>Ga0207647_10001763_pt1 | contig 16610 bp, 15 predicted proteins | sample KBSCornC2_FD_184295 | JGI IMG/M metagenome (GOLD analysis project Ga0207647, IMG submission 184295) | Corn rhizosphere microbial communities from Kellogg Biological Station, Michigan, USA - C2 (SPAdes) (version 2) | ecosystem: Host-associated > Plants > Roots > Rhizosphere ...
GAAATATCGCTATCGAAGCGCCGCGACAGCTTCGAGATGTGAATCATGTCGTCGGCATCGGGCCGCGGAATCCAGATGCTTTCCACGAATTCCCCGGTGCAGCGGTCCTGCCGGCCATAATCGAGGAAAAAATCCTCGATCGGTATCGTCCGTCGACCCGACAGGCTGCGGAGCGTCAGTTCCGCGCCGAGCGCGATGAGCGCGGGCGGGCCGTCGCCGATCGGCGAGCCGTTGGCGATATTCCCGCCGACCGTCGCTGCATTGCGGACCTGCAGCCCGGCAAAGCGCCGCGTCAGCTCGCCGAGCGCTGGGTCGAGGCGGGAGAAGGTCGCGTGCGCATCGGCATAGCGGACCGCCGCGCCGATCCGGACGCCTTCGTCGCTTTCCTCGATCGTGCGTAATTCACGGATATCGCCGATGAAGATCAGCTTTTCGATCGTCTTGAGGCCCTTGGTCACCCACAGACCGACATCGGTCGCGCCGGCCACGATGCGGGCGTCGGGATGCGCCGCGAGCAGCTCCGCAAGCGCGTCCGGCGTCCGCGGCGCGAACCACTGACGCTCACCATGGCGACCGGCGGTGCCGTGGCGTCCCGCCAAAGCGTTCAGGTCCGCCAGCAGCGCGCTATCGTCCTGCTCCAGGGTACTCACGGTCTCCGCGGCCGACAGGATCGGCCCGTAGCCGGTGCATCGGCACAGATTGCCGGCCAGTATGTCGGCCACGCCAAGCTCCCGACCGCTCGCGCCGATGCAGCGGCCGTAGAGCGACATGACGAAGCCGGGGGTGCAGAAGCCGCATTGCGAGCTGCCATTGGCCGCCATACAGGCCTGCAACGGATTGAGCGCCCCGTCCCGCGACAGGCTCTCCACGGTCATCAGCGCCTTGCCGTCCAGCATCGGCAGGAACTGGATGCAGGCGTTGACCGCGCGCCAGAGGACCGCTTCGCCGCGCGCATCCGCCTCGCCGACCAGCACCGTACAGGCGCCGCAATCCCCCTCGGCGCACCCCTCCTTTGTGCCGGTGCGTCCCATTCGGTAGCGGAGATGATCGAGCAATGTCGCGGTCGGATCGACGTCGCGCAGTTCGACGGTTTCGCCGTCAAGGATGAAGCGGACGCTCATGTCAGCTCCCCCGATAGGTTGAATAGCCATAGGGCGAGACGAGCAGCGGCACGTGATAATGTTCGGCTGCGGAGATGCCGAAATCGATCGCGACCACGTCGAGGAAAGGCGGATCGGGCAGCGCGACCCCCAGTTGTCGGAAATAATCCGCCACCGCGAACTCCAACCGATAGCGGCCCGGCGCCACCGGCGGCAAAGCCGGGCAGCGCCCGTCGGAATTGGTGGCGCCGGCATAGAGGGCCGTTCCGTCCTCGGCGGTCAGCCGCACGGTGACGCCGGCCGCCGGACGGCCATGGGCCGTGTCCAGGACATGGGTCGAGAGACTGTTCATTCGGCCGTCTCCGCCATCCGTTTCGGCCATTCGCCGACGAACTCCACTTCATCATATGCCAGAAGATCGGCGATCAGCGTGCTGCGATCGTCGAGGAAAAGCTGATCGGTCACGCCGCGGACGAGGCGCGGCAAGGCGGTTTGCAGGCCAGACAAAGCTGCCGCCGAGAGGCCCAGGCTGATGAGCGCGGAATAGTTGAAGGCGAACAGGCCGTGCAGCATGTCGGCGTCGTCGCTATGCCGTGGCAGCAGCTCGAAACCTGGTCCGAGATAGGGGTGCGCGTCGATCAGATTATTGGCACTGCCGGGCGGCGGCGCGAAGCGATCGGCCCAGCGTGCGACCTTGTCCGCCACCAGCCTCAGTTCGGGCCGCAGGCCGGGATCGCTGACGAGGCCCGTCGAAAGCACGAGGAAGTCGAAATCATGCCGGCCTTGCGGCGTCTCCACGCGTGCGCGCCCATCGGCTTCCTCGACCGACAACCACGGCGCACCCAAATGCAGCGAGAAGCCGGGCCACGCCGCTGCGCGCTCGAACGTGTCGTTGGTCGGGGGTTGGTTGTGGCCGAGGAACGACGCCATCACCTCATATTTCTCGGCGTCGTCCAGCGCCGGATAGCGCCCCGTGAAGCCGACCCGCTCCATGAAACGAATAGGATTGATACGGGGCAGCATCTTGCGCCGGATGAAGACATGCGCTTCGCCGACCCCCTGGCCCAATGCGGCATTGGCATTGTCGAAGGCGGAGGCGCCGCCGCCCAATATCGCGATCCGCTTACCGCGCAGCGCCGCATAGTCGATCGGCTCGCTGGTATGGGCGTAGAGCGCGCAGGGCAGCGCGTCGGCGATCATCGGCGGCACATGCCATTCACCGCCGCCCTGAATGCCCGTCGCCAGCACCACCTTGCGTGCCAGCAGGGGCGGCTGGCCGTCCAGATGCAGGCGATGGAGGCCGTTTTCCAATGGCTCGATCAACGTCAGCCGCGTGTCGTTGCGAACCGGTAAGGCCAGCACCCGCCGATACCAGCGCAGATAGTCCATCCAGTCGTTGCGCGCGATCTTGTCGACCTCTTCCCAGCCGGCCGGCCCATGCTGCGCCTCCCACCATGCGCGATAGGTGAGCGCGGGCACGCCGAAGTCGATCGGATTGAGCTCCTTGGGCGTGCGCAGTGTGATCATCCGCGCATAGGTCACCCATGGCCCTTCCTGACCTTCCGGGCTTTCGTCGATGACAAGGATATTGGACACGCGCTCGCGCAGCAGGCCGAACGCCGCGGCAAGGCCGCTCTGTCCGCCGCCGACGATCACGACGTCGAACACATGGCCATCGGGATGGGCGCGCGGTCGCGTCCAGTCGGTCCCGCCATGGCCGATGAGATGCAGCTGCCGCGCCAGCTCCGCTTCCAGCGCGGGCAGCCCGATGATGGGAGCCCCCGTCATGTCAGATCCCCGAGCCGCAGCCGGACGATCTCGCCGATCTGACCAAGCGCCGTCCCGATTTCGGCATCGCGATCATTTTCGAGGCGACGCTCGATTGCCGCCAGGATTCCCACCTTGTCGGTCAGCCGCACGCAGATGATGAAGGGGAAACCGAAGCGCTCTTTGTAAGCGCTGTTGAGCGCATGGAAGCGCGCATATTCGGCCGGGGTCAGGCGATCGAGCCCGGCCGACGCCTGCTCGGCGGCGGATGCGTCGGTGAGCGTCCCGTCGATCGCCGCCTTCCCGGCCAGTTCGGGGTGCGCGCGGATCAGTGCGAGTTTCTGCTCGGCGCTTGCCCGATGCACGGCGCCCATCAGCCCACCGAAGAGATCATCGAAGGGCCTCAGCACCGCGGCGCTCTCGACCACCCAGGGCGAATGTTCGAACAGCGCGCCGAAGCGCGCGACGAAGGCCGCCTTGTCCAGGGCGTTGACCTCAGCGAGCGTCAATGGCCGCTCCCTTCGATGCTGACATGGGCGGACACGACCTTCCAGCCGTCCTCAAACTTGACCCAGCTCTGGGTTTGCCGTCCGCGCCGATCGCTGCCCTCGCGGAAGAATTCGGCGTCGGCGGTCGCGAAGCTGGCACCGTAAACCGTGATGGCAACCTTGCCGAGCGTGCGTTGCGGGGCGCCGCCACGCCTTTTGCGGAACGCCCGTATCTCGTCGATGCCGTACAAGACTTCACCCACGCCATAGCGGTTGGTGGTGGGCGCGGCGTGGAACAGCGCGTCCATCGCGGCAACATCGTCCGCCATCAGCGCACGCTCATAAGCGTGGAACGCGGCGGTGACCTCCTCCAACAGCACCGGGTCGTCGACGGTCATGCGGGGTGCACCTCCATCCAGTGGTGCGCGATATCGACGCGGCGGGCCACCCAGGCATCTCCGCACGCAATCACATGGTCGAGAAAGCGGGCGAGAGCGCGCGCACGGGCGGGGCGGCCGGCGATCCGGCCGTGCAGCCCGATCGACATCATTCGGCCGCCCTCCTCGCGCAGCTGATCGAACGTGTCGCGCAGATAGCGGAAGAACTGCTCGCCTTCGGTGAAGCCGTTGAACGAGACCATCTTCATGTCGTTCACGTCGAGCGTATAGGGGACGATCAGTTGCGCGCGACCGTGCCTCCGATCCCAATAGGGCAAGTCATCGGCATAGCTGTCCGCATCGTAGAGGAATCCGCCTTCTTCGGCGATCAGCCGCCCGGTGTTGGGGGAGGTCCGCCCCTGATACCAGCCGAGCGGGCGATGGCCGGTCAGGCGGGTATGGAGCGCGATCGCCTCGGCAATATGCTCGCGCTCGATATGTTCGGGCACATATTGATAATCGATCCAGCGCAGGCCGTGGCTGGCAATCTCCCACCCGGCCTCGATCATCGCCGCGACCGCCTGCGGGTTCATCTCCATTGCCTTGGCGACCGCGAACACCGTGACGGGCAGACTGCGCTCGGTGAACAAACGATGGAGCCGCCAGAAGCCCGCGCGGCTGCCATATTCGTACAGGCTTTCCATCGCCATCGCGCGGTCGGCATGGCTGGCGGCGCCGACCATCTCGGACAGGAAGCTCTCCGATCCCTTGTCGCCGTTGAGGACCGTGTTTTCCGCGCCCTCCTCATAATTGATCACGAACTGAACTGCGACACGCGCGCAATCGGGCCAGCGCGCATCGGGCGGCGTGGCGCCATAACCGACCAGGTCGCGGGCACCGGGCGTGTTGGTTGCGGTCATGCGTCCCACGCCGCCAACGCCGCCGGGACTGCTTCGCCGGGGGGCAGTGCGAAGCCCTCCTGCCGCATGCATGCCTCGAGCGCACCGAGCGTCAGCAGCACCTTATGCTTCATGGCATTGTAGCCCATCGCCCCGATCCGCCAAATGCGGCCCTGAAGGGGGCCGAAGGCGGTTCCGATCTCGATCTCGAAATGCTCGCGCATCGCAGTCCGGACCCGCTCGCCATCGACCCCCTTCGGGATGAGGATACCGGTCACGTTCGTCATCCGGTGAGCGTCATCACCAAACACCGTCAGCCCCATCGCCCGCAGGCCGGCGGTCATCGCCCGGCCCGCTGCGGCGTGACGGGCGTAGCGTGCCGCCAGCCCCTCGCCGAGCATCACGCGCGCGCATTCGCGGGCGGCGTAGAGCATGCTGGTCGCCTCCGTATGGTGGTTGAGGCGCTTTTCCGACCAATAATCCATGATCATGGCGAGGTCGAAGTAGTTGGATCCGATGCGCGGCCCGGCGCCGTCACTGAGGTCGTCGCGGCGAATGCCCTGTTCGACATGGCGGCGACCGGCGATATGCGCGGCGGCAATGTCGGAAATGGTGATCGGCGCCGATCCGGACGGGCCGCCCAGGCATTTCTGCAGGCCGCCCGTCACCACATCGACGCCCCAGCGGTCGGCCGCGATCTCCATACCGCCGATGGTCGCGGTCGCGTCGATATAGGACAAAGCACCCGCCGCCCGGCACAGCGCACCCAGTCCGTCGAGCGGCTGCGCCATGGTGGTGGAGGTGTCGCCATGGACGCTTGCCACCACCTTGGGGCCGAACCGCTCGATGGCCTGCGCGATCGCATCCATCGGCACCACTTCACCCCACGGCGCGTCGACCTTCTCGATCGTCGCGCCGATCCGCGACAATATCTCGGTCAGCAACAGGCCGAACCGGCCGAAATTCACCACCAGGACGCGGTCGCCCGGCACCACCAGGCTGACGAGCGCCGCCTCGATCGCGGAGCGTGCCGTGCCATCGATCAGCATCGTCCAGCGATTGGCGGTCCCGAAGATCGGCCGGTACAGCGCCATCACCTGGTTCATATAACCGGTCATTTCGGGATCGAACTGGCCTAACAGATCCGCCGACATCGCGCGCAGCACGCGCGGGTGAGCATTGACCGGTCCCGGGCCCATCAGGAGGCGCTGTGGTGGGTCGATCTCGCCAAAGAAATCGGGGCCAGGATCAGCCGACATGCACCGCTCCCATTCGTTCGATGAAGCCGAGCATGACCCGAAGTCCGATATCGACATCGGCCGGCGCGACATGTTCGGCGGGATTGTGACTCACCCCACCCTTGCAGCGGATGAATAGCATCGCGGTGGGACCAAGCGCCGCCATCACCATCGCATCGTGGCCCGCACCGGAGACGAGCCGACGAACCGGCTGACCCGCCTCCACTATAGCCGCGTCCATCAGGTCCATCAGCATCGGGTCGCACGGGCTCGCGGGCAGATCGTGGATACGCTCGATCGTGATGCCGAGCTCGCGTGTTTCCGCAATGCCGGCGATCCGATCGAGGATGGCTTCGGCTGCCCGGTCCCGGCGCGATGCGTCACCCGACCTGATATCGAGGGTGAAGCGCACCTTGCCCGGGATCACATTGGCGGCGCCCGGCAGTGCTTCGATCCGGCCCACGGTCGCGACCAGGTCTGAAGCATGGTCGCGCGCGATACGCTCGACCGCCAACACCATCTCGGCGGCACCCGCGAGCGCGTCGCGGCGCAGCTTCATCGTCGTCGTCCCGGCATGGCCGGCCATGCCGTCGACCTGCACTTGGTATCGCAGCTGCGACGCGATGCCGGTAACGGTGCCGACCGCCAGCCCCTCAGCCTCCAGCACAGGGCCCTGTTCGATATGCGCTTCCAAATAGGCCAGCGTCGAACCGGGCGCACGCGCGGCGGTCAGATAGGTCGCGACATCCACGCCGGCATCGGCGAGCGCCACGCCTTGCGCATCCGTCACCTCCAGCGACTCCGGCCCAAGCGTTCCGGCGACGGCGCGGCTGGTCAGCATCGCTGCCGGAAAGCGCGATCCCTCCTCATCGCCAAAGGCGATGACCTCAATCGCAAAGGGCATCCGCCGTTCGCTCACGCGAAGGGCGTCAACGGCTTCGATGCCCAACATGATGCCGAGCGGTCCATCATAACGGCCGCCGTCGCGCACACTGTCGAGGTGACTTCCGATCAGCAGAGCAGGTGCATCGGGCACGCTACCTTCGTAACGGCCGATCAGGTTGGCGGCCGCGTCCCTGCGAACACTCATTCCGGCATCCTGCATCCAGCCCGCGAGCGCCGCCTGCGCCGCGGCATATGCGGGAGTCAGGTAGCCGCGATAGAGCCCCCCTTCCATGTCGCTGAAGGGCGGCGCGCCCAATGTGTCGCACCGCGCGACCGCCCGGCTGCCCCCGGTCGGAGATGGGTTCACCATGCCGCCACCTGTCCGTCGCTGCGCGGATCGGTCGCACCCTCGAGCAAGCCATCACCATGCCGGACGAGAGCACCGGCATGGCCCATCATCGCGGTTGGCGGTCCGACCCGCTCGAGCTCATGCCCGGCCTCGATCAACATATCGTACAGCGCCGGGTCGAAGCCGTCCTCGATCTTCAAAGTCGTGCTCTGCTCGCCCCAAGTACGGCCCAGCAGCCATCGTGGCGCGCTCACCGCCTCCTGCAGGCCGACGCCGAACCGCGCATAGCGCGTGAAGATCGCCGCCTGGGTCTGCGGCTGGCCTTCGCCACCCATCGTCCCATAAGCCATGGTCCGCCCGTCATCGAAGCGCGCGAGCGCGGGGTTGAGCGTATGGAAGGGTTTGCGGCCGGGCTTCAACGCGTTCCAGCCATCCTCGGCCAGACGGAAGGAACTGCCCCGATTCTGCCAGGTGATGCCGGTCCGGGGCAGGACGAGGCCCGATCCAAACTCGAAATAGGTCGACTGGATCGCGCTGACGACCCGTCCCTCGCCATCGGCCGCGCCGAACCAGCATGTATCGCCTGCGGCCCCCGGATAGGGCCAGGGGAGAGCCCGTGCCGGATCGATCCCCCGCGTCATCCGATCCAGCTCGTCCGTGTCGTCAAGCAGGGCCTGCAGGTCGACATCGTGAAAGACGGGATCGCCGACATGCCGGTCACGCAGCAGAAAGGCCTGCTTGGTCGCCTCGACCAGCCCGTGGACATGGTCGAAACCGTCGGGCGCGTCCGCCTTCAATCGATCGAACAAAGCAAGGATCAGCAGCGAAGCGAACCCCTGGGTGGGCGGCGCGCTGTTGTAGAGATCGGCACCCTCGACCCTGGCCTGAAGCGGAGCAGGCTGCGTCGCCGCGTGCGCCGCCAGATCGTCGCGGATGACGGGACTGCCCAGCGCCGCAAGATCCTCGCCCAGCAGATCGGCCAGCTCCCCGCGATAGAAATCGTCGGGGCCGTTTGCTGCCAGCATGCGCAAACTCCGCTCAAGCGCGGGCTGACAGAGGCGCTCGCCTTCGCGGAGCGGACTCCCGGTTGGCTCGAAAATCGCCGCATAGGCGCCGGGCAGTCCGCGCAGTTCATCGCCCTTGCACGCCGCAATTTCCGCGCCGCCGCGCGTCACGGCGACACCTGCCGCGGCGTGGTGGATCGCATCGCGCAACAGCCTTTCGAACGGCAATGTGCCGCCACCTTCCGCCAGCGCCGCCGCCCAGGCGGAGACCGCCCCGGCGACCGTATTTGCGGCCAGCGGCCCGCGCGTGGGCACCGCGTCGAGCCCGGCATAGAGCGCCAGATCCGCTTGGCGGGCCGCGGCACCGCATCCGTGGATCGCATGCACCCGCCCATCGGGTTCCGCGATCATCCAGAATCCGTCACCGCCGATACCGGTCATGTGCGGGTAAACGACTGCCAGCGTCGCGGCGACCGCCACCGACGCTTCGATCGCATTGCCCCCGTCTCGCAGCACGTCCAGTCCGGCCTGCGCGGCCAGATGGTGGGGGGCGGTTACCATGCCGCGATAAGCGCGAACCGAATGGCGCATCAATCGGGCAGCGCGGCAACGAAGCGGCGAACGACATCGGCCGAATTGACCGAGGCAAGCCTCATGAAGGTGTTCATCTGGTTTGCACCCGCGTCTCCGCCGGCAAGATCCGAAAGACTGCGAAACACAATCACCGGCACGCCGTTGGCGTAGGCCACTTGTGTCACGGCTGCGCTCTCCATGTCGAGCACACGCGCCTTCCACGCGGTGAACAGATAATCGCGGAACTCGGCATTGTCGGCATAGACTCCGGCGCTGACGCCCGTGCCCCCGATCACGACCTTCGGCGTGTGCGCGAGGCAGCCGCGACCAGCGGCGGCAGAGCCGGCATCTGTGTCGACGCAACGGCGCAGCGTGATACCCGTCGCAACCTTGCGGGCGAGATCGAACAAGGCCGGATCGGCCGCTAGCAGATAGTGGCGCTGCCACGGTTCATTCGCATTTCCCACCCGCACGCCGCGCGGAAACATCATGTTCCAATGGGCCGGCGCTTCCGGGTCGACCGGTTCGGGCGCGACCCACCCACCCGGCGTCTTTCGGGCGAAGGACACTTCCAGATACTGGCCCCAATTCTCCGGCACGATCACATCGCCGATCGACAGCGACGGATCGACACCCCCGGCGATGCCGGAAAAGACGATCCTCTTCACAGTGAAGCGATCGAGCACGACCTGGGTGTTCATCGCCGCGTTGACCATGCTGACGCCGCTTTGCATCAGCAGCACCGGCTTGCCTGTCATCGTGCCCGTGATGAAGGTCAGGCCGTTGATCTTCTGTTCGACCGGCCCTTCGACCGAATGGATCAGCGCCTCCCATTCAGGCGGAAAGGCCGTCATCACTACCGTCCGCGGCGTGGAGTCGAGTCTTTGCGCGAGCGCCGGCGCGCCGGCGAGCGCCAGCAATGCGATCAGAGCTATGCGGAACATGTGCATCACGCCCCCGCGTTCATCCACACGAACCGCCCGATGAAGAGCGCCGCGAGCAAGAGGAGAAACCAGTCCGACAGCCTGATCTTGCCCCGCACTAGCTTGAGCGCGGCATGGGCCGTGATGCCGAAAGCCAGGCCGTTGGCGATCGAGAAGGTGAGAGGGATCATCGCCACGGTCAGGAAGGCCGGGATTGCCGCAAACGGATCCTCCCATTCCACTTCGGTCAACGGCAGCAGCATCAGGCCGCCGACGATGATCAGCGCGGGCGCGGTCGCGGCAAGCGGCACGATCTGCGCATAGGGAGCGACGAACATCGTAATCAGGAACAACAAGCCGGTGACGATCGCGGTCAGGCCGGTGCGCCCGCCAGCCTGTACGCCGGCCGCGCTCTCGACATAGCTGGTGACGGTGCTCGTACCAGCGATGGATCCGACGATCGTCGCGACGGCGTCGGTCATAAGGATGCGATTGAGGCCGGGAATGCGGCCGGCGGCGTCCATCAATCCGGCGCGCTTCGTCACCGCGACCAGCGTGCCGATATTGTCGAACAGATCGACGAACAGGAAGACGAATAGGATTTCGACAAGGCCGAGCCCATGCTTGCCGGTGAGGCCGAACACGCCCGGCAGGTCGAGCTTGAAGGCGGTGCCGGTCAGCGCCGTCAGACTATAGGGTTCCGGTTTCACTACCACCTGCCCCGCGAGCCAGCCTACGATCGTCGTCGCGACGATGCCGATCAGCATCGCGCCGCGCACATTCCACACGCTGAGCGCGCCGATCAGCAGCAGGCCAAACAAGGCAAGCGACGCTCCCGGAGCCTTGAGGTCGCCGAGCGCGACGAAGGTCGCGGGATTGGCGACGATGATGCCGGCATTCTTGAGCCCGATGAACCCGATGAATAGCCCGATACCCCCTGCAACCGCTGCGAACAGCTGCGGCGGAATCGCGGAGACGATCATCTGGCGCACGCCGGTAAGCGTCAGGACGAGGAAGGCGACCCCGGAAATCAGCACGCAGCCCAGCGCCACCGGCCATGGAACGCCCATCTGCTGCACCACCGTGAAGCTGAAATAGGCGTTGAGCCCCATACCCGGTGCGAGCGCCAACGGCGTGTTGGCGACGATGCCCATCAGGATCGAAGCGAATGCGGCCGCGAAGCATGTCGCCGCGGCCACCGAGGCGACCGGCATGCCCGCTTGGCCAAGGATCGCCGGATTGACCAGCACGATATACGCCATGGTGAGAAAGGTCGTGAACCCGGCGAGTATCTCCGTCCGTGTCGACGTTCCCCGTTCCGACAAAGCGAAATAGCGGTCCAGCCCACCGGACTTCGGCGCAGTGCCGGCCCTGATGTCCGTCTGTGTCATGGCTCGTCCCCCTGAAATATCCCCGCCGGCCGAGAAAACCCCGTCAGGCCATCCTTTTCCAGCATGGCCGCGAAACGGAACAAGGTGGGCTCTCCACCCCGCCTGCCGATGAGCTGCAGTCCCAGCGGCAGGCGGCCCGGGCGCAGGAGCGGTATCGCGAGCGCGGGCGGGCCCAGGAAGCTGATCGGTTGGGTATGGATGCCGAGGTCCCGTCTTGCGGGGCTCGGCGCGCCATCGATCATGATGCGTGGATCCTCGATCGTCGGTGCGACGCAGGGCGCGGCCGGGGCGAGCAGGACGTCAAAGTCGGCGAGCAGCTGGTCGATCGTCTGCTTGAAGGTCGAGCGGAATGCCTGCGCCTGGTCATAGAGCGCGGGGGGCACGAGGGCGCCCGCGATCAGGCGATCGCGCGTAGCCGGATCGAACTGCATCGCAGCGTGCGCGAGCGCCGCACGGTGAACCGCGCCTCCTTCGGCCGCGGTGATGAGGAACGCGGCCGATCGTGCTCGTGCAATGTCGGGCAGGTCCACGATCGGTGCGTCGGGTGCGATCGCATCGATCGCCGCAATTTGATCGGGATCGGCATTTTCGCGAAAGCGCCCGCCGAGGCGGCCGACGCGAAATGTGGATTGGTCCGCCGTGCGGTGATCGCCCGCCAGGATCTGCCAAATCATTTCGAGATCGGCCACCGACCGGGCAAACGGCCCGATATCGTCGAAGCTCTCGGCGAAGGGAAAGACGCCATCCAGCGGCAGGCTGCGGTTGGTCGGCTTCAGGCCGTAAAGGCCCGTTAGGCTGGCGGGGACGCGGATCGATCCATTCGTATCCGATCCCAGCGAAAACGGAAGCAGGCCACCCGCCACGATCGCGGCGGAGCCACCGGACGAGCCGCCAGCCAGCCGGCCTTCGTCATGCGGATTGCGCGTCGTGCCATAACGCGCGTTGATCGTCGCGAAGCCATAGGCAAACTCGTCCATATTGAGCGTTGCGACGAGGATGGCTCCTGCCGCACGCAGGCGCCTTATTGCTTCGGCATCCTGCTGCGCGGGCGCGGCATCGGCATAGAGCACCGATCCGGCGGTTGTCGGCAGGCCGGCCACATCGAACAGGTCTTTCACGCCATAGGGCACGCCAGCCAGCGGGCCCGCGTCGTTCCCCGCGGCAACAGTGGCATCGACCAGCAGCGCTTCGTGGCGTGCACGATCCGCCAGGATGCGGGTCACCGCGACAAGCCTGTTTCCATGGGCGTCCAGGTCCGCGAGGCAGCGCTCGACGACGGAGGCCGCGGTGATGCTGCCCGCCTTGACGGCGTTCGCAATCTCGATCGCGTGGCTCAAGATTTTGTGCCCACCTTATGGCCGAGCAAAGTCTCGGCATGGTCGGCGAGCACGGCGAGGTTGGCGACGACGCCCGGCATACAGGGATCGGGTATCGCGAATCCCAGTCTGGCGGCCGCCTCGGTGATCTCGTGTTCCGTGCGGGGAAGCGCCCAAGGTCCGGCTATGACCTCACCCGCTATCGTCTCGCGGCGGAAGCGCCCGGCAAATGCCGCGCGCAGGACCAGTTGAAGCTGCTTGACCCACCCCGCCATGGGTGAGGTCATGCCCGGCTTTACCCTGCCGATCCACCACAATGATCCGCACCGAGCGTTGCAAAAAAGAGGGCACGACGATGGCTATCCGGGCCGAATGTCCAGAGCTGCTACAGCCGGAACCCGCGCGAGACCGCATAGGTGCTCAAGGCCGCCAGGACGATGCCGAGCAGCACCTTCACCCATGACGCGCCACGCTCTTCGACTGATGTGTTTCCGCCCGGGCCGCGGCCGGTGATCATCGGGCCGATCAGATTGTGGCGGAGCCGGACAAGGTAGAAGAGGATCGCGACGAGGTGCGTCGCGATCAGCGCAAGCAGGAGGTTCAGCACGAAAGCGTGGACATGTGCCGCGACGCGGCCCTGATCGAAGCTCACATAATCGGCCAGCGGGCCGGATTCGAGCCCGTCCACGTCGACCGAGAACAGCCCCGCGACCACCATCGTCACGAGCGTCGCCAACATCAGCACGACGCTCCAGCCACCGAGCGGATTGTGCCCCGGTTCCGCGATATAGGTCCCTTTGACAAGCGACCTGGCATAAGCGAGCGCCGCGCGCGGGCCCCGGATGAACTGCGCGAAACGGGCGGTGCGCCCACCCACGAAGCCCCAGTAGATCCGGAAGATCAGCAGCGCGAGGATGCAATAGCCCGACCGGCGATGCCACTCCATCTCATGCTGCTCACCGCTCCACCAGGAAAAGCCGAGCAGGGCCACGAGCAGCCAGTGGAACAGCCGAACGGGGGCATCCCATATCCGGGCGACCATGGTTTTGGTCGGCCCTGCGTCGCTGGACGACATGGGCGATCTCAGCTGTCGGCGCGGAATTGGCGGTGGCAGCCGGCGCAGACCGCGCCGGTTGCCTTGGCCTGCGCGCGGATCGCATCCATGTCGTTACCGCTCGTCGCGGCAGCGAGCTTGCCGGACTCCGCGACCAGCTTGCCCATCTGCGCATCGAACGTCGCGCGGTCGGTCCAGATATTGGCCAAGGCATCGGTCTTGATCCCCGCCGTCGGGCCGCTGCCGGCGGGGAAAAGCCGACCCTGCTCGCGCGCCGTTGCCGCGATCGTCTGGACGTAGCCGGCGATCGGGCCTTTCGCCGGGGCGCCGCTCTTGAGCTGCTCGTTCAGCGCCTTCATCGCCGCGCCCATTTTCTTGAAGCCTGCTTGGCGCACCGTAATCGCGCTCTGGGGCGACAAGGGTGCCGGCGCCGCGACCCCCGATCCCGCCGTTGCCAGCGCCACCACGGCCATTGCCAGGGTTGCTACGGAGGCGATGTGGATGTTTCGAAACGTGTTCATGTCCAATGTCTAGGCCCCGGATTGTTGCTGTGATCAGTTCTTGACGTCTGGCGGTGCTGCCGGCTTCCCGGCTGCCTCCGCGAGCGTCACGGTGGCGGGAAAAAATTGACGGAAGATCGCCCGTACCTCGGTCAATCCGCCGTCGGCCACTTCGGCCGCCGTCACGCGATATTTGGTCTTGATGTCGGCGCGCGCGCCATGCGCGGCGAGAATCCGCATCATGGCCGCCATTTCGGGGCGGACGCCGCCGCCGACCAGCAGGTGAAGCGCGGTCTGCCCATTGGCATTCGCGACATTGACGTCGGGCGCGAGATCCAGCGCGAGCTCGAGCGCGGATGCGCTGCCTCCCTGCGCGGCGGCGAGCACGACATTCGTACCGTCCGCTGCCACAAAATGCGGATCGGCCCCCGCAGCCAGGAGCAGCTTCATCACCGTCTCATGCCCGTTGGCGGCCGCGATCAGGAGCGGCGGCGTCGGTGGCACCGGTGGCGGTGGGACGCCGAAATTGGCTTCCGTAACCCACGTGATGCGCGACGGGCCGGTGAGCCCGTTGGGGTCGGCACCTTTCGCCAGCAGCAGACTGATGAGTGCGTCGTCGCCGCCCGCGGCAGCGCCGTGGAGCAATTGTTGGCCGGTGCGATCGCGTTCGGTCAGATCGGCGCCCCGCGCCACCATCAGCGCCGCGGCGCCATAATTTTTCTGATAGACGGCAAGCTGCGCCGCGCTCGTATTTTCGGGCCCGCGATAATCCGCCTTGGCACCTGCCGCGAGCAGCATTTCGGTGGCGGGCACGACCCGACTCTTGATCGCGAAGAAGAGCGGCGTGAAACCACCCTTCGACACCTTGTTCACGTCCGCCCCGGCCTTCAGCAGCAGGGCCATCGCCTCGACGCGACCCGAGGCGGCGGCCCACATCAACGGGGTCTGCCCGCGATTGTCGACACTGTCCGCCGGCGCACCCGCCGCGAGCATCCGCGCCACCGCGTCGGCGGGCCCGAAACGGGCGCAAATGGCGAGCGGTGTTGTGCCATCCGGCCGGGCGCGGCGGACATCGGCGTGGGCGGTCAAAAGTCGTGCGACAATCGACGGTTCGCCGAGCTCGCAGGCGAGCGCGAGTGGCGTCACGCCATCCACATCCGCCACGTTCAGAGCGGCCCCATTGGCCAGCAACAGTTCGACCATTGCGGGATTTTGCGTATTCACCGCCCAGGCGAGCGGGGTCGCGCCGAACGCCAGGCGCTGATTGGGATTGGCATGGTTGGTCAGCGCGGCCTGCGCATCGGCCACATCATTGGCGCGGATCGCCTGCGCAAGCGCCTCATCGTCGCTGACGGCCCGGGCATCGGCCGTGCCGCTGCCCGCGAGCAGCACGAGGGCAAGGGCGAGCCGGCGCATGCCCTCATGCATCGGCAAGTTCCTTGAGAGACCCGGTGCTGTCCCCAAAAGCGTTCGCCTGCACGCCGAGGACGTGCAGCGACGCGAGCAACAGGTTGGAGGCTGTCGTGTTCTTTTCGACGACGATATGGCGATCGCCCTTCACCAGGCCACCCGCGACGATGATCGGCAGATCCATGTGATCATGCTCGTTGGGATCGCCGAACGCAGAACCGCGCAGCACCAGGGTGCGGTCGAGCAGCGACCCCTCGCCATCCTGCACGTCGCGCATCCGCTGCAGATAATAAGCGAAATATTCCATATGGTGCCGGTTGATGCGCGCGAGCTTCACGATCTTTTCCGGATTATGGCCGTGATGGCTCAGCATATGGTGCGAGTCGGGCACGCCGATTTCGGGATAGGTTCGGTTGCTGAGCTCGCGCCCGATCATGAAGCTGCCGACGCGCGTGATATCGGCCTGCATGGCCAGCACCTGCAGATCGATCATCAGGCGGACATGCTCGTCGAAGGAATTGGGTATCCCGGCGGGACGTTCCAGAGCGGCGGCCTGCGCACTGCCCCCGGACGTCATCGCTTTCTGGATGCGCTTTTCGACGTCGCGTGTCGCCTCCAGATATTCGTCGAGCTTATGGCGGTCCTCCACGCCCAGCTGGCCGGAGAGGCGTGCTGTGTCCTCCATCACGAAATCCAATATGCTGGATTGCCGCCGCAGCTGCGCGACACGGTCTTTGGCGTCGAGCGTGTCGCCGTCCCCAAACAGCCGCTCGAACACGTCGCGTGGATTGGCCGTGACCGGAAGCGGCACGGTCGGGCTCCGCCAGGAAATGCCGTTGGTGTAGGCGCAGCTATAACCGATGTCGCAACTACCGAGCAGGCTCGCCTGATCTATACCGAGCTCGAGCGAACTGAGCTGCGTGGCCTCGCCCAGATGATTGGCAAAGACCTGATCGACCGAGATGGCGCAGCGAATGTCCGTGCCCTCGGTCTGCTTGACATGCGTGCCCGTCAGAAAGGCCGGGCAAGAGCGCCCATGGCCGGCGGGACGATCGCCCATCGCCGCAGCGCTCGGATGCCCCAGGCCGCTGACGACGCTGACATATTGGCGATGCGAGGCCAACGGCTCCAGCGTCGTGGGTAATACGAGCCCCGGCCCTTGGCTCGTCGGCCGGAAATTCTCCATCATCATGCCGTTGGGCGAGTAGAATATCTGGAGCCGCTTCGGCCGCGCCGCGATGTCGGCTGCGCTCGCCGCGGGCATCATCGCCTCTAGGAACGGAAGCGCCATCATCGTGCCCAGCCCGCGCAGCATCGTGCGTCGGGCAAGCGGCTT
>Ga0207647_10001768_pt1 | contig 16586 bp, 19 predicted proteins | sample KBSCornC2_FD_184295 | JGI IMG/M metagenome (GOLD analysis project Ga0207647, IMG submission 184295) | Corn rhizosphere microbial communities from Kellogg Biological Station, Michigan, USA - C2 (SPAdes) (version 2) | ecosystem: Host-associated > Plants > Roots > Rhizosphere ...
CGGAGACCGACTGGATAGCGGCCGCTCGCGGATACATCGAGTCCGGAAAGGTCGGGACAGTTGCGTTGTCTCTCGGTCACCTGGGCGCTATGTTGATCACCCGGGATCGAGCGCTGCGAGCCCTCCCCCCGCCCATCAAGCCGATCAGCACTGTCGGGGCCGGCGATAGTTTTTTCGGTGCGACCGTCTACAGCCTGGCCAAAGGCGACGCCCTGACCGATGCATTCCGGCTTGGCGTGGCTGCCGGTTCGGCGGCGCTTATTCAGGAGGGAACCGGACTTTGCTTACCCGCTGACGCCTACCGTTTGACGAGTCAGGTCACCGTCACGCCCTTTTGAGTCAGGATATTTTTTCGCCGCGCTCTTTTGCCTCAAGTTCGTCAAGTGCAAGCAACAAGGTTGCGACGCGGTGGGCGGACGAGCGCCAGTCGGCCAGGCGCTGGTAATTGTCGACAAACCAGTTGAAAGCTCCCTGAACGACAACAAAGGCCGCCGCCGCCTGAGTCAATTCGCCGAGTGACATCGCGCCGCTGAGATATTTCGGGGCGCACAACATCCAGGCCACCACCGGTGCAAACAGAAAATTTCCGTGCGACACAAGGGTCGTACGAACGAGCTGCCAGCAGAATTCGCGCCACCAAAGCAGGACCGCCTGCAGCTTGAGCTGCAATGTTTCGCGCCGGTCGACCTGGTGCCTGTTTTGTGCTGCAGGTTCCTGACGGAACGTGTCGGCAGCAGCGCGGAATTCTGCCTCGGCCTGGTTGCTGCGTTCGATGACGCTGGTGAGGTGGTGACCAAAAAAGATCATGAGAGACGTGACCATTCCGGAGTAAAGGATCACGCCGAACACCAGGTAACCGGGAATCGTCACGGGTCGGCCGAAGACGGTGACATCGATGCTGCCGCCGATCGTCCATAGCACGCCAAAGAAGGTGAGCGCGGTGAGAATCGATGAAAGAAAGGCAAGCGACAAATCGACCGGCGCGTCGGTTGCAATCCGCACATCGACCGAGATCCGGTATTCCGGATTTTCCGAGCCTCTGGCGAGATGGTTGAGGTGACGAAAGCGGTCCTTTTCCATCCACTTCTCGATCACGTGGCGCGTCAGCGCTTCGCGCCAGTTGCGCTGGGTAGTCATGCGGCCCCACACTGACGCCGCCGCCAGCAAAATGCTCCCCACGACAAGTGGAACAAACAATTGCGCCTGCAACCAAACCGTAGCGGCATCCTTCCGCTCAAGGGCGTCGAAGAAGTGCCGGTTCCACAAATTGAGGGCGACTTGCACCAGTAGCTGGAGCAGCACGACCGCGATCAAAAACATGGCGAGCATCGCGCTTTGGCCGATCTGCACTCGCCAAAAGACGGAGGCAGCCTGCCAGAACCGCGTCAGGAGCTGCCTCTCGTCGAGAATGAGAGAAATCTCGTGAAAAGGTCGCATGTCCTGTCTACTGCTGAGTGAATACTAGGTGGACATCTGCGCCGTACAAGTGCTGTCCGTTATGGAACGACCATAACAGCGCATGGCGCAAAACTTGCGAGTTTTTGCGAGACGCTGCCGAGGAACAAGGCGGACAACCGGCTTTGGCCGCGCCGGCCGACAACCAGCATGTCGGCCTTCAATTGCCGCACCGCGTCGATGATCGCGTCCCCGGGATCGCCCCAGCCTGTTTTCAACGTTACCGAGCGAACGCCCTGGCGCTGGGCCCGCCTTCGCGCCTGCTCTAAAATCTTGTCGGCAGCCGACTGCATCGTGTCGCTGAGGTCACCCGCCTCATCGGCCAACTCCCTCAGTTCGGCTCCCGTCACGCTTCCGCCGATCGTCAGGAGAACGAGATCGGCGCCGGTGCACTTTGCCAGGACTGCGCCGGCATCGATGGCGCGGTTCGCCGTAGTGGAGCCGTCGGTGGCGACAATGATACGGTGCATTGAGTCGGCCCTGCGTGCCATAGCCGCCAAAGAAGGCCGGGTTATCTCGCATCGTCAAGTAGTACTATGCTCGCATAACGTTGCCGGCGCGACGCAACGGGAATACATGTTATTCGGCCGTCGATATTGCGGTGCGATGTGACCTTTCGCCTGTTGACCTTAAACCTGTGGAATATCGGCGAGCCTCTTGAGCCGCGGTATCAGGCGCTCGCAGCGGGACTCAAAAAGCTGCGTCCCGAGATTGTCTGCCTGCAGGAAGTCGATCGCGATCCGGAATCGGGCCGCAGTCAGGCCGAGCTTGTTGCCGACATGTGCCGCCTTAATCATCACGTGGGGGAAGACGGCCTCTCGATCATCAGTTCACAGCCGGCCGTCCGCTCGGTGATCGAGCCATTGCCGCAAATGCCGGATGATCCGCCAAGGCGCATTCTGTTGGCGGAATTTGTGGTGGGAGCCCGACGTCTGCTGGTCGCCAATACGCACCTGGCCTATCGGCCAAAGATGGTCGAAGGGCGAAGGAAGCAGGCGCAGGCAGCTCTGACGGCGATCAGGCGGCACTACCCGAAACCGGGAGATTGTCCAAAAGTGCTCTGCGGGGATTTCAATGATGTCGCGGACTCTCCCGCCATTCGTCTCGTTCTGAACGACGTGCTCGGATTCCGCGACGCTTTTCGCGAATGTCATCCGCGTAGTCGTGGGTATACCTATTCACCACCGCAGAATCCTTACGTCGATCCATGTTGGACCGAAGTTCAGCGCATCGACTATATTTTTTTGACACAGGGCCTTAAGGCCAAAAATTGTTCGGTGGTTTTTGACAACAGCCGTGGACTCGACTTCGTGTCGGATCATTTCGGGGTGCTCTGCACCATTCAGTTCTCCGGTCGTCGTGCCAGAGACGATTGAATTCAAACTCGTCCACCGTCGCCTGACCGCAGCTTGTCCCGTCCTGATGTTCTTCATCTGGGCCTGGCGCATGGCCGGCGTGGGCTTTTCAGCCTCAAATAGACGTTTGATCTGGGTCAACATGGCGCAGGCCGTTTGGCCATATTCTGGCATCTATTGGAGGTCTGCCATGAAAGCCAAAGATGTAATGACAAGCACCGTCGTCTCGGTGCAGCCCAATGCCACAGTCCTTCAGGCAGCGCGGCAAATGCTCCAGCATCACATCAGCGGTCTGCCGGTGATCGAAAAGGGCGGAGAGATTGTCGGCATTCTGTCCGAAGGTGATTTCCTCCGCCGCCGGGAAACCGCTACTGAGCGCAGACATTCGCGCTGGCTCGAATTCCTCATGGGTCCCGGCAGGCTTGCTGTCGAGTACTCCCATTCGCATGGCAGCAAAGTTGCCGAAGTCATGACGACGGATGTTCATACCGTCACCGAAGACACGAGCCTTGAAGACATCGTCGAATTGATGGAGCGCCACCGCATCAAGCGCGTGCCCGTCATGCGCGGGAAGAAGGTCGTGGGAATGGTAACGCGCTCCAATCTCATGCATGCGATGGTCAGCCTTGCGCGCGCTGAACCAAGATCGGCAAAGGACGATGCGGGCATCCGCGAAGCGCTGCGGGCAGAAATGCAAAAAGAGAGCTGGGCACCCGTTGCGATGGTCAATGCCGTTGTTCGCGACGGAGTCGTAGAGCTGTGGGGCGTAATCATCGACGACCGCCAACGCGACGCGTTGAAAGTCGCCGCGGAAAACATCCCCGGTGTCAAGGCCGTGAAAGATCACCTGGTCTGGATTGAACCGACATCCGGCATGGTCATCGAACCGAGGGGTGAAGCAGCGGCAACTTGATGGCGCCGGGGCTGACGCTCTCCGCAAGTGTTCTGCATTTTGAATCAAGCGGCCCGATTTCATTGGTCCCAATGGCCTATTTGCGTTGATCTCCCAGGTGCCCCGACTAGAATCTGTAAGTCGTAGGCGCAACTGGTGCGCCTCTATATGGATGGCGAGCAATGAGCGATCCAACACTTACCCGCGGCGTGTCGCCGGCAAGCCTGATCGCAAGCGGTCCCTGGACCGCCGCGCAATCGGTCTCGCTTGAGCGCCTCGCGGCAGCTCTTCCGGCGATCGATGCACAGAAAAAAAATGTGGTCATCGATCTTTCCGGTGTCGAACATCTCGACACGCTTGGCGCCTGGTTGCTGGAACGAGTCGTCCGGCGCTACCAACTCCAGCACCTGAAACCGACTTTGGTCGGAGTGCCGGAGCGGTTTCGCGGTCTTCTTGAAAAGATACATGACGTCAATCGACGTCCTCCCGTTCCGCAACCCGAACGAAACAGGTTGGCGGTCGGGCTCGAGCGCATCGGCCGCGCCACCGCTGGTGTCTACACGGATTTCGGCTACTTCCTCGCGATGCTCGGCGCTATTGGCGCATCTTTGGGCGGCGCGGTGTTACGGCCTCGCTCGCTGCGCGCGACCTCTACCGTATATCACCTGTATCGCGTTGGCTGGCAGGCGGTTCCGATCATCTTTCTGATCACGTTCCTGATCGGAGGCATCATTGCCCAGCAGGGAATTTTCCACTTCCGGAAATTTGGCGCGGATGCCTACGTCGTCGACATGGTCGGCATCCTCGTCTTGCGCGAAATCGGCGTGCTGATCGTATCGATCATGGTCGCCGGCCGGTCCGGCAGCGCCTACACGGCCGAGCTCGGCTCCATGAAAATGCGGGAAGAAATCGATGCCCTGCGCACCATGGGCCGCGATCCGGTCAACATATTGGTGCTCCCGAGAGTGATTGCCTTGGTGTGCGCCCTGCCGATCCTGACCTTTCTGGGGTCGATGGCAGCGCTCTATGGAGGCGGACTGGTCGCGTGGTTTTACGGCGGCATGAGCCCCGACATCTTTATAGCCCGCCTTCGTGAGGCGGTATCGGTAACTCACTTTGAAGTTGGTATCATCAAGGCGCCATTCATGGCGCTCGTCATCGGCACGGTCGCATGCAGTGAGGGGTTTCGTGTCAAAGGCAGCGCCGAATCTTTGGGATTGCAGACAACGACATCGGTCGTGAAGTCGATTTTTCTGGTCATTGTTCTTGACGGCCTGTTTGCGGTCTTTTTCGCCTCGATCGGGATGTAACTGCGATGCCGGACTCATCTCAGACCCCTGCAATTTCGGTGCGCGACCTGACCGTTGGATTCGGGGAAAAAAACGTGCTCGACGGGCTTTCGCTCGACGTCCGTCGCGGCGAGATCCTCGGCTTGGTCGGTGCGTCGGGCGGCGGTAAATCGGTCCTGCTGCGAACCATCATTGGTTTAATTCCACCGCGCGAGGGCCGCATCGCAATCATGGGCGCGGAGAGCGACTACGGAGACACCGCCGCCATGCAGGAGATTGGCCGGCATTGGGGCATCCTGTTCCAGCAGGGCGCGCTGTTTTCCTCGCTCACCGTCCAGCAGAATGTGCAATTTCCGATGCGCGAGAATCTGGAAATTTCGCAGACCTTGCTTGACGAGCTCGCGACGGCGAAGCTTGAAATGGTTGGGCTCTCCGCCGATGACGGGAACAAATTTCCTTCGGAGCTGTCCGGCGGAATGACAAAACGCGCCGCGCTGGCGCGCGCTCTCGCGCTCGATCCCGAAATCGTGTTTCTCGATGAACCGACCTCCGGCCTCGACCCGATCTCGGCCAGCGATTTCGACGCCCTGATTTCGACCCTGCAGCAGACGCTCGGCCTCACCGTCTTTATGGTGACGCACGATCTGGATAGCCTGAACACGGTCTGTGATCGCGTCGCCGCTCTCTCCGGCGGGAAAATCGTCGAGGTGGGGCCGATCGAGCAGCTCGTCAGCTCCCAACACCCCTGGGTCAGATCCTATTTTCACAACGCCCGCGCACGGACCCGCGCGCCAGCGAGCCACTGAGGCACCCATGGAAATTCGGGCACCCTATGTTCTGATCGGCGGGTTCGTCCTCGCTGTGATTGCCGCAGGCTTCGGCTTCGTCTACTGGCTGCACAATGGCGCCGGCCTGGCCCAGCGGACAACCTACCGTCTTCACTTCGAAAACACGGTTTCCGGCTTGTTGACGGGCGCGGCGGTTCTCTTCAATGGAATCCGTGTCGGCGAAGTAACCGCCCTGGAGCTTGATGTCGGCAATCCCAACCGGGTGACGGCAACAATTGCGGTGGCCGCAAACACGCCGGTACGCGCCGACACCAAGGTCAGCCTGGATTTTCAGGGCCTGACCGGCGTCCCCGTGGTCACCCTGCAAGGCGGCAGCAAGCCGCTGAGCGCCACCACCGGGCAGCCGGCCACACTGACCGCCGATCCGCTCGCCGGGCAGAGCATGACCACTGCAGCGCGCGACGCGTTGCGGCGGCTTGACCTCATTCTGGCCGACAATGCGGAGCCGCTTCGAACCACCATTGCAAACCTCAATACGTTCTCGGCGGCTCTGGCGCGCAACTCCGACAAGCTCGACAGCATCGTCAGCGGCCTGGACCGCCTTACGGGCGGCAGCGCCGCCAACGCACCACGCGTGGTCTACGATCTGGACGCGCCCAAGACCTTTCCTCCTTTGGACAAGCCGCGGGGCCCCCTGAACGTCGCAGATCCTGCATCGCTTCTCATGTTCGAGACCCGCAAAATTCTGGTGCGGCCGGGCGGCAACGAAGACCCGACCTTTACCGGCGCAGAATGGAGCGACAGCACGCCCAAGCTTGTGCAGCAAAAAATAATCCAGGCTTTCGAAAATGCCGGGCTCGCGGTTGCCCGGTCGTCGGAAAACGTGACGGCTGACAATCAACTCTTTCTCGACCTGAGAAAGTTCCAACTGTCGGCGTCTGCCGTGCCCTCTGCCGAGGTCGAATTCGGCGCCAAAATCGTTTCGACGAATGGCCGCCTGCTTGGCACGCGTATTTTTGAATGCAACTCGGCCCCAAAATCCGTGAATGCCGCTGGAACGGTTGATGCGCTGAACGAGGCCTTCGGCAAATGCGCCACTCAGCTCGTGCAGTGGACGGCAAACCTCATACGATGACAGGGGGCTCACGTGGCCAAAGTTCGCTTTAATCTGCCGATACAATGGGAAAATTGGTGCGGCTGGCTGCTCGCGATCTGGCTGTGCATCTCGCCGGGTCCCTTGAAATTCGGTGACGACGTGGCGGCAACATATGTCGCTGTCCTGACGGGTATCGTTCTTATATGCACGGAGATGTTCACGATATCGCCATTTCGCCTGTGGGAGGAATGGATCAACGTAGTTATTGGCTGCTGGCTGATCGCCGCGCCATGGCTGCTTCACGTTCATAGCTCATCGGCGAAAATCGATTTCGTTGTCGTCGGCGCGCTCGTCGCAATCTTTGCGGTATATAAACTTTGGTTCGGAGCGGTCGAGAAGCAGGGTGCGATCGGTAGATTGGATTCCTGAACAAGCCACGCAAGCTATTAGGATAACGCTTTTGACTATCGCGGCTTGGTAGTTACTTTGCTCGTCAGCCGCACCAATTCCGCAACGCTCCTTACGCCTATTTTGTGCATCACGCGCCCGCGATGTGCCTTGACGGTCTTTTCGGTCGTGCCGATCAGGGCAGCGATATTCTTGTTCAAATGGCCCTGAACGACCAATTCCATGACCTCTTTTTCGCGTGGCGTAAGCTTGTCAATTAGTTTGCCGGCGGCCTTCCGTTCTGCGGCTCTTTGCAGCCTGACCAGGTCGCGTTCCTCGGCGACCTTGATCGCATTCAGCAGCTCGGCGCCCTTGAACGGCTTGGGCAGGAAGTCCACGGCGCCGGCTTTCATTGCCTCTACGCTCGCGGGAACTGTCCCTCTTCCGCTGAGAAAGATAATAGGCCGCTCGGTCCCCCGCGTTACAAGCTCACGCTGAACGGCCAGCCCATTCATGCGGGGCATTGACAGGTCGAGCACAACGCAACCAGGCATCGACGGATCGTGTTCCTCGAGAAAAGCCTGTGGCGAGGAGTAGGCCTTCGTTTCGTAGCCAGCTGTACGCAGAAACCTGTTCAAGGCGTCCAATATGCCTTGATCATCATCGATGATAAATACCCTAAAGTCGGGCAACGCCATTCCCCCCACCAACACTGGACAGAAATCTGCTGCAGCCCCCGTCCAGCCTACCGGAACGCTGCATTTAACGCGAGCACGGCGAAAAAGATGCCACCAAGCGACAAGGCAAATAACCTGGCGGTTGCTCTTTCCTTCATCGCCTCTGAATTGCTTTGCTGAATATTTGTTCGGGCATATCGACTGCTACCACTCCATGTAGCGACTCCTGTTGCTACGGCAGGCTGATCAGACGACAGCCGGTAATCTCCCCGAAGATCTATCCGATTCTTGCTCATTGCTGCCCCGCATGCGCCAGCTGTATTGGCAGCACAATGACTTTGGCGCCAATGCTCACGCGATTATAGAGATCGATGACGTTGTCATTGGTCATCCGAATGCAGCCGCTCGATATGTGCTTGCCGATCGACGACGGATCGTTTGTGCCGTGAATGCGATATTCGGTACCGCCGATATACATCGCGCGCGCACCAAGCGGATTGCCGGGGCCGCCTGCGATCATGCGCGGCAGGTAGGGCTGACGAGCGATCATCGCCGGCGGCGGATACCAATCCGGCCATTCGCTCTTGCGGATAATCGACTTGACACCCGACCAGGTGAAGCCTTCACGGCCGACCCCGATGCCATAGCGGACCGCCTTGCCGTTGCCGATCACGTAAAAGAGATACGTGTGCGTCGTATCGATGATGACGGTGCCGGGAGCTTCCCGACTCGAATAGGAGACGATCTGTCGTTGTAGGCGCGCCGGCAGTTGCACGTTTTCGTCCGGATCTTCACGCGCAGGATTCAATGAGGTCGGCGAGGCAGCCTGCGGCGCAATTTGCATTTGCGACGGCGGCCGTAAAAACGCGAAGATTTCTTCCGCTTGTGTGGGTGCGCAGGACAGCAACATTACCGCTGCTGCGTAACGGACTAACGGGCTGATACTTGACATGGCCTATCCCATTCGCTGCCTTCGTCACATCCGGTTACTTCACCGAAATTGAGGTTTGCCGCTCCTGGCCCGCATACTTCGCCGGCTGGCCCGCTTTAACGACGGCGCTTAGGTCTTGAGCGGTCGTGTCTGAGGTTTTCGCATTGTGGCCGACAAGAACGACAACGATCACGCATACAAGTGAGACCGCCACGATCTTGAGGTGGGTGGCACGGCCGGCGTGAAAGAGCGAGGCGTTCATTGGAAGCCTCCTAAACTTCTTGGAACAAAAAGATGTGCGGCTGGCTCCGGGGAAGAGCCAGCCGCGCGCGAACCCTTTCGGGGCGGGGACGAATCGAGGCCCGGGTCGCGCAAGCCTTGTTGGCAAGCTGCTCAGGACTGAAGGGAAATGGCGCGACCAAACACGAGTGGTCGAACGTCGATCTTGTCCGCGGATTTTTCGATAAGTGCAGCCAATTTTGCTTGCTCTTCGGACAGTAACTGCACAAGCGTTCGCCGCTTCGTCTCGTCCTTTTCGGTTTCCAGTTTCTGGCGAAAGTATTCGATGTTGAGATTGGCGACGGTCCGTTCCATGCCATCACTCCAGTCACTTCGATCGGGGAATGGTATCTGTGGTCGACGCAGGAAATTTTCTGCGGTTCGATCTGTCCGCGTCGTTCTTTCGATTGGGGGCAATGTCTTTGCACTGCGATAACGCCCAGCTGCTCGAACTTTCTTCGTCAGCCAATCCTTATGGATTGACCTTCGCTGGGCTATTGTCCTTGAGGGCATTGGCCCAAAGGGCAATGGCCCAAAGGGAAATGGCTTAAGGTGCACAGGCCCAAGGGGCATGGGCGCTTGGCGCAGTGTCGCATCGCTTTGGAGGGTGGAAACGGCCGACCGGCTTGGAAAAAGTACGGCGGCTTTTTCGAGTCGCCTACAACTTCGATGTTTTATCGAAGCGTCAAATGGACGAGCGCCTATGACATTCGATTTGAGCCGGTAGCCTTCTCAATGGCATCGATCAAGTTTTTGCCTGAGAATGGCTTCGTGAGGTAAGCGACGCAACCGGCGTCCGCCGCCGCTTTTCGGGTGTGGTCGGTATCGTTGGCCGTAATGAAGATCGCCGGAACCGAAACACCGGAATTCGTCAATTCTCTTCTCAAATCAATCCCCGATCCGTTCTTTAGTTTGACGTCCAGCACGAGGCAATCGGGTCGACGAACGTCGGCACGTTCGTGGAAATCTTCCACAGAATCGAACAATTCGGTTTCGAAACCATGTTTGTTCAATAAGCGCTTGACGCCCAAGCGCATGCCTGGATCATCATCGACAACAAATATGATCTTTCGCACAATAGCGGCCTTCTGCAGCAAGACTGGATTGGATTGCTCGGCAAATAGCCGGCCGCTTTGTAATCCCCACAAATCGACTGTCACTGCCTTGTCACCTTCTTATCATGTCCCAACACCTCGTTACCGGAGATGTCAAGCGGTGGATATTGTCCTTCGGGACAAGATCGGGATGGCATTTGCACGTTTGCGGGTTCGCGCCCCCTCCAAGTTAATTAAGTGCCGGGCATGTGATTTTTGTCTCTCACTGCATCCCCAGCCTTAGCCTGAATACCGAGGCGCTCGGCGATCGACACCAGCTCGGCGAACGATTGAACCCGCATTTTCTCCATCACTTTGCGGCGGTGCGCTTTGATAGTACGTTCTGTTGCGCCTAATTCATGTCCGATCTGTTTGTTCATCTTTCCTTCGACGACATGCTCGAACACTTCGCGCTCGCGCGGCGTGAGAGTCGCTACAAGGGCGCGTAGCGCACCGAGTCGGTCTCGTTGCTCACGCGTGGCTTGATGACGCGTGACAGCACGCTCAATAGCAGCAAACAACTTTTCCTTTGTGACCGGCTTGGTCAAAAAATCCTCGGCCCCCGCCTTAATCGTTTGCACCGTGGTCGGAATATCGCCATGGCCAGTCAAAAAAATGACCGGAATTGTAAATCCACGTTCGGCCAAACGATTTTGCAATTCGGGGCCCGTCAGACCTGGAATCCGGACGTCAAGCAAAATGCAAGTCGGCCTGTTTTCATCCGGCAATTTTTCCAACATTTGACGTGCCGAATCGTAAGTCGTGACTTCATAACCGGCCTTCCGCAGCAGCCGGCTGATCGCGGCCCGAAACGAGGCATCATCGTCAACGACATGTATGACGGTCGGCAAAGTCAGGCACCCTCGTGAACTCTTTTGGCGAGCGGTAGCGTAAGCCGAAAGACCGCGCCACCAGCGGCATGGTTCTCCGCCCAAATCCGTCCTCCGTGAGCCTCAACGATGGTGCGGGCTATGGATAGCCCCATGCCCATGCCTTCCATCTTGGTGGTAAAGAATGGATCGAATACTTTCTCCAGGACGGCCGAGGAAATACCGGAGCCAAAATCGTAAATCGATATCTCTGCAAAGGCTTCGTCCAATTGTGCAAGACGTCCGATGATCTTGCGCTGTCCTGCGGGCGCGTCGGCCATGGCCTCCATTCCGTTTAGGATCAAATTGAGAATAACCTGCTGAACCTGAATCCGGTCACCGTGGACCTGCAGCATCTGCTGAGCTGGCACGTTGCTTAGGGCAACGCCCCGCGCACCGGCCTGGACCGCGAGAAAGTCAAAAACTTCACGCACGACCTCATTGAGGTCAAGATCCCTTGTCTCGGACGGGGCCTTCTTCAAGATATTTCGTAGACGCCGGATAATCTCTGCCGCGCGCAGATCGTCGCGTTTGATATCAGCCATAATCTCTTTGATTTCAGCCATATCTGGTGACGGAGAATTGGCTATCAGCTCCGCAGTTTCGGCGTTGGTGAGAATAGAGCCGAGTGGCTGATTGAGTTCATGCGCCAGCGATGCCGACAACTCGCCCACGGTTGCACGGCGATTCATGTGGGCCAACTCCGACATACGGTGACGAGCTTCAACCTCTGCCACACGGCGTCGCCTGTGCTCATAAAGCAGCCAGATGATCAGCGCGGCCTGAATCAGAATTGCGGCGGTGACTGCCAAAATGTAAGCGTGATATTGCTCCCAGGCCGTCGGACCGCGAAACAGGATTTTGCTACCCGGCGGCAGGCGGCCCTCGCTGACGCCCCAGCGCTGCATTTCCCGCCAGTCGAACATTGGGCTCGCAAATTGGACCGGTGGTGCCCTGATTTCGCCCGGCTTCTCTCCGCCAAGGATGCGAACGGCAACGGCGGCCGCCTGCTGGCTGCTATCGGCCACCAAGAGAAGCGGGCCGCCAACGACCCCGCTGCCGAAGAAAGATTCGTCATAAGAAAAAATCGGCGCGTTAGCGACGGCATGAAGTCTTGTTAATGGCGTGTCGCCTTCGTGTACGACGCCCGCCGCATCAACAATCATCAACTCCCAGAAAATCGCAGTGTGCGGCGGCAGCGCGGAGGCTTGCTTTAGCAACGCCTCAAATGACAATTCATCTGTCCATGACAGCTTAATTCGGTTTGCAAGAGGCTCCACCTCTTTTCCTATCGTTTCCTTCCAGAATTTCTCAATCGGAGAAGTCCCAACAACCACGAGCACATCTTTGGTGTCCGGCAATACTTGCAGGATGTTCTCGAAGGCTGACAAATAGTTGATCCTAACCGCGACGGCGGTGTCGTTCGCGGTCAAATCAGAATACTGCACGCGACGTTGATCCACCGCCATGAGCACCATTGGGGTGGCGGCAAAAAGTTGCTGCCGGTGTCGCTGGACAAATGCAGCTGCGGGTGCCCCGATGCTCACAATTATGTCGGGCAGGCGTTTGGCAGAGAGAGCCCGGAGATACTCTACGAACGGAACCTCAGGGTCTTCGTCGGGAGAACGGGCGGTTACAAGCGAATGTTCAGTTATGTCCAGCGGCCATGGTGATTGCCGTTCCAGTTCCACGCGGATGGCTTTGGCATATTCGCTCCAGGGCTTGAAACCCTGGCCAAAAGAATGAAGCAGCATTACACGCTTGGGCTCGGCCGCAAATCCAGCTGGACAACCGAGCGACGCCGCCAGGAACACAACGAGCCCAGCAGTCACAAAGATACGACGGATGTGAACTGCCATGGCCATGCGAAAGACCCCTGTGCACACTGAGCGCGACGTCAATCGGCCGAGTTTGCATCCTGAGGCTATTGCTGCACAACCGTCTGGCGACAGGAGTAGGCCGTCCGCCCACGCAAGCTATCCAGTGTATTACCGCCAAATGGCGTCCTGCGACGCCAGTCTCCAATTTGACCCACATCAAGGCAAGCTCAGCCGGATCGGTTTGCAATACATTTTGCAAAACGGAGGGCCCCATGTCAGCAACCGCAGCACGTCCGCCGAAATGCCCGCATTGCGAAACAATTCAGACACTGCCTGAGTGGTCGGAAAGCATGCGTGCAAACGAAACAACGCATTGTTGGCGTTGCATGACCTGCGGACATGAATTCGAGACCATGGACCGCTTTACTGAGCCGCAGCCGTCCAAAGATGAATTGGCGGAAGAATTTCTGCCGAATTTGATCGTCGAGTGACCCCGGATCGCGTTACCCCCGAAAGCAGACACTCGAAGTGCAAAAGGCAATGTCCGCTAGGTGCCACACGCGGACATCAATCATTGCCACTTCTCCCTGAGGCCAGACGGCATCCACCTAGTAATCTCCCGCCTTAGGGGACTTTCCTCAACGTTTTTGGCAAGTGCCAACCATTGCTTTTCCAGCGTAAGGCAGGAACGCTGGATGTGCGGGTCACTAGTACTACGCGCCATCTCGGCACATTCATGTGCGTGTTGCCGATCCCGCTCGGTACGTAAGTTCATATTTAGGCCCCAAGCTCTGCTGCTACAGTTAGGCACAAAGCAGCAAGGTGTCGGTTGATCCAAATCAACCTGCCTCAGCAGAACTACTTAGGGACAACGGTTAAGCCCAGTGTGGTGCACGCGGCATGTCCGCTTCGGGTCATTAGCGGGAATTTTGCGATCCGGAAGCCATGTCCGCTTTGCATTCCATGCTTGTCGCGGCCAGACGGCCTTGGGCGTGCTCGCCCGAGACCTGGGATATCAACTGATCTCGTGCAGCGCGCGGCGTGCAACAATGCTGTTGTAGATCGTGCCGAAAACGAGCGCGACCAGCCATCCGACCACGACGCTCCAGATCAGGCCGTCGATCCACACGCGCGATGAATCAATTGGTGCGTCCGACCAGAGACCGATCCAACCGTGGGCCAGTCGAAGCGGCACGAACAACGCCGCCAACATGCAGAGGACAAACAGCACGACGAATGTGGCGCTGCAGCTCCAACCCAAGCCGCTGATGCTGAGCCGCCCATGAGATGCAACCGTTTTCATGGTGATGTGCTCCATGTTCAAAGCAAAAAAATTGTAGGCCCCAAACCATTTGCAGAGTTGATTTTGATCAAATCGCGCTGCTGAATTCCTGTTTTCAGGGGGGCACAACTTGCCAAAAAGACGCGCAAAACTGACACGCCGGGCTGGCGCTCACCGGTCGCGTTCATAGCTAAAATCAGACACTTCTCTCGCCTACCAGGTCCCGGAATATCTTTCACCAAAGGAAATTCTCTATGCAGACCATTGTGTATAAGACAGCGCTTATCGTGGGTGCCGGCATGGGCCTGAGCGCGGCGCTGACAAGGCTCTTCACAAGCAAAGGGATGCGCGTCGCGCTGGCCGCCCGTCAGACCGACAAGCTTGCCGCGCTTTGCAAAGAAACCGGCGCCGCGGCCTATGCGTGCGATGCAACCAATGTGGACGACGTGGCGCGGCTATTTACCGAGGTCGAGCGCGATTGCGGCGCGCCTGACGTTGTCGTTTACAATGCGAGTGCACGCGCGCGTGGCGCATTTGTCGACCTGGTCCCTGCCGATGTCTCGAAAGCCATCGCCGTCAGCGCCTTTGGCGGCTTCCTTGTGGCACAAGAAGCGGCACGCCGCATGCTTCCAACCGGGCATGGCGCCATTCTTTTCACCGGCGCTTCGGCGAGCGTGAAGGGCTATGCCCAGTCTGCACCTTTCGCCATGGGCAAGTTCGCTTTGCGCGGTCTTGCACAAAGCATGGCCCGCGAATTGTCGCCCCGCGGCATCCACGTTGCGCATTTCGTGATCGACGGCGGCATCCGCAGCGCAGTGCGGACCGAGCCGCCGGACAAGCCCGATTCAATGCTCGATCCGGATGCGATCGCCGCGAACTACTGGGGCGTGCTGAGCCAACCGCGCAGTGCCTGGACGTCAGAATTGGAATTGCGGCCTTGGGTGGAGAAATTCTAGAATTTCACACGCTACATTGGGATATTTGGTGATGCAGCCGCACATTCCGACCGAAGTGTATCTCGACTTTCTCGGACAAACGATCACGATTCACTGGGACTACCACGCCATTCTGATGGTCGCGGTCTGGTTCGTGCTGGTTCCGATCTGCATCATCACGATCAGGTTCGGCAAGCCCAAACCAACGCTCAATGGCATCCGCGAAAAAGTAGCCCTCAGGAACCTGGTGTGGTGGTGGTTCAGCGTTCACAAATACGGTCTGATGCTTGCTGTCGGCTTGGCGCTCGCTGGTGCTGCAATGGCCCTGACGGTCAGCGGCGGCTTTAGCGGCTCGCTTCATTCATTCTTCGGGATTTCAACGATCGCGCTGGGATGCCTGCAGGTTGTCTCTGGCTGGGTTCGAGGCAAGCACGGCGGAAAGAATTATTACACGGCCGATCCAAACGACCCCTCGACCTGGCGTGGCGATCACTACGATATGACCCCTCGACGGCGAAAGTTCGAGGCCTATCACAAGACCGCGGGCTATTTCGTGTACTTCTTCGCGGTTGGTGCTGTTGCCACGGGCCTCATGCAATATCCGATGCCGCAGCTGGCAGGATTCGTTATCGTCATCGCGTTTGTCGCGCTCGTGTTGTGCATCGTACTGGAATACAAGGGGCTGCGTTACGACGGCTACCGTGCGGCGCACGGCTATAATCCCGAGCATCCATTCAACAAAGCACGCGAAAAATTGTAGTGATTGGGCCACCCGGCCGCTAAAGCACCGTGATACGCGGCCTGTGCCGCGAGGCATCGGGCCAAAGCCCCATTGAAGACTTCCTCCGCAGCCTGCAAAATACGGTGCGTGACAGGGGGCGGGTCATGAGGATCGCATTTGTTTTTGCGGCGGCCGTTCTTTTTGTTTCTTCCAGTGCGAGCGCTGTCGACATTGCGATGCTCGCAACCGGTGCAACAAAAGAAATCGTTCTCGAGCTGATCCCTAAATTCGAAAAGAGCACCGGACACAAAGTTGTCGCGACATGGACCGGTACCGCCGGCATCAGAAAACGCATCGGGGACGGCGAGATCCATGATCTCGTCATCGTGGGTGCGCCCGTCATCGACAGTTTCATTGCGCAAGGCAAAGTCGCTCCCGGAAGCCGAACCGAACTGATGAAGTCGGCCGTCGGAGTGGCCGTGCGCGCGGGCGCTCCCAAGCCCAATATCGGTTCGAGCGAGGCGGTAAAGGCAATGCTTCTGGCCGCCAAGTCGATTGGCTATTCCACCGGCCCAAGCGGTGATCATGTGGTGAGCTTGATTGGGCGCTTCGGCATTGCGGAGCAGATAAAGCCGAAGCTCAAGCAGGTTCCCACAGGCGTGCGTATGGAAACGATAATTGCGACCGGCGAAGCCGAAATCGGCTTTCAGCAAATC
>Ga0207647_10001774_pt1 | contig 16565 bp, 9 predicted proteins | sample KBSCornC2_FD_184295 | JGI IMG/M metagenome (GOLD analysis project Ga0207647, IMG submission 184295) | Corn rhizosphere microbial communities from Kellogg Biological Station, Michigan, USA - C2 (SPAdes) (version 2) | ecosystem: Host-associated > Plants > Roots > Rhizosphere ...
CTTGACGATCGCCGGGTCGATCCGGTGGAGCGTATCGGTGTCGCGCATGCCCGATCCCGCCGCCGCGGCATGATCGATGATCAGATAAATGCCGCCGGGCTTGAGCGCGTCGAACACCGCCTTGTTGAGGACGGCAGGATCGATCGAGCCCATGAACTTGTCGGGATAATCGTGATAATTTTGCGAGGTGAAGACGAGGTCGACTTTCTCGGGTGCGGTCAGGCTGGTTGCCGGCTGGATGCTTGCCGACACATTGGCGAAGGCCGGCGTGCCGGCGGTGGCGGCATAGCGTTTGACGTCGCTGCCCGATTCCATCGCATAGGGTTTGGGCCAGATGCCGTAGACATGCCCCGACGGCCCGACGATGCGGGCAAAGGTGCGCGTCCAATAGCCGCCGCCCGGAATGAGATCGATCACCTTGTCGCCGGATTTGACCCCGGCGAAAGCGGCGATCTCCGGGCCGTGACGTCGCGCATCGAGCGCGACGTCGCGCGCCAGCCGCGTATCCGCGGTGGCGCTATTGCCGGTGTCCCATTTCTGGGTGCAGCCGCCGAGCGCGGCGGCGCCCAGCAGCACCGCCAACCCGGCCCGGATCACTTGAGCGGCTTCCGGAATTTGTAGACGAACTGGTCGGTGACGCCGCGGATCTTGGGATCGAACACCTTGAGCGTGTGATCGTCCTTGGGATTGGCCAGCGCCTTCGATTCGCCGGCAAAGGTAAAGCCGGCGGCAAGCACCTGCTTCTTGACGATCGCGGGATCGATGCGGTGGAGCGGTCCGGTATCGGTCAGGCCGCTGCCCGCCGGCGCGACATGGTCGATCACGACATAGGTACCGCCGGGCTTGAGCGCCTTGAACACCGCGGCGTTGAATGCGTTGAGCGCGGGCTCGCCGCGCCCGTCATTGGGCAGATCGTGATAATTCTGCACCGTCCAGACGAGGTCGACCGGCTTGTCGACCGTGATCAGCCCGGCGTCGACCGCGGCGGTGACATTGCTCAGCTTGCGGCCGTTGAGCGCATCGACCGTCGCCTTGGCGCGATCCCCGGCCGCGCTCGGCCACAAAGCATAGACATGGCCGCTCGGCCCGACCGCGCCGGTGAAGATGCGTGTCCAATAGCCCTGGCCCGGCAGAAAATCGACCACTTGCCAGCCCGGTTTCACGCCGGAAAAGGCGACAACCTCCGCGGCATGCCGGCGCGCATCGTCGCCTGCCTGGTCGGCGCGCGCCGGATCGGCCAGCGCCTTGGCGATCACGGGCGACACGTCCGATTTCGCCACCACACCAATCGGCACAGCGATTGCGGCTGCCGCCGCCAACATCACCCCAAAGCGCATCGATCCTCTCCTTCAACGATTATCGTTACGCCCATGATCTAGACCTGTCCGGCGACGGTTCAATGACCGTCGCGCGTCGGGTGACCCAAAAGATTTCGTAACCGGCCACTCCCTGCGCGTCGAACCGTGGTCCCCAAAGGCTGCCATTGTTAGCCGCAATAGAACCCTCATTCCGTTGGCCACCTACCCAAAAGGCCGCCTATTCTTGAAGACCATATTTCCGACGTGTTCCAGTGCGGCTTCAAGATCCTCTCGCCGATACAAAGCGTTCCGAGGCAGCGGTAATATAGGCTGTATCTCCAGTCGGAAAGCGGATTTTCGTAGCAGATACGGCTTGGCACCGCGTTCTGAATTTTCGGAAATGTCGCGCGTCATCCATCTCAACCTGCCCCCGGCGCCATGCTTTCGGGGCATGGGATATGGTAGGCCGTCGCCGCGACGAACGCCGCCGTCAAGGGTTGCCCGGGGCGCCCTGAGCTGCGTCGCGCGAAACCCGGCGCGCTGCCGCGCGCGCCGGAGTAAGCCCTCATTCCTCGCCGGTCGCGCTGGCCGGCAATGCCTTCTCGGGGGTCGTCCCCGCGCCCGCAAAGGGCGTGAGGCGGAAGGCGAACCGGATCGGCGCCAGGGGGACGCGGTATTTGGCAAGCGGCTTGCCGACCTCGCTCCACTGAGTGTCCCCGCCGACGCCCCATTGCGCGCCGTCGATCAACAGCGTCACCTGACCGTGCGGTATGACGTCGGTGCTCTTCCACGTACCAGGCACATGCCGGTCGAGATCGGCATACGGAAACGCCAGCGCGTTGATCATCAGCGGCGCATCGCCGCTGACACGCAGCCCGCGCCCGGCGCCGCTTAGCTCCATCCAGCGCACATCGACCTTGTTGCCGGTCTCCTGCGGGCGGATATAATCATGGTTCTGCGCGGCGATCGCCCCACGCCATAGACCGATCGGCGCCGAGGTCTTGCGATCGACATAGCTTTCGTGCGGGCCGCGCCCATACCATTCGAGCGTATCGATGTCGGTTGGCATCGCGAAGGCCAACCCCACCCGGAACGGCGGCGGAATATCCTGACGCAGCGGAGTCAGTTTGCCTACCACTGCAACACTGCCGTCGTCCGCCATCGTATAGGTGGTGACGAAGCGCGCAGCGCCATCGCCCAGGCCATAGTCGAGCCGTACCGCGACGCCGCCGTCTTTGAAACGCTCTGTCGAAACCCCGCGCACGGTGCGCGTCTCGCTCATCGCCTTCCATGGCTTGAGCTGAACCTCGGTGCCGATGCCGATATCGTTGTCGGTCACCGCGCGCCAGAAATGCGGCGCGCCGCCGCTGGCGAGCAGGACACCGTCCCGCGCATAGCGCCGAACCAGTCCGCTGTTGCGATCGATCACGAGGGTTGCGGTACCGGCCGAAAGCGTGATCGCGCCATCCGCCTCCTTTACCGCCACGGCAGCCCGCCCGGCGGGCGTCGCGGGCGGAACGGAGGCGGTGGCGTTCAGCGCGAACTGCTCCCAGCCGACGATATGCCCAGCCGGAACCAGCGGGATCGCCCCGTCGCGGGCGCGGGCGCGGATCGTCACGAAATATTCGGCGCCCGGCTTGCGCACGATCGGACCGATCGGCAGCGTCACAGCCTGGGTGGCATGGGCCGCTGTGGTCATCGGCGGCAATGCGCCGTGCGCGACGGCCACGCCGTCCTCGATGACCTCCCATTCGAACGCGAACCCCGAAAGGTCGCGGAAATCGTGGCGGTTGCGCACCATCACGCGCCCGGTTGCGGCGTCGAACGCCTCGAACTGAATCGGCGCATAAACCTTGCGCACCTCGTAGAGTGCCGGATTGGGCGTTCGGTCGGACTGGTTGAGGCCATCGCCGAACTCGATCTCCCCACCCGGGTTCGGCCCGTATTCGCTGCCATCGCCCCAATAGCGCCGACCGTCCTTGGTATAGCGATACATCGACTGGTCGACCCAGTCCCAGATGAAGCCCCCCTGCAATTTGTCGGGATGCGCGTAGATCACATCCCAATAGTCTTTCAGATTACCGCCGGAATTCCCCATCATGTGGGAATATTCGCACTGGATCAGCGGCTGCTTGAAGTTCCAGTTGGTCGCATAGTCGGCCATCTTCTCCGCGCTGTCGTACATCGGCGCGTAGATATCGGCATACCAATTGGGTCGATGATCGTGGATGCCGTCCCAGGTGCCCCAACCGAGATAGCTGACGAGGCGGCCCGGATCGCGCGCTTTCGCGGCCGCGGCCGCGGCGGCGAAATTTGGCCCGATCCCCGCCTCGTTGCCCATCGACCAGAAGATGATCGAGGGATGGTTCTTGTCGCGTTCGACCATGTTGGTGACGCGGCTGACATGTGCGTCCTTCCATGCGGGATCGAACCCGATCTGGAGTTCGGCGCGCCGGTCTGGATGCTTGTTCGCATAATCCATATAACCGTGGCTCTCGATATTGGCCTCGTCCATCACATAGAGGCCATATTCGTCCGCCAGCGCGTACCAGCGCGGGTCATTGGGATAATGCGACGTCCGCACCGCATTGATATTGTTGCGCTTCATCAGTTCGATATCGCGGCGCATCGAAGCTTCGGAAACAACGTGGAAGGTCTCGGGATCATGCTCATGGCGGTTGACGCCGCGGATCACGATGGGCTTGCCGTTGATGGTGACTAGGCCGTTTTTCATTTCGACCGTGCGGAAGCCGATCCGCTGCGGCGTTGCCTGGACGACGTTGCCGTCAGCCCCGACCAGTTCGACCAGCAGCGTGTAGAGATTGGGCGATTCAGCCGACCACGGCTTCACCCCGGGTACGGTTGCCGCGAGCGTGACGGTGCGTTCGGCACTGCTCGGAGCAACGCGCATCGCGCGCACGAGGAGCGTGCGGTCGCCGTCGAGCAGCGTGATCCGTGCGGTCATCGCCGCGGTCGCGGGAGTGACGGTGACCTCGGTCGACAGCGTGCCGTCGCGATAGGCCGCATCGAGCCCGGCATGCACGAAGATGTCGCGCACCCGCGCCCGAGGCACCGCCATCAGGAACACCTCGCGCTCGATGCCAGAAACGCGCCAGAAGTCCTGGTCCTCGAGATAGGAGCCGTCCGACCAGCGGTGGATCTGGATGGCGACGACATTCCGGCCCGGTTTGACGAAGCGCGTGACGTCAAACTCGCTCGGCAGCTTCGAATCCTCGGAATAACCGATTTTCGCACCGTTGACCCAGACGTCATAAGCGGACCCGGCCGCGCCGATGTGCAGGATTACATCCTGCCCCGCCCACCCTGCCGGCAGGGTGACGTCGCGGCGATAGGAGCCGACAGGATTGGTCGCATGCGGGATCAGCGGACGGTTCGCCGGGAACGGATAGGTGATGTTGTTATAGCGCGGCTGATCATATCCCTCCGCCTGCCAGTCGGCGGGCACCTTGATGTTGGCCCAGGAGGAGACATCGAAACCCGGCTGCTCGAATCCGGCGGGGACCGAGTCCGACGAGGGCGACAGCGCGAATTTCCACTGGCCGTCAAGGCTCAGGAAGCGCGTCGATCGGGTCCGGTCGCCGGATAGCGCCGCGGTGCGGCTCTCGAAGGGGAAACCCGTCGCATGAGCCGGCAGTTTATTCCGCGCGAAGACCGCCGGATTCTCCCAGTCGGGGCGCGCCGGATCGACTTGGACCGGCTGCACCCGCGGCTCGTCTCCAGCCAGTGCGCCGGTTGCCAGGCCAAGTGCGATAGCGCCGATCAGAATCCTCGAAACCTTCACAGCCATCTCCCTGTCCGCGGCGGCGCCGCCCCTTGCTTCAAACGATGCCGTCCCGACGCTGCTACGCAGCCATCGCATTGCAATGCTGCGCGATGAAATCCTCGTGCCGCGGCATCCGCCGCGCGGCAGCCGCAGTCACCGCGGCAATGCGCGCCATCCGCACGCGCGCTTCTTCCTCCGGCAGCGCGCCGGCCAGCGGATCGAAGCCCTTCGCGCGAAGGCCCTGCCCATCCATCACCGCCAGCCAGCTAGTTTTGGAGAAGAGCTCGTCGGCCTCGCGGAAGACCCGTCCCGTGGCGCGGTAGATCCGGATCCGTTCGGCGAGCGTTTCCGGCACCGGCATGCTGCGGACATGATCCCAATAGGGTGTGTCGGCGCGTTCGGTGGCGTGAAAATGGAGAATGATGAAATCGCGAATGCTTTCATATTCCGCGATCATCAGCCGGTTGTAGCGGCGAGTATCGGCGGGCTCGAATGCCCGGGTCGGCATCATCTCCAGCAAACGGGCGATCCCGGCCTGGATCAGATGGATGCTGGTGGATTCGAGCGGTTCGAGAAAGCCACTGGCGAGACCCAGGGCGACACAGTTCTTTACCCAGAAGGCGTCCCGCCGCCCCGCGCGGAAGCTCAGCACCCGCGGGTCGCCCAGTGCCTCGCCCTCCAGATTGGCAAGCAACGTCGCGGTCGCCTCGTCCTCGGACACATGCCCGCTCGCGAAGACGTAACCGTTACCGGTGCGATGCTGGAGCGGAATGCGCCATTGCCAGCCGGCCGGCCGCGCGGTCGCGCGCGTATTGGGCGTTGGTGCACCCACATTCGTGCTCGGCACTGCGACGGCCCGGTCGTTGGGCAGCCAGTGTGACCAATCCTCGAAGCCGGTCTGCAACGCGTCGCCGAGCAGGAGCGCCCGGAAACCCGAGCAGTCGATGAACAATTCCGCCGCGATGCGTTCGCCCGACGACAGGGTGACCGCCTCGATGAAGCCGTCGTTCCCGCGCAGCGCGACGTCGACGACCCGTCCTTCGTGCCGGACCACGCCGGCTGCCTCGGCATGGGTGCGCAGAAAGCGGGCGTAGAGCGATGCGTCGAAGTGAAAGGCATAGCCGATGCGGTGAAGGGGGGTGTTGCCGCCATCGGAGAGCGGGCGCATGAACCGCCCCTGCCGCGCCGCCGCGGCGCAGATCGAGTAGGCGTCGAGCGCCTCAGCCGCGCCGTTCGACCGCAATCGCTGCCAAAGCCCCTCGAACGGCACCGCGCCGAGATCGGTGCCGTAGAAGCCGAACGGATGGAAATAGCGCGAGCCCGGCCGCAGCCAGTCGACGAATTCGATGCCGAGTTTGAAGCTGCCCATGGTTGCCTTGACGAACACGTCTTCATCAATGCCGAGCAGCGCATTAAACGCCTGGATCGGCGGGATCGTGGCCTCGCCGACACCAACCGTCCCGATCTCCTCGGATTCAACCAAGGTGATCGCGACGTCGCTGGTGCCGAGCACCCGCGCGAGCGCGGCCGCCGCCATCCAGCCGGCAGTGCCGCCACCGACGATCGCGATGCTGCGCAGCGGCCGATTCATGCTGCCAACTGCCGGCACTCGCCGCCCCTTTGCATCGTCATGTCACTCGTCCCCTAAAGGATCGCCGGCGTGGTCGGAGGAAACACCACGCCGGCGGTCGGGGATCAATAGGTCGCGCGGATCGAGAAACCGAACCGACGGTCATTCAGCGTGTACTGCAATGGCTGGCTCGGCGTGCCGATATAGGTCACGTTCATCCGGTTGGTGATGTTCACGGCATCGACCGATATTGCGAGATGCTTGTTCAGGTTGAAGCTGATCGAACTGTCGAGCGAGGCATAGGGCTTCTGGAACTGCGGGATACCGTTCGCGCCGCTGCCGTAGGTTGTATCGAGATATTTTCCGCGCCAGCTCCAGGCGAGACGGGCTGTAATGGGCCCCTTCTCGTAAAGCCCGACAAGGTTGTAGCTGTGCTTCGACAGTTTCTCGAGCGGCACCTGGGTCGGGATATTGCTACCCGCGGTCGCGAACGGGTTGGTGACGTTGCTGTCGACATATGTGTAGTTCGCCTGGATACCGAACCCGCTCAGCAGGCCCGGCAGGAAGTCGAAGAATTGCTGGTAGGCTGCCTCGAAGCCCTTGATTTTGCCACTGCCCGTGTTGACCGTGGTTCCAATGTCATAGTCGATACCGTTGAAGCGACGCACAACGGTACCACCGGCGAGGAACCCATCCACAGTCTTGTAAAACGCACCGAGCGTTACCGAGCCCGTGGGCGCGAAATACCATTCGATCGTCGCGTCATAGTTGGTCGAGGTGATCGGGTTCAGGAACGGATTGCCCGATCCGCCACTCGGTCGTCCGGTGATTGGACTGACCTGGGTGGCAGGGTTGAGCGTAACGTTCGTCGACATCTGATCAAAATTCGGCCGGGCGAATGATTTGCTGAAGGCCAGACGCATCTGAAGCTTGTCGGTCAGGTGCGCCCGCAGGTTGAAGCTGGGCAGTGCCTTCACATAATCGCGACTGACTTCGAGTGGGACCAGCGTCCCGTCGCTGTTGAACACCGTACCACGCGAGCCGGTAGAGGTGCGCACCACGCGCACGCCCACGGTGCCATCGATTTTCAGCCCGCCGAGTGCGGTCGCGTAATCCGCCATGACATAGCCGGCGAGCGTGTTTTCGGTCTGGTGGTTGAGGTCGCCTGCGGTGAACGCAGTCTTGGGCGTGGCGCCGAACAATGCTTCGGTCTTGGTGAGACTGTCGAACAGGCCGCTGCCGGTCGAGAAGCCGGGATATAGAATTCCGCCCGTCAGCGTCCTCCCATCGAAGAAGTTCGGCGTTGGACCCGCGAGCGCCAACTCGGGATGCGCCGACACCGGGACGAATGCCGTGCCCGCAGGCGCGGAGCAACTGGGGTTCGGCCCTGACGGCAGGAGGCAGAAGGCATTCCAGGTGCCACGAAGATCGATCGAGCTTTCCGCATAGCGCGCGCCGACCCGCAATTTCTGCAGCAGGCCGCCCTCAACGTCATATTCGAGGTCGGATTGCAGCGCCACTTGCTTCGCGTCGTTCCGTTGCAATGAATCCGCCATGTAGGTGAAGGCGTAGTTCGCAGGGTTCGACAGTAAGCCCGGATTGCGTACGTTCCACACCGGTCGCGAACCACGCAAATCGAAATCGACGATGCTTTGATTGTTCGCCGTATAGGGTGTTTGCCCGGTCTGGTCGTACAGCGAAATCACGAAGCCGTTGCGATCGGCATCGTAGGACGACTTCAGATATTGCGCGTCGAATCGAGCATGGAGCCGATCGGTGACATCCCATTTCGCATTGAGCGTGTAATTGCCCGTGTCGTTGGTCAGATCCTGATCGAATCGCGCCGACTCGAAGACCTGGTTGGCGAGCGAGCCCGAGGTGGCATAGCCCGCAGAATCGAAGGTGAACGCCGCCCCGTTGAGTGGTGTCGTGGTGGGATTACCATTGTTATTATAGTAGAAATATTTGCCCTGGCGGAAAAACTTATATCGCGAGAAGAGGGCCTGCGCCGTGATGAGCAGATTGCTGCTCGCCTGCCATTGGAAGGCGCCGGCGATGCCGAAGCGCTTGCGATCGCCACCATCGTCATAGATCTGTTCGCCGAACGGGACCTGCGCATTGGCGGGCGCGCCGGGAATCGTGATTCCGGTTGGGATCGGGCCAAACGCGCCGATCAGGATCGCGTCCTGGCGATAGGAGCTACGCGCATAGGTGGCATTGAGCAGGATGCCCATTTCGCCAAGGCCCGTCTCGAAGCGATTGCTGTACAGCAATGAGCCCGACCCGCCGAACTTGTCGGCGCGATCGTAATAATTGCCTTTCAGGGTCGCGCTGACGAGCTGCCCGGGAGCGTCGAACGGCAGTCGCGTGCGGATGTTTACGACGCCCGCGATATCGCCCTCGATTGTGCTGGCGGGCGGATTCTTGAAGACGTCGATGCCTGCGAGCAGCTCGGGTGGGGTCGCCTCGAGATCGAGCGTTCGGCCACCAGATGCCGAGATCGCGGCGCGTCCGTCGATGAAGTTGCTGACTTGCGTCAGGCCACGAACGGTAATGGCGGGTTGGGTACGATGGTCGAAATCGGTCGCGCCCTCGCCATAGCGGCGCTGGATCTGGACGCCGGTGATCCGCTGCAGCGCCTCGACGGTGTTGGCGTCGGGCAGCTTGCCGATATCCTGCGCGTTGACCGAATCGACGATCTGATCCGAATTGCGCTTGGTCGCCTGGGCCGAGCGTAGACTTGCGCGCACGCCCGTGACGACGATCTCGCTCCCCGCCGCCGCATCCTTCTCCGGTGCGGCAACGGCCGGCGCCGTGCTGGTTTGTGCGATTGCGGACTGTGCCACAGCGACCATGCCGATTGCGGCGAGCGACGCGCCGACCAGCAGGCGATTGCGAAGCGGAATCATACATCCTTCCCCACATTGTCGGCATCGCAGGAGACCATTCCCCATCCGTCCCGATCAATTGTCCGACTTAATAATCGCCGAGCTATTGTAGGACAAGAGGCAATATTTTGCTATCGTGCGCATTGCCGGCGCGGTTCCAAAAAGAGCCTGGGGGTGCGTCGCGAAGGGATGGCGATTGACTGACGAACACCGGCGGGGACCGACGCATGCCCAATTGGCACGCGAACTGGGCATTGCAATCGTGACAGGGCAACATGCCCCAGGATCGTTCCTGCCCGCCGAGCATGAGATCGCCGAACACCGGGGCGTTTCGCGCGGTCTGGTGCGGGAGGCGCTCCGCATGCTCTCCGCCAAGGGGCTGCTCGAAAGCAAGCCCAAGGCTGGCACACGCATCCGAGACAGATCGTCCTGGAATCTGCTCGATCCCGATCTCCTGGCCTGGATGTTCGAAGGCGAGCCTCCGGCTGGGTTTGTCCACAACCTATTCTATTTACGTATGATTATCGAGCCAGCCGCAGCCGAACTGGCCGCCACCCTGCGCACGCCCCGACACCTTTCGCGGATGGGCCATGCTCTTGAACAGATGCAGGAACACGGGCTGGCCAGCGTGGTCGGCCAGGCCGCCGACCAGAGTTTCCACAACATCATCCTGGAGGCGACAGGCAACGAACTGCTCATCAGTCTCGCCGGCACGATCGGCGCTGCAGTGCGCTGGACGACGATCTACAAGCATCGGCAAACCCGTCAGCCAAGCGATTCGATGCCGCAACATCGCCGCCTGTTCGACGCGATTGCGGAGGGGGATGCGCCCGGCGCGCGCGATGCGACGATCGCCCTGATCGATCAAGCGCAGGAGGATACCGAGTTCTCATTGCGCAGATAATCGTGCCAAACGGTCGCCCTGCCGCATTGATGCGGCACGACTGAATCTTTATAGTCCTACAAATGAGCGGCGGGCCGGGCAGAAAACGCGACGATCGGCATCAGGCACAGACACTGCCCGGATCGGATGACAATCGCGCCGAGGCTGAGGAGATACCGATGGGTACGCGTTGGCATGGTGCTTTCCGGTTAGGGTCGATGCAGCGGACTGACGCACCGCCTGCCCACACCAGATGCCGGCCCCTGGTAGGCCGGTCCCGCCTGATCCGCGCGACCCTCGCCGCGATCGCGGCTCTGGCAACGTCGGCCCAGGCGGCGTCCCCGGAGGTCGCGATCACTATCCGGCCCGCGATTGAGCGTCCCGGACCGGTCTTCGAAGGCTGGGGCACAGCGCTTGCGTGGTTCGCCGAGGTTACCGGCGGCTACCCCGACGCGACGCGCGAGCGGCTGGCCGATTTATTCTATGGGCCTGAGGGCCTCGACTGGACTATCGCACGCTACAATATCGGCGGCGGCAACGCGGCGGCGACGGCGCCCTATCTTCGCCCAGGCGCCGCGGTGCCGGGCTTTTGGCGACAGCCGGCAGGCACGATTGGGAATGCGTGGTGGCAGCCAGACGATCCCGCGATGTGGGACTGGTCGGCCGACGCCAACCAGCGCTGGTGGCTCGATGCGATCCGCTCGCGCGTCCGGGCGCCCATCTTCGAAGCCTTCTCCAATTCGCCGCCCTGGTTCATGACGGTCAGCGGGCGGGTATCCGGCGCGGAAAAAGGAACCAACGAGAACCTGCGTCCCGGACAGGAGGGGCCGTTCGCCACATATCTTGCCCGCGTCGTAAGCGAGTTGCAGCGGCGCCACCACATCACGTTCCGCACGCTGTCGCCGGTCAACGAGCCGAATACCGATTACTGGTTCGCCGCGAACACACAGGAAGGGGCGCATTGGAGCCCCGGGCGCCAGGCGGCGATGATCGACGCCACGGCGGTGGCGTTGGCGGATCAGGGGCTGAAGACGACGATCGCTGCCCCCGACGAAACCAACTCGCACCTCTTCGTTCGCGATTGGGCAGGGTATCCGCCGGCTACACGCGCGCGCATCGGCCAGCTCAATGTCCACAGCTATGGCACCGTCCACCAGACCGCGGTGCGCGATATCGCGCGCGTCTCCGGCATTCGCCTGTGGATGAGCGAGAACGACACTCCCCTGGAAAAGGAGCCCGAGGATTTCGACGGCATGCCTTCGGCGCTGGCCTTTGCCGAGCATGTGATCCACGATCTAAAACGGTTGGAGCCCTCCGCCTGGGTCTTCTGGCAGGCGGTGGAGACCCTCAGTGCCCGCAACGGTGCGCCCGGCTCCAACTGGGGCCTGATCAAGATGGACTTGCGTGCCGCACCGCAGGCGCCGCACCCGATCCATATCACCGCCAAATATTGGGCGATGGCGATGTTCAGCCGGCACATCCGGCCCGGCTACCGCCTTATCCCGGTGGACGACGCCGACACGATCGGTGCGCTGACGCCGGACGGCCGAACGATGGTGCTGGTTCACGTGAATCCGGGCCCATATGAACGCGCGCTGACGATTGCGCTGCCCCACGCGACGGTGCGAGAGATCATCGTGACCGATGCCGCACACAAGGCCGTGCGGGTCGCGTCGAAACCCGGCGCCCGCCTTACCGCCGCGCCGGAATCGGTGACAACGATCGTGACGACCATCCGATAGCAAGGCCCCGATCAACTGTCGGGCCGCTCAACGGCGCGGTTATGGCAGCGGTATATCGGGATCGGATCTTCGACATGCCGTACACGTGGTTGTCGTTGTTCTTTCTGTTCCTGGCCAACGACCTTGCTGCCTACTGGATGCACCGCCTGGCGCACGAACGGCGCGTGTTGTGGGCCGGCACCGATTCAGCAAAGCTGAAAAAGACTCTAGTCAGCTCCAAATGCGGCAAGCGCATCAAGGCTGCTGGCGGGAACCAGGGAATGCGCGGCTATTTGGGCCCAAACTCGCAATCTATTGGGCCCAATTCGCAATGTTTTTGGTCGCCCAACACCGTCGCGCGTCACACGTCGAGATTGGCGACGCTCAACGCATTCTCCTGGATGAATTCGCGGCGCGGCTCGACCACGTCGCCCATCAAGCGGGTGAAGATCTCATCGGCGACATCGGCCTGGTCGACCGCGACGCGCAGCATCGAGCGGTTGGTCGGGTCGAGCGTGGTTTCCCACAATTGCTCGGGGTTCATCTCGCCCAGCCCCTTGTAGCGCTGGATCGACAGACCCTTGCGTCCCGCCGCCAGGATCGCCTCGAGCAATTGTGACGGCCGCGCGATCAGCGACTCGCCCTTGCCCACAACGACCGGCAGATCCTCATCCTCGTCGACCTCGGCGGCGGCTTCCTCGGCAGCTGTCGCCGCGGCCTGCGCCTTGCTCGGCACCAGCTTGACCGCGCTGCCGTAGCTGTCGACCTGCTCGGCCGCCAGGCCGTGCAGCTTGCGCGCTTCGGCCGAGACCAGGAACGCCGCCTCGATCACATGATGATCGGTGACGCCGCGCCACAGTCGCTGGAAATGGAGCGAGCCTTCGTCGGTCAATTGCGCCGTCCAGGTCGCTTCGGGATCGCCGCCGTCGAGCTTGATGGTGGTCGCCTGCAGCCGCTCCGCGCGCTGCGCGGTGCTGGCTTCGGGATCGAACACGCCGTCCATCGCCAGCGCCTCGATGATGCTGGGATCGTAGCGCCGCGGCACGAAGCGCATCAGCGATCGCATGCGGCGCGAATGATCGACCAAAGCGCGCAGCGCAGTGCCGGTGCCGACACCGTCGAGCGAGCTCGAGGCGACGCCCGCGGCGACCAGATATTCCTCCAGCGCGGCCTCATCCTTCAGATACACTTCGGACCGCCCGCGCGTCGCTTTGTAGAGCGGCGGCTGGGCGATGAAGAGGTGCCCGCCGGTGATGATCTCGGGCATCTGGCGATAGAAGAAGGTCAGCAGCAGGGTGCGGATATGCGCGCCGTCGACATCGGCGTCGGTCATGATCACGACCTTGTGATAGCGCAATTTCTCCAGGTTGAAATCGTCGCGCCCGATGCCGGTGCCCATCGCCTGGATCAACGTGCCGATCTCGCGCGACGACAGCATGCGGTCGAACCGCGCGCGCTCGACATTGAGGATCTTGCCGCGCAACGGCAGGATCGCCTGGAAATGGCGGTCGCGCCCCTGCTTGGCCGACCCGCCGGCGGAGTCACCCTCGACCAGGAACAACTCGGACTTGGCCGGGTCCTTTTCCTGGCAGTCGGCCAGCTTGCCCGGCAGGCTGGAGACGCCGAGCACCGACTTGCGGCTGGCTTCGCGCGCCTTGCGCGCCGCTTCGCGCGCGGCGGCGGCGTCGATCACCTTCTGGATGATCTGGCGCGCATTGGCCGGATTTTCCTCGAGCCATTCGGCCATCTTGTCGGCGAGCAGGCTTTCGAGCGGCTGGCGCACTTCAGACGAGACGAGCTTGTCCTTGGTCTGCGAGCTGAACTTGGGATCGGGCAGTTTCACCGAGACGATCGCGGTCAGGCCTTCGCGCATATCGTCGCCGGTCAGGCTGACCTTTTCCTTCTTCATCTGCCCCGATTTCTCGGCATAGGCATTGAGCGTGCGCGTCAGCGCCGAGCGGAACGCGGCCAGATGGGTGCCGCCGTCACGCTGCGGGATGTTGTTGGTGAAGCACAGGACGTTCTCGTAATAGGAATCATTCCATTCGAGCGCGACGTCGATGCCGATATCGTCGCGCTGGCCGGAGATCGCGATCGGTTCCGGGAAGAGCGGCGCCTTGGTGCGATCGAGATACTTCACGAACGCGGCGATGCCGCCTTCGTAATAGAGCTCGATCGTCTTGGGCTCTTCGTGCCGCGCATCGGTCAGGAACAGCCGCACGCCCGAATTGAGGAAGGCCAGCTCGCGATAGCGATGTTCGAGCTTCTCGAAATCGAATTCGGTGATCTTGAAAGTGGACGGCGAGGGCAGGAACGTGACGCGCGTGCCCTTCTGGCCATCCGCCGCCTTGCCGACGACCTTGAGCGGGGCGACCGCGTCGCCATGGGCGAAGCGCATGTAATGCTCCTCGCCGTCGCGCCAGATCGTCAGATCGAGCCATTCGCTGAGCGCGTTGACCACCGACACGCCGACGCCGTGCAGCCCGCCGGAGACCTTGTAGGCATTGTCGTCCGACGTGTTCTCGAACTTACCGCCGGCATGGAGCTGGGTCATGATGACCTCGGCCGCCGACACGCCTTCCTCGGCATGGATGCCGGTCGGGATGCCGCGGCCATTATCGGTGACGCTGACCGATCCGTCGGGGTTGAGCGAGATGTCGACCCGGTCGCAATGACCGGCCAACGCCTCGTCGATCGCGTTGTCGGAAACCTCGAACACCATGTGGTGGAGACCCGACCCATCGTCGGTGTCGCCGATATACATGCCGGGGCGTTTGCGGACGGCGTCGAGGCCTTTGAGGACCTTGATCGAATCGGCGCCGTAATCTGAAGTCTGAGGGGGTGTTGCCATAGCGAGCATATAGGGATTCGCCCCCGAAAACGGAAGCAAAATGGCGAGTCGGACGGGGTGTTCCGCGGTGCTTGCAAATGACCGCCGGGAATGGTCCCTTGCTGCCATGGCACAGCCGCCTGATCCGCATGAACTCTACCTCCACATCCGCGTGCTGGTCGGCGTTGTCCTGGGCCTCGGGCTCACCCGAATCTTGTCGGGACTGGCGCGGATGGTCGAGCATCCCGGGCGCAATCCGGTGTCGGCGACGCATCTGTTATGGGTCGCGGTCATCCTGCTCTCGATCGTCCATTTCTGGTGGTGGGAGTTCGCGCTGATCTCGCTCGGCGCGTGGCGGTTCGAGCTGTTCGTGTTCCTGCTGCTCTACGCCTTTCTCTGGTTCGTGCTCGCCTGCCTGTTGTTTCCCGGCGATCTTGCCGAGCACGACACCTACGAAGCCTATTTCCTGTCGCGACGCCGCTGGTTCTTCGGATTGTTCGCCGCGACCTTCGCCGCCGACCTGATCGACACCGCGATCAAGGGCGCGGATCATTTCCGCGCGCTCGGCCCCGAATATCCGGCGCGGATCGCGGCCGGCATCGTCTTGTGCGCAATCGCCGCCTGGACCGGCAACCGCCGCTTCCACTTGCTGTTCGCGGCGCTTTACCTGGCTTACGATCTCAGCTGGATCTTGCGGCTCTACGATACGCTGGGTTGAGCATCCTAGAGCGCCAACCGAGTTGGCTTGCCTCTCCGTCACCCCGGGCTAGGATCGCGCGCAACGATAAAATCGGGAGAGAGCAATGAAGTGGACCGCAATCGCCGCCGCGCTCATGGTGTCGGCACCTGCCATGGCGGACGCACCGGCCGCGCAGCCGATGCCGACCTATCCGGGCGTGCCCGCCGACCTGGCCAAGGCCGCGGCGGATTTCGACCTCGCCCAGGTCAAGAACGATGGCGAGGCGCTCGAGCGCCTGCTCGCCGACGATTATCTGCTGATCAACAGCCAGGACAAGCGCGAGGACAAGGCGCAGTTCATTGCCGATTACACGACCAAGGGCTTCACCATGGAGCCGTTCGCGATCGACGATCAGGTGATCAAGGTATGGAGCGACGGCGCCGTGCTGGGCGGTGCCGTCACGATGAAGGGCATGTCCGAGGGCAAGCCCTATTCGGTGCGCATCCGCTTTTCCGACATCTGGGCCAAGCGCGGCGGCAAATGGCAAGTGATCTATACGCATGCCAATCGGGTAGCGACGAGCTAGAGAGCCCTAGCGGCGCGGGACTGAACCCGGCCTTAGGCGCGCGGACAGGGAGGGTTCAGACGGCCGAGACGGTGCCGTCGGCGACGGCGAACCATGACGCCGCGCCGATGTCGTCGAACGGCGCGCGTTCGGTGCCGGTGATCCAGACCTGGCTGCCGGTTGCCGCCAGCCGATCGAACAGAGCGGCCCGGCGCACCGGATCGAGATGCGCCGCGACTTCATCGAGCAACAGGATCGGGGCGCGGCCGACGCGGTCGGCGACGAGCTCGGCATGCGCGAGCACCAATCCGAGTAGCAAGGCCTTCTGCTCGCCAGTCGAACAGAGC
>Ga0207647_10001777_pt1 | contig 16548 bp, 13 predicted proteins | sample KBSCornC2_FD_184295 | JGI IMG/M metagenome (GOLD analysis project Ga0207647, IMG submission 184295) | Corn rhizosphere microbial communities from Kellogg Biological Station, Michigan, USA - C2 (SPAdes) (version 2) | ecosystem: Host-associated > Plants > Roots > Rhizosphere ...
CTCCGCCCATTTCGAGATGATGGAGTAGCGGATGCAGATCATCGCCGCGAGCGCGTCGCGCCCCGAGCCGAGCACCACGGCTTCGGCGATATAGGGCGAGAATTTCAGCTTGTTCTCGATGAACTGCGGCGAGAAGCGCTCGCCGCGGGAGGTTTCCGCGAGATCCTTGATGCGGTCGATGACGACGAGCTGGCGGTTGGCGTTGAAATAGCCGGCATCCCCCGACAGCATCCAGCCATCCTTGATGTCGGCAACGCTCGCCTCAGGATTCTTGTAATAGCCGAGGAACATGTTGGGATGCCGCACCACGATCTCGCCGACGCCGTGGACGTCGGCATTGTCGATGCGGATCTCGACGCTGTCGGCCATCGGCACACCCGTGGTGTCGGGGTCGACCTTGCCCTCGGGATGCAGCGTGTAGGCGCCCAAAAGCTCGGTCTGGCCGTAAAGCGTGCGCAGCGGCACGCCCATCGCCTGGAAGAACTTGAAGGTATCGGGCCCGAGCGCCGCGCCGCCGGTTGCGGCCGAGCGCAGGCGGGTGAAGCCGAGCCGGTCGCGCAGCGCGCGGAACAGGACGGCGTCGGCAAAGCCGGAGCGCTGGCCCTGTTCGAGCGCGGCAAGACCGCTTTTCATCCCGATATCGAACAGGCGCTGCTTGAAGGGCGTGGCGTCCATCACCCTGGCGCGCACGTCGGCGGCGATCGATTCCCAGACGCGCGGCGCAAACAGCACGAACGTCGGCGCGATCTCGCGCAGATCGTTCATCATCGTATCGGGCTCTTCGACGAAGTTGATCTTCATCCGGCACAAGAGGCCTTTGCCCAGCACATAGACCTGCTCCATGATCCACGGCAGCGGCAGCACCGAGACGTATTCGTCGTCGGGTCCCTTGGGGTCGAAGGCAAGATAGGTCGCGCAATGGCCGAGCACGCGGCCGGCGGCGAGCATTGCGAGTTTTGGATGCGAGGTGGTGCCCGACGTGGTGCAGAGGATTGCGACGTCCTCGCCCTTGGTCGCATCGACGAGCTTGTCGTAAAGCCCCGGTTCGCGCGCAGCGCGGGCGCGGCCGAGCTCGGCGAGTTTCTCCGCCGACAGCAGTCTGGGGTCGTCGTATTTCCGCATCCCGCGCGGGTCGGAATAGATGATGTGCTTCAGATCAGGCACGCGGTCGGCGAGGGTGAGCAGCTTGTCGACCTGCTCCTCATCCTCGGCGAAGACGAGCTGCGCCTCGCCATAATTGAGGAGATAGGAGGCTTCTTCGTCCAGCACGTCGCGGTAGAGCCCGAGGCTCAGGCCGCCGATCGCGTGGGTGGCGATTTCCGCCGCGACCCAGTCCGGCCGGTTGTCGCCGATGATGCCGATGACGTCGTTGCGCCCAAGGCCGAGCTCGACGAGGCCGAGCGCGAAATCGCGCACGCGCGTCTGGTAGTCGTTCCAGGTGAAGACACGCCACAGCCCGAGATCCTTTTCGCGCAGCGCGATCTCGTTGCCATGCTCCCTGGCATTGAGCCGGAGCATTTTGGGATAGGTATCGGCCTGCGCGACGCGGCCTGCATAATCCATCATGCCGCGCTCTCCTGCGCCGGCGGAGCATCGTCGGGATCGACCAGCACCTCGTCCTCTTCGCCGAGATAGGCGCGCCTGACGTGGGGATCGGCGAGCACCGCACCCGGATCGCCCTCGGCGATCTTGCGGCCGAAATCCAGCACCATGACGCGGTGAGAGATGTCCATCACCACGCCCATGTCGTGCTCGATCATCACCACCGTCATCCCGAACTCCTCGTTGAGATCGACGATGTAGCGGGCCATGTCCTCCTTCTCCTCGAAGTTCATGCCGGCCATCGGCTCGTCGAGGAGGATGAGGCGCGGCTCCAGCGCCATGGCGCGGGCAAGCTCGACGCGCTTGCGCAGGCCATAGGAGAGGGTGCCGGCTTGCGCCTTTCGCACCGACTGGAGGTCGAGGAAGTCGATGATCTCCTCGACCTTGCGGCGATGCGCGAGCTCTTCCTTGCGCGCGCCGGTGAGCCAGTAGAGCGAGCCCGTGAGGAAATTGTTCTTCAACAGGTGATGGCGGCCGACCATGATGTTGTCGAGCACGCTCATGTGGTGGAACAGGGCGAGGTTCTGGAAGGTGCGGCCGATGCCGAGCGAGGCGCGGGCGTTCGGCGTCAGGCCGGTGATGTCGCGGCCCTGATAGAACAGCTGGCCCTCGGTCGGCTTGTAGCGGCCGGAAATACAGTTCACGATCGAGGTCTTGCCGGCCCCGTTGGGGCCGATGATCGAGAACAGCTCGCCGTCCCTGATGGCGAAGCCGACATCGGTCAGCGCACGGACGCCGCCGAACCGCAAGGACACGCCGCGCACTTCAAGACTGGTAGCCACCAAACAAATCCCTCCCGGTGATGGCGCTTGATTGGCGCTCTTCGTCGGTTCCTGTCGGGCGATCCTAGTACGGTCGTGTCGGCCAGACCATGCAGCTATTGGTCTCGACCGGACCCGTGAGGCTCTCGTTCCCGCTAGGGGATCAAAAGCCGCATCGCCCGAGGTGGTTCTCAATAGGGGAAAGCGCTATTTTGAAATGTCTCCGGCCTGACAATTCTGCGACAAAGTTTTTTCAGGCGGTGGCGGTCTTCATCTTTCGTCGGATGGTGGCGAGCGGCCGTGTTGCAGTGCAGCAGAGGACGGAGTGACGAAACGGTGCGGCTGGCTTCGGGATCATGATTTCAGAGGATCAACTGAAGCGCATCGCCGCCTGGTCGCGCGAGCTCACGCAAGCGGAGATCGAGGTCGCTCGCGCGGGGATCACGGAGCGGTCCTACGGCACCGGCGAGACTGTGTTCATGCGTGGCGACACGTTCGACTATTGGGCCGGCATGGTCTTTGGTCTTGCCCGGATGGGCGGGGTCTCGCGCGACGGCAAGGAAACGAGCCTTGCCGGGCTGACCGCGGGGGCCTGGTTCGGCGAGGGCAGCGTGCTCAAGAACGAGCCGCGGCGCTACGACGTGGTCGCGCTTCGCGACAGCCGCGTCGCGTTGATGGAGCGCGCCGCTTTCATGTGGTTGTTCGAGAACAGCGTCGGTTTCAACCGTTTCCTGGTGCGCCAGCTCAATGAGCGGCTCGGTCAGTTCATCGGCATGCTCGAGGTCAACCGCACGCTGGATGCCACCGCGCGCCTCGCCCGCAGCATAGCCTCGCTGTTCAACCCGATCCTCTATCCGGAATCGACCGCCCATCTGGAGATCACCCAGGAGGAGATCGGGGCGCTGTCCGGCATGTCCCGCCAGAACGCGAACCGCGCATTGAACAAGCTTGAGAAGGAAGGCCTGCTGCGGTTGGAGTACGGTGGCGTGACGATTTTGGATATCGAGCGGCTCAGGAGCTACGGGGAAGACTGATGACATGCGCTTTCCGGATCGTCCTGTGCTGATAGAATTTGACGATCGCGAATCGGACTCACCTTACGTCGAGCGCGTATGGCGCAGCCGGAGCCGGAGCGGTGGCTCGTTTCTCTCGATGGCCGAGGGAAACATCGAACTGGTTGTTACCAGGCTTCCGGGGTTTTTGGCAGTGACACTCAGGGGGCCGGTGATCCAAGGGGCTCTGATTGAATGTCCGCCGGATGGCGAATGGCTCGCCATACGTTTTCGACTGGGAACCTACCTGCCACAGATACCGACGGCGGCATTGATCGACCATCAAGATGTCCAGTTGCCGGTGCTGCCCAATGGCCGTTTCCTGTTTTCGGATTCGAGCTGGGAAATTCCGAGCTACGACAATGCGGAGAATCTCGTTGCCCGCTTGGCGCGCGCGGGCGTGATAGCACGCAGCCATGCAACCGATGCGGCGGTCGACGGCGACGTCGACTGGATGAGCCAGCGTTCGATGCAGCGACATTTTCGCCGTGTCACGGGCATGACGTTCAGCAGCTATCAGCAAATTCAGCGTGCGCGTCACGCAGCAGCATTGCTGGTGAGCGGGAGCTCCGTCCTCGACGCTACATTCAGCGCTGGCTATTTTGATCAGGCGCATCTTACCCGTTCGGTAAAGCAACTGATCGGCATGACCCCTGCGCGCCTCGCACGCGAGCGGCCGCAATTGTCGTTTTCATACAAAACAACGACGTCCTGACCGCGATATGCGTGGCTCACTCCGGCCTCGGTGGTGGGAGCGACAACCGGAGGAGTGCCGCGGTGAGTTTTCAGGCCTATCTCGACAATATCCAGGCCAAGACCGGCAGAAGCCCGGACCAGTTCCGCAAATGGGGGAAAGACAGGGGTTTTTCGACCGGGACGGGACTGGCGGCCGGGGTGAAGGCGGGCGCCATCGTCGCCGCGCTAAAGGACGAGTTCGGCCTTGGCCATGGCCATGCAATGGCGATCGTTGCACTGCTCAAGCGAGAGAAATAGTAGGGTGATGACGATGAGCAAGTCGAGACGAGGGGCCGGCTATGTGATGAGCGGGGTTGTCATTGCCTTTATGCTGCTCGATGCCGGAATGAAGCTCGTCCCATTGGACGTTGTGATCAAGGCGACCGCCGAGCTCGGCTATCCGCCTTCGCCCGAGTTGGCGCGAGCGTTAGGCGCCGTGGCTCTGGTCTGTACTGCGCTCTATGCCTTCCCTCGAACGGCTGTGCTCGGCGCGATCCTTCTGACCGCCTACATGGGCGGCACCGTTGCTGCTCACCTCCGAATTGGCAACCCGCTCTTCACCCATATGTTGTTCGGGGTGTATCTGGCCGTTCTTGCATGGGGCGGTCTCTATCTCCGCGACACCCGCGTGGAGGCGCTGCTGCCGCTGAGATCGCCATCAGCGCAAGGCTGACAGAAAGAAGGCCTGCTGCGCCTCGAATGTGGCGGCGTTACCATCCTCGATGTCGAGCGGCTGCGCGGGTACGGGGACTAGCGCGCATTGGCGGGGGCGTGCACGGGCCAGAGGTCGGCGCGCCAGCGCACGGCGATCGCCGTCATCGCGATGAAGCCCGCAGCGGCATAGAGCGAACCCGTCGCGGAATAGCCGATCACGTCGATCAGGCTGCCGGCTGCGAGCAATCCGACCGGCAGGCCGTAGATCACCATCATGCGCACGCCCATCACGCGGCCGCGCAGATGCGCGCTCGCCGTGCGCATCAGTATCACGGCGGCCGAGATCATCGACATGCTCTGGGCGATGCCGGCGAGAGCAAGGCAGGCCATGGCCACCGGCATGGTCCTGATCTCGACGAACACCAGCAGCATGGCGTACCAGGCCAGCGTCGCGCCGATCAGAAGCCGGGCAATGCGCAGCCCGCTGACGAGGCTGAGCGTGATGGAGCCGATCAGCGAGCCGACGGCGAAACTCGCCGAGAGATAACCGAGGCCGGTCTGGTCGGTGTGAAAGATGTCCCGCGCGATGTAGGGCAGCAATCCGCCGGTGAAGGGAAATGCGGTGAGATTGGCGAGGAAGGCGACGCACAGCGCGGCACCCATTCCAGGGCCATTCCAGGCGTAGACAATCCCTTCCTTCAGCTCGTCGAGCAGCTTTGAAATGGCGAGGCTGTTCGCCGGCAGGTCCGTCGTGGCAATGGTCCTTTTCGGTCGGGTCAGGCAGGACATGAGAATCGCGGCCACGAGGTAGAGGCTTGCGACTGCCGCATAAACCAATCCAATGCCGAGCACGGCGAAGAGGCCGGCGCCTGTCAGCGCTCCGGCAATGCGGGCGCTATCCTGGGTCGTGCGTGACATGCTGATCGCGCTGACCAGCTGCTCGGCCGGCATGATGTCGGCGAGCAATGCGCTGCGAAGGCCGAGATCGGAGGAGCGGATCAGGCCCATGATCGTCACGATGATCATGACCTTGAGCGGCGCCAGGTGTCCGGTGAGAGCCAGGACCATGATGGTGGAGGCCAGCGCCGTATAGGTCAGGCGCAGCACGACAAGGAGATCGCGATGACCCATGCGGTCGCCGACCATCCCGAGCGCCGGTGCAATCAGCGTTCCGACATATTGCAGCGACGCGAGAATGGTCAGTAGCAGCACCGATCCGGTCTCGACCAGGATGTACCAGCCGAGCACCAGCGTTTCGATCTCGAACGCCCAGGAGGTGAGCAGGTCGGACGGCCACTGGAAGCGATAGTTGCGGATGCGGAATGGCGCGAGTGCGGATGTGCTCAAGATGCGATGACGGGTGTCACGGCGATTCCCCCTTATTCTTGTTCTTCTGTTCGGCAGGGTAGCCCCGGCCATGCCCCTGTCAATTGGCGCCACCGCATGCCGCCATGCTTGCCGACGACGCGCGGTGCGCCAGTGCGCCCGCAGCATCGCTTCCTCGCACAGCCGATACGGAAGGGGTAGACCAACCACGCTTGCTCTTCCCGTGCGACGAGGCCATGCTTGCCTGGTTCCTGGGCCCGTCCGGCAGGTCCAGTAGAATGCGCCATCGCGGCTTCCGCGAGGTCTTGACCCATGAACTGCTCTTGCTGTGGTTTAGAGGTCCAGAGCGGCTTTGCCTTCTGCCCGAAGTGCGGCACGAAGCAGCCGAACGCGTGCCCTGGCTGCGGCTTTCCATGCGCGCCGGATTTCGCCTATTGCCCGAAATGCGGCGCCTTCGTCGCTGAGGTCCCCGCAGGCGGGGGGCAGGCATCGGCGCGGACGAGCCCGACGACGCTCCCGATCCGGTCCTCCTCTCCGCCGCTCGCGCCGGCGGAGGAGGCTCAAGCCGCATTTCGACCTCAGTCGGACAAGATCGACAGCGAGGCGAACCGCCGCACCATCACCGTGCTATTTGCCGACCTCAGCGGCTTCACTGCGATGAGCGAGCGGCTCGACCCCGAGGTCATGCAGACGCTTCAAAACGAGTTGTTCGAGGAGTTGACGGCCGCGGTGCAAAGCTTTGGCGGCTTCGTGGACAAATTCATCGGCGATGCGCTGCTTGCTCTGTTTGGTGCGCCGGCGGCGCACGAGGACGACCCGGAGCGGGCGGTGCGCGCTGCCCTCGACATGATCGACCGGACGGCGCGCCTCAGCGAACGCGCGAAGGCGTATGCAGGTTCACCGCTGCTGCTCCATGTCGGCATCAACACCGGGCACGTCGTCGCGGGCGGGCTCGGTGCGGGCGTTGCCAAATCCTATTCGGTGACCGGCGACACGGTGAATACCGCCCAGCGACTGCAGTCGATGGCGGCTCCGGGCGAGGTGCTGGTCGGGCCGTTGACCCACCGTCTGACGCGGCATGCGTTCGCCTACGACTCGCTTGGCGAGGTCTCGCTCAAGGGCAAGATGGGCAACGTACTGGTCCACCGTCTGAAGGAGCCGCTCGACTCGCCCCGAGCGGCGCGAGGTCTCGACACGCTGGGCCTCAATGCGCCGTTGATCGGGCGCGACGCCGAGCTTGCGCGCATGATCGGCAGCCTTGATCGCGCGTGCGGCGGCGCAGCTCAACTGGTGCGGCTGGTCGGTGAAGCCGGCATCGGGAAAACACGCCTGGTCAGGGAGTTCGTTGCGAACATCCGCGATCAGGATCGATTTGCAGGCGTGGCGATCCGGCAGGCGGCGTGCTCGCCGCTCGGCGAACAATCCTACGGCACACTCGCCGCCGTGCTGCGTAGCGCCTATGGCATCGCGCAGAAGGCGAGCGCCAGAGAGGCGGAGGCGAAGGTCGCCGAAGCGCTGTCGGAGCTTGGCCTCGCGACTGACGAGGCCGACCGCCTGATGCCGCTCTATCTGCACGTACTCGGCCTCGGCGACCCCAACGCCGTGCTCAGGCATGTCGAGCCCGAACAGCTCCGCCGGCAGATATTCTTCGCGATTCGCACCGTCTTCGAACGCCGCCTGGCACTGTCGCCACTGCTGATCATCGTCGAGGATCTGCATTGGGCCGACGCGGTGTCTCTTGAAGCGTTGCGCTTCCTGATGGACCGACTGGAGCGGACGCGGCTGATGCTGCTGTTTACGCACCGGCCGATGCTGGAGCTGGACCAGTTCGGTTCGAGCAGGATCAGTCACGCAACCCTCCGGCTGCCCCCGCTTGGCGATGCCGACGGACAAAAGCTGCTCGCGGCCTATTTCAGTCACGGTTGGCGTGAACCACCGGGACGTCTGTTCAGTCGAATCCTCGATCGCGCCGGCGGCAATCCGCTTTTCCTCGAGGAGATCATACGCGGCCTGATCGAAGCCGGCACCCTGCAGCGCGACGGCGCACAGTGGCGGATGACGTCGGATGAAGCCGCCGCCGATATTCCGGCAAGCATTCAGGCGTTGTTGCTGGCGCGTCTCGACCGGTTGCCGCATCAGGTGCGCCGCCTGGCACAGGAGGCCGCGGTGATCGGCCCGCGTTTTGATGCCGCTGCTCTCGGTGCGGCGGCAACCGAGCCGGCAAGGGTGGAAGCAGGGCTCGAACTTCTATGCGACGCGGAAATCGTCGAGGAGATCGCGGGCTCGAACTCGATTTCGCTGCGGACCTACCGCTTCACGCAAACCATGCTTCAGGACGTGATCTATCAAAACCTGCTTCTGCAGCGCCGGATCGAGCTTCATGGACGGATTGGTGGGGCGCTCGAGAGGCTCTATGGCCACGAGCCCGAGCGCCTCGAAGATCTCATCCTGCTCGGACATCACTTCAGTCTGAGCGCGAGCAAGCCGAAAGGCGCGCGCTATCTGCGCGCGGCCGGCGATCGCGCACGCGCCAGCTATGCCAATGACGATGCCATCCGTCTCTACCAACAGGCCCTCGCCGTGCTGTTGACCGGCGGCGAACGGGAGCCGGAACGGCTGGTCCTGTACGAGCGGATTGCGGACCTCTGTGGCGCGGCTGGCCGCCGGAACACGGCCGAGGAGCACTATCAGAGCGCGTTGGAGGGACACCGCGCCATACAGGACCGGATCGGGGAAGCGCGAATTCTTCGCAAGCTTGGCCGATTGCTGTGGGACGCCGGCAAGCGGATCAAGGCAGAGACGCATTACGCCGAGGCGGCCAAACTGCTTGGAGGGACCGACGCGCCCATCGAGTGGGCGCATCTCTTGCAGGAGCGCGGCCGTCTCGCGTTTCGGACGGGCGATCACGTGGCCGCCGCAAGATGGGCAGACGAGGCGCTCGGCCATGCGCGGTCCGTACCGGCGGACGCGGACGAGCAAAGCGGGCTCGAGGCGGCACGTGCCATTGCGGAGGCCCTCAACACCAAGGGAGTTGCGCTGGCGCGGCTTGGACGACACCAGGAGGCAGTTCGCGAGGTGGAGCAAAGTGTCGCAGCCGCCGAAACAGCTGGCCTCCTTAACGTAGCCTGCCGCGGCTACACCAACCTCGGTGTGCTCTACACGATTGTCGACCCGGCGAAAGCCGTGGAGGTCTGCCGGCGTGGACTCGATGTCGCGCGTCGGATCGGGGATCTCGGCTTCCAGGCGCGCCTTCTTGCCAATTTTGCCGTTGCCTGTTGCACCTTCACGGACAGATGTACCGAGGAAGGGGTGCCGGCTGCCGAAAAGGCGATCGAAATCGACCGTGCGCTCGATCAGCGCGAGCATCTCTCCGTGCCCTTGATCGTGCTCGGGCAAATCCACCAATGCCATTTCCGCCCCGATCTCGCCGCCCGCTGCTACAACGAGGCAATCGAGGTGGCGAACGAAACCGGCGAACCGCAGCAGCTTTTTCCATGCTATGATGGTCTCGCCACGCTGAGCCTTGATCGAGGCGACATGCCCGAAGCCGACCGGTATTTCGCGCTGGCCCAAGATGTCTGCGCCCGCCACGGGCTTGATCCCGCAGGGCTGATCGTACTGCCATTTCTCGACTAGGCCATATGAAGGAGTTCGACCATGTCAGAAACTCATGTCGATGGACCGCTTCAACCGGGCGAACGCGCACCGAACGTCGTGCTGGATGCCATCACGCGCGAGGGAAAGATTGCGCTTGAGGATTTTCGCGGGCAGAGCCCGATATTGATCGGCTTGTATCGAGGCCTGCACTGTCCGTTCTGCCGGCGCCATATCGCGGCACAGGCGCAGATTGATGCCGCCCTACGCGACAAGGGCGTCGAAAGCCTCACGGTCGTCAATACGCCGATCGAGCGCGCGCGGCTCTACTTCCGCTATCATCCATTGCCCGATCTGCTCGCCGCGTCCGACCCCGAGCGGGTCTCGCACCGTGCGTTCGGCCTGCCCAATCTCGAGTTTACGGAGAACGAAACCGAGTGGCCGCGCAAGGTGGGCATGGATGTGGTGAGAAGCATGCAGGTCGAAATTCCGGGCGAATTATCCGGACCGATGAATCGACTGGCGGCGTTTGACTACCTCAACAACAAGGACGGTTACGAGATCATGGAAGCCGACAAGCACATGGAAGCAACCGGCCTTGGCCAGTTGTTTGGGCAGTTTCTGCTCGATCGCGAGGGGATTGTGCGCTGGAGCTTCACCGAGATTCCTGACGGAGGCCAGCACATGTTCGAGGTGCCGAGCCCCCGGGAGTTGATGTCGGCTGCCTCGCAGGTGGCAGGCTAAGCACCGTTAGCTAAAAGTGAGGGAGTTCAATCATGTCAGAACGTCATGCCGATGGACCACTTCAACCGGGCGATCGTGCACCGAATATTGTGCTGGACGCCATCACACGCGAGGGAAAGATCGCGCTCGAAGATTTTCGCGGGCAGAGCCCGATATTGATCGGCTTGTTTCGAGGGTTGCACTGCCCGTTCTGTCGGCGCCATATCGCGGCACAGGCGCAACTTGGCGCAGCGCTGCACGAAAAGGGCGTCGAAAGTCTCACGGTCGTGAATACGCCCATCGAACGTGCGCGGCTCTACTTCCGCTATCATCCCTTGCCCAACCTGCTCGCCGCGTCCGACCCCGACCGGGTCTCGCACCGCGCGTTCGGCCTGCCCACTCTCGAGTTTACGGACCACGAGACCGAGTGGCCGCGCAAGGTGGGTATGGACGTCATCATGAGCATGCAGGTCGATATGCCCGGCGAAACGTCGGGGCCGATGAATCGGTTGGCGGCTGCCGAATACCTCAACAAAAAGGACGGCTACGAGATGATGGAGGCCGATCAGCGCATGGCGGCAACCGGCCAGGGCCAGCTGTTCGGCCAGTTCCTGCTCGATCGCGAGGGGATCGTGCGCTGGACCTTTACCGAGGTTCCTGAAGGCGGCCAGCGCATGTTCGGGGCTCCAAGCCCTCAGGAGTTGATGTCGGCCGCCTCGCAGGTGGCAAGCTAGGCATTGTCGCCTTGTTGGCGGTGCAAATGCTGCGCTCAACGCGCTGCAACCCGCGGCTTCCTTTCCGCAGGCGCTGTCGCCATCGCGGAGCTCCGTAGCCGCGTGAAATACGCATCAGTTTGAAACGCGACCATTCCTGCTCGTGACACTGCTATGACTCAGGCGCACGATGACCAACATCCAGGAGCGACTCCTCGAAAGCAAGATGACCGAGATTGAGCAGGCCCGATCCTGGAGCCCACGCGTGATCTCGAAATTCGAAACGCTTATCAGGAGCGGTGACGATCTCTCGCTCTACCGGATCAATCCCCTGGCGTTCGCGCGTGATCGCGCCATTACCGAGGCGGAAAGCATCGACCTGTTTCTCCATGCGACCAGGAGCGGGTTGTTCGAGATGAGTTGGGACGTTGTTTGTCCCCAGTCCGGCATGGTGCTCGACAGCTTTGGCGCTCTGCGTACCCTGAAGACCCATTACGTTTGCGGCCTCTGCGACGTCAGCGGTGAGACCAACCTCGACGATTTCATTGAGGTTACGTTTACGGTCTCGCCGCACCTCCGGCGGATTCCATTTCATGATCCTCATTCCCTTTCGATCGAGGATTTCCACTGGAAGCTTCGTTTCTTGGGCGACGCGCGCATGCCCGGTCAGCAGGTCCGGTTTCTCGATTTCCTGCGTGGATTGGTTCGCGGACTTGCGTTCTTGCCGCCGGGCTCGACCACCTCTCTTCGCGCCGACCTCGGTCCCGGTGCCCTGGCCGGCGTCAACATCCAAACGCAGGCTGCATTCGTGGTCTCGGTCGCAGGCGAACCGGCAACCGCGCCGACCGTCCTGCGGGTCGGATATGATGCGCGGCGCTTTTCGCCTTCGCTGTCCGTCGTCCCGCCCGGCCCCGTTGTGATCGACGTGGAGAACTCCGGCGCAGTGCGTGGCTCATTGCTCCTGATCAATTGGCCGCCCGAAGTCCTGGCCCAGACGACCAAACCTGCGCTCGAGTTCGAACCGTATATGTCCGGCGGCATGTTACTTGCGCGGCATACCTTCCGCCGCCTGTTCCGCTCGGAACGCGTCGACGAGCGGGAAGGGCTCGGCATCCGGCAGGTGACCTTGCTGTTCACGGATCTCAAGGGTTCGACCGCGATGTACGAGCGTCTCGGCGATCTGAATGCCTATGCCCTGGTCCGCGAGCATTTTGCCTTGCTGGGAGCGACCGTCCAGGCGCATTCCGGCGCCATCGTCAAGACGATCGGCGATGCCGTGATGGCGGTCTTCTCCCGCCCGACCGACGCGGTCTCCGCGGCGTTGCATATGCTCGGAGAGATAGAACGCTACAACAGCGAGCATGGCGATCCGAGCATCATCCTGAAGATCGGAGCGCATTGTGGTCCGTCGATTGCAGTGACCCTCAATGAAAATCTGGACTACTTCGGGCAGACCGTGAATGTTGCGGCGCGCGTGCAAGCGTTGGCCGATGCCGGCGAAATCTGTCTCTCGGAAGCGCTTTATTCGGCGCCGGGCGTCAGCGACCTCCTGGCAGGCCACGCCATCGTTGAGTTTGACGCCCCTCTCCGCGGCGTCGAAGGAAATGCGTGCGTGTATCGTGTCGTGCGTAGTTAGGATCCTGCTTCGGCACGACCGTGCTAGAGATTCTCAAGTCACCGGTACTTTCGGCTTCTTCTCCGCCAGCGCTGCCGCCATCGCCGAAATCAGCGGCCGCATGAAATACGCATCTTCCGCCGGTGCGATGTCCGTGCGCAGGCCATGCGCGGCGAGCTCCCCCGACACGGCAGGGCCCACCGACGCAATCAGCGTCCGCTCCAACCCCGCGTGCAACTTCGCTTCGCTGCCATGCGCCTTGGCGGCTTCGATCAGGCGGCGGACCTGGCCGAGATTGGTCAGCGCGATGGAATCGATCCGCCCCTCCGCCATGTCGTCGATGGCGGCGACGATGTTGGCATCCGCCGCCTTGGGATCGTAGACATAGGGCAGCACGGTATCGACCTCGGCGCCTTGCGCCGAGAGTGCGCCGGTCAGTGCGCTGTGGTCCTTGTCCGGATAAAGCTGGAGGCCGAGGCGATGCCCCTTCAGGTCGAGCTTGCCCAGCATCTCGATCACGCCCTCTGTGGTCGGCTTCTCCGTGGTCTGCTGCGCCTCGAGCGAGATCTCGCGCAGCGCCTTGCCGGGCTTCGGCCCGCGGGTGAATTTTCGCGATTTGGCGAGGGCTGCGACCAGAGCCTGGTCGAGACCACGGGCCCGCGCGAGCTTCATGATCCGCCGCAGGCCTTCGCCGGTCATCAGCACGAGATCGTCAAAGGGCCTGTCGATGGCGCGGCGGATCCAGGCCTCGACGGGGGCCGGGTCCGGCGCATCGTGGATGGTGAACATCGGGCACTGCACGACGTCGGCGCCTTGCTCGGCGAGGAGCTTTGAGAACTGCGCCTCCTCGCGCGTTTCCAGGATCAGGATGCGGTAGCCGTTCAAGCGGTCGGCCATGGGCGTGCTCCGGTATAAATCGCAATTGTCCGTTCATCCTGACTCTGCGTTTCAGGTAGAAGCAAGTCTTGGGATTGGCGCAAGGGCGGGGTCGGTGATAGAGCAGGGCGCAAATCGCGGGTTGTTCCGCATCATTTGCCCAAACCTTCATCAAGAGCCATGCCCGATCATCAATATGTCCTGACCCTGTCCTGTCCGGATCGCCCCGGCATCGTCTCGGCGGTGTCGACCTTCCTGGCCCACAACGGACAGAACATTCTCGACGCGCAGCAGTTCGACGACGTCGAGACCAAGAAGTTCTTCATGCGGGTGGTGTTCACCGCCGCCGATCTCGCCGTGGAGCTGTCCGCGCTCCAGACCGGCTTTGCCGCGATCGCGGAGCGCTTCGGCATGGAGTGGCAGATGCGCGACCGCGCCGCGCATCGCAAGGTGATGCTGCTGGTGTCGAAGTCCGACCATTGCCTGGTCGACATCCTCTATCGCTGGCGCACCGGCGAATTGCCGATGGTCCCGACTGCGATCGTCTCCAACCATCCGCGCGAGGTCTATGCCGGGCTCGATTTCGGCGGCATCCCGTTCCACCATCTGCCTGTGACCAAGGAGACCAAGCGCGAGCAGGAAGCGCAGATCCTCGATCTCGTCGCCAGGACCGGGACCGATCTCGTCGTGCTGGCGCGCTACATGCAGATCCTGTCGGACGATCTGTCGGCCAAGCTCTCCGGCCGCTGCATCAACATCCACCACTCGTTCCTGCCGGGCTTCAAGGGCGCAAAACCCTATCACCAGGCCCATGAGCGCGGCGTCAAGCTGATCGGCGCCACCGCGCATTACGTCACGCGCGACCTCGACGAGGGTCCGATCGTCGACCAGGACGTCGAGCGCATCAGCCATCGCGACACGCCGGAAGATCTCGTCCGCAAGGGCCGCGACATCGAGCGCCGCGTGCTCGCGCGCGCGATCCGCTATCACCTCGACGACCGCGTCATCCTCAACGGCCGCAAAACCGTGGTGTTCATGGATTGATCCGGAGGTCATTCCGGGGCGCCTCGAAGAGGCGAACCCGGAATCTCGAGATTCTCAGGTGCGCAATTGCGCACCATAGTTCGATGCTGACGCATCGCCTCGGAATGACGGCTATCCCTCAGCGCACCGCGTTGCCTGGGGTCACGCCCGTCGCGCCCTTCTGCGCCTGCTCTTCCTTCTCGCGATCAGCCGCGGGCATTAGCCGCTTGCGCTCGCGCTCCTTCATGTAGGCGTCGTATTGCGGCGTGCCTGCCCGCGGCGGGGCGTCGGCCGGCAGGCCGCCGGCCCATTGCGGGACGTAATCGCCCATGCCGGCGGACAGCTTCTCATTGACCGTGCCGCAGCCGGACAGCCCTGCGGCAAGCGCGAGGAGGGGCAGGAGGGAGCGGAAAGGCTTCGGCATTGTGGGGGCGCGCGGGTTCGGTCTGGTTGGACGCCGGGTCAGGCTGGCGCCGAGAGAGTAGCCTTCAACAAGGTAAAAGAGACTTATTCGAGGTAGGTAACAAGTTACCGAGTTGGGGCCGGCCCGGGGCCTCGGATGTACCAATTCTGCAAAAGAAAGACGAAATCTTCCATCCACGCGGCCCGTCGCGTTTCTAGACTGCGGCGCGGGGCTCGCGACAAAGTGGCTTGGCCGGCGAGGGGGCTTTTTCGTTGACAGGTCCATTTTATTTGTACAATCGTACAAATAAATAAAAGCGGCCAAGGTCGGGCGTTCGGGTCACCTCGACGTAACCGCAACATCACTCCCCGCCGTCGGAAAACGGGACGCCCGGCTTGCGCCGATTGGTCGCCAAACGTCCGATTGACAAGGGGGGCGCCAAGGACGCCATGTGGCGCGCGATAAGGCTCGCGCGTGAGCTAGAGTGAGGCAAGGACCGGGCACTCGGTTCGCCGCACAAGAGGTCAGGAATCAAGGGGAGGGACACTCTTATGTTCGAACGCAAACAACTTTCTTGGGCAGCCGCGGTGGCCGCCGTTGCAGGCCTGGTGGCCGTCGCGCCGGCCAGGGCCGAGGACACCGTCAAGGTCGGTCTGATCCTGCCGATGACCGGCGGCCAGGCCTCGACCGGCAAGCAGATCGAGAACGCGATCAAGCTCTACATGCAGCAGAAGGGCGACACCGTCGCCGGCAAGAAGGTCGAGATCATCCTCAAGGACGACGGCGCGGTGCCGGACAAGACCAAGACGGCCGCGCAGGAGCTGATCGTCAACGACAAGGTCAACTTCATCGCCGGCTTCGGCGTGACGCCCGCTGCGCTCGCGGCCGCGCCGCTGGCGACGCAGGCCAAGATCCCGGAAGTCGTGATGGCGGCCGGCACCTCCATCATCACCGAGCGTTCGCCCTATATCGTGCGTACCAGCTTCACGCTGGCGCAGTCCTCCACCATCATCGGCGACTGGGCGGTGAAGAACGGCATCAAGAAGGTCGCGACGCTGACCTCCGACTACGCGCCCGGCAACGATGCGCTGACCTTCTTCAAGCAGCACTTCACCGCCGGCGGCGGCGAGATCGTCGAAGAGGTCAAGGTCCCGCTCGCCAATCCGGACTTCGCGCCGTTCCTGCAGCGCATGAAGGATTCCAAGCCCGACGCGATGTTCGTATTCGTGCCGGCCGGGCAGGGCGGCAACTTCATGAAGCAATATGCCGAGCGCGGGCTCGACAAGAGCGGCATCAAGGTGATCGGCCCCGGCGACGTCATGGACGACGATCTGCTCAACAACATGGGCGATGCCGCGCTCGGCGCGGTCACCGCGCATCTCTATTCGGCTGCGCATCCGTCTGCGATGAACAAGGATTTCGTCGCCGCCTACAAGAAGGCGTTCGGCAACCGCCCCGGCTTCATGGCGGT
>Ga0207647_10001778_pt1 | contig 16531 bp, 13 predicted proteins | sample KBSCornC2_FD_184295 | JGI IMG/M metagenome (GOLD analysis project Ga0207647, IMG submission 184295) | Corn rhizosphere microbial communities from Kellogg Biological Station, Michigan, USA - C2 (SPAdes) (version 2) | ecosystem: Host-associated > Plants > Roots > Rhizosphere ...
CGGTCATGAACACTCCAGCGCCGCGTCGAAAGCGGCATCCCCCATCATATGGGGAGTATCACTGGACGATCAACGGCTCTGCGGACGAAGCGTGAAGCGCACCTTGCGGCGGCGAAAATCCAGGGAAACTCGCCGAAAACTGTTCAAAATATCGGTACCGAGCAGGATTGCGGGTTCACGGTCCAGCCCGAATAACTTGAACGGCGGGGCATCCGTAAAAGCGATCAGCACATTGCGCAGGACCAGATCACCGATACGAATCTCGGGGATCGGCAGCAGATCGGCCGGAACGACATCACCCGTCACGCTGATCAGCGTCGTCGTCATGACCGGTGCGCGCCGATTACGCATCAACTTCGCACGTAGCGCGCTGTTGCCAACGGTAATTTCGGTCCCCGTATCGATCACCGCGGCGACCCGCGTTCCGGCATTCGCTTCCGTTAAAATGAGCTGGCCTTTGCGCCGCCGTGCGGTGATGACGACTTCATCAGAACCTGCTGCACGTTCGCGCTGGTGCGTATCCTGCACCACGACCGTACGCGCGTCGAAATCGATCGTCAGCCGCTGATCGACCAAGGCATCGATACCAAGCATGCCGTCGCCGCCAAGAAAACGCTCGGGCAAAGCCGGCGCGGCGATGCCATGGATCACACTGCTGCCAACGCGAAGCGAGTTGATAAGGACGGTGTTCGCCGGGCGAGCACTGCCGGTGCTGTGGAGCAGCACTTCCGGTCCGGCAGGTAAGCCGAGCCTCGCTGCCAGCCCCAAGCCGATAACCGAGCGATCCGCGCCACTATCGACGAAGAAGCGATACGGTCCCTTGTCGTTGACCAGCACGCCGACCTGCATCCGGGTGTTGATCTCCCGCGCAGCAACGGCCTCCCCTGTCACTTCCAGCGTATTGTCGATCGTCGCCGGCTTGATGAAGACCTGCTCCGGCGAGGTGTCGGCCGGCTGTTGGGCGGGTGGAGCGCCAGGCGGCGAAGTAGGAGGCGGCGCAGCAGTGGCCGGCGTCTGGGCGATCGCGTCGACAGGCCAGCAGGCGGCGAGCGTCAATAGCAGCGCGAGCCCGCTGCTTCTCACTCCACCGTAACGCTTTTGGCGAGATTGCGCGGCTGGTCCACGTCCGTGCCCTTCGCCACTGCGACGTGATAAGCGAGCAATTGCACCGGTATCGCATACACGAGCGGCGCAATCAGCGGATGCACCTTCGGCATCGTAATCGTGGCCAGACATCCCTCTCCCGCGGCTTCTATACCGTCATAGTCCGAGATCAGCACCACCTTGCCGCCCCGCGCCTGAACTTCTTGCATGTTTGAGACGGTCTTGTCGAACAAAGGACCGGAAGGAGCAATGACGATGATCGGCACGGTTTCATCAATCAAGGCGATCGGCCCGTGCTTCATTTCACCCGCCGCATAACCTTCAGCGTGAATGTAGCTGATTTCCTTCAGTTTTAACGCCCCCTCCAGCGCGAGTGGATAATCCGTGCCGCGGCCGAGGTACAGCACGTCGCGCGCGACGGCGATGTTGTGCGCCATCTCCTGGATTGCGTCATCATAGGCGAGCGCGCCGTTGAGCGCGGCGGGCGCCTCCGCGAGATGGCGCACGATCACCTTTTCCTCTTCGCGCGTAAGCCGCCCCCTGGCGCGTGCGAGGTTGGCTGCAAGCGACGCCAATACTGCGAGCTGACAGGTGAAGGCCTTGGTCGAGGCGACGCCAATCTCGGGACCGGCATGAGTCGAGAGGAGGAGATCGGCCTCGCGCGCCATCGTCGAGGTCGGCACATTGACGACCACTGCAATACGTTGACCTTCGCTCCGCGCATGACGGAGCGCCGCCAGGGTATCAGCCGTTTCGCCCGACTGGCTGATGAAAAGGGCGAGCCCACCCGGCTCCAATACTGGCGAGCGGTAGCGAAACTCGCTGGCCACATCGATGTCGACGGGAACGCGCGCAAACTGCTCGAACCAATATTTCGCGACCATGCCCGCATAGAAGCTGGTGCCGCACGCAACGATCGTGATGCGCTTGACCGAAGCAAGATCGAAATCCTCGGTCGGTAACGCCACAGTCTCGTCGAGGCGGCGAAGATAAGATCGTAGGGTCTGGGCAACGACGATCGGCTGCTCGTAAATTTCCTTGAGCATGAAATGGCGGTGGTTGCCCTTGGTCAGCGCAATGTCCGTCGCGCCCGATTGGACGATCGGCCGCTCGACCGGCCGGTCCTGCGCATCATAGATTTGCACGCCCTCACGGGTAGCGACGACCCAGTCGCCCTCCTCGAGGTAGGAGATACGCTGAGTCAGTGGCGCCAGTGCCAGCGCATCGGAGCCCAGATAGGTCTCGCCTTCACCATAGCCGACCACCAAGGGTGATCCCAGGCGTGCACCGATCAGCAGGTCGGGATGTTCACGAAATAGGATGGCCAGCGCGAATGCCCCGTGCAGCCGCTTGAGCACGGCGGAAACCGCAGCGCTTGGCTCTATGCCCTGCTCGACTTGCTCGGAAATAAGGTGCGCCACGACTTCGGTGTCGGTCTGGCTCGTGAAAGTGCGGCCACGGGCTTGCAACTCTTCGCGCAGCGCTTTGAAATTCTCGATTATGCCGTTGTGAACAACCGCGATTTCGTCAGTCGCGTGTGGATGGGCATTATCCTCGGTCGGCGCGCCGTGCGTGGCCCAGCGCGTGTGGGCAATGCCCGTGCTGCCAGGCAGCGGGTTTTCGGCCAGCACAGCGGCCAGATTGTCCAGTTTCCCGGGTGCGCGGCGGCGATCGATCACGCCGTCATGATCGGTGGCAATACCAGCCGAATCGTAACCCCGATATTCAAGCCTTCTCAGCCCGTTCAATAGCCGATCGCAGACTTCATCCTTGCCGACGATGCCGATAATGCCACACACGTGCCCGCGCTCCCTTTCAGAACGGTCCCGCCAAGCGCCTAATCGGGTTGCGAGACGCTGAACAGAGCGCCCGCCAGGAAGAGTGTGGCGCCGCACGATTGAAGCCGCCGATGCGCGCTGATTACACGCAATCAGTCCAAAGTGGCGCCATCCACACGTTTCGGCAACCGATCAGGCGTTATTCTAGGTGATCGGAGAGCCGCGTGATTCACATCGACTTCCATACTCCGCCCGATCTGCCGACGAACGAAACGCAGAGGCAGCAGGCCGTGGAACGCAGCGGCGTCCTCCAGCGCCGGAAGGATCCCGCACTCCAGCGCGTCGTTGACGAGGCGGCCGATTATTTCCAAACTCCGATCGCTGCGATCACCATCGTGGACCGCGATCGCCAATGGTTCGCCGCCAGCACGGGCCTTGAGCCTGAGGAGACGCCGCGGGCCGTTTCATTCTGTGCACACGCTATCCATCGGCCGACCGAGCCGCTGGTCGTACGGGACGCGCGCCGTGATCCACGCTTTGCCGGCAATCCGATGGTGATATTCGCCCCGCACATCCGGTTCTATGCGGGCGTCCCGCTCATCGACCGCCAAGGCTACGCCCTGGGGGCACTGTGCGTGATCGATTCCAAGCCGCGGACCGAACCGCCCAATCTATTCGAACTATCGTTGCTGGCGCGCGAAGCCGAGCGGCTGATCGTCCGCTAGGCCTTTTTTTTCGCTGCCCGGAACCGCGCGGCCCAGCCCTCGCGATTCTGTTGCGTGCCGCGCGCCACCGTGAGCGCGTCCGCGGGGACGTCCCGAGTGACGACCGAGCCTGCCCCCACGATCGCGCCGTCCCCGATCGTCACGGGTGCCACCAAAGCGCTGTTCGATCCGATGAAGGCATTAGCCCCTATCTTGGTGGGATATTTGCCAAAACCGTCATAATTGCAGGTGATCGTGCCAGCCCCGATATTGGTCCGCGGTCCGACCTCGGCATCTCCGATATAGGTCAGATGGTTGGCCTTGGCGCCCTCCCCCAGCCGCGCCTTCTTGATCTCAACGAAATTACCGACGTGGGCCTCGCGGCCGATTTCGGCCCCGGGGCGGAGCCGCGCATACGGACCCAGGATCGCGCCGCTTTCGACGTGCGCGCCTTCGATATGGCAAAAGGCATGGATGGTGACATCGTCCGCGATGGATACGCCCGGGCCGAACACGACGTTGGGCCCGATCGTCACGTCGCGACCGATTTGGGTGTCCCAGGCGAACCACACCGTCTCGGGTGCGATTAGGGTCGCCCCCTCTGCCATGGCCTGGGCCCGGCGGCGACGCTGCCATACGCCTTCTACCTCGGCCAGCTCGGCGCGGCTGTTAACGCCCGCAACCTCATCCGGATTGGCCTCGATCACCGCAGAGGTGCGGCCGTCGGCGTTCGCCAGCATGACGATATCGGGCAGATAAAATTCGCCGGCCGCATTGTTATTACCAACCTCGGCTAGCAGGCGCCACAAATCGGCGGCACGCACGGCCATCAGCCCCGAATTGCACAAGGTCTCAGCGCGCTCGACGGTGCTCGCGTCTTTGTGCTCCACCATCTTCAGAATGCGGCCATGCTCCGCGATAATGCGGCCATATTCGAGCGTCTCGGCTGGACGAAAGCCGAGCACCACGACGGCGGGGCCATCCTCTTCGTGCAGGCGTGCGACCATGCGCGCCATCGTCTCGGTCGTGACGAGCGGTACGTCGCCATAGAGAATGAGGATATCACCTTCAAAGCCGGTGAGCGCCGGCTCGGCCTGCCGGACGGCGTGCGCGGTGCCAAGCTGCTCTGCCTGAACCACAACCGAAAGGCCGAGCGGGGCCGCGAAGGCGTCGACCTGCTCACGCCCGGCTCCGGCGACGATCACGGTCCGCTCCGCATTCAGCGCGGCGACCGCGTCGGTCAGATGCCCAAGCATGGGCCGCCCGGCGATCGGATGAAGCACTTTATGGAGCGCGGACTTCATGCGCGTGCCCTTACCGGCGGCAAGGATGATGGCGGCGAGCGGCGTGTCGGTCATAGGCCCGCGCTTTGCCACGATCCAATCGGACAAACCATCCTGCGCCAACACCGTACGTCGCAGTCTTGTAACGTGCGCCGTGGATCAGTTCAGCATGTCCGATCCTTGCGCGATTCCATCAGCAGCCCCCGTAAGCGGCTTTTCCCAGATCCGATCCGGTCCTAGGGACTTTCCGATGGGGCACATTCCGTTCGACATCGTCGTCTTCGATCTCGATGGGACTCTGGCCGATACCGCGCCCGACCTCACCGCCGCGCTCAACCACGCGCTCGCCGCGATGGGCCGCCAACCAATTCCCGCGGACGACGTGCGCCATATGGTCGGGCATGGCGCGCGCGAGTTGCTGCGCAAAGGTCTGGCTGCCACCGGCGCCGTGAGCGAAAATCTCATCGAGCGGGCATTTCCGATCTTCCTCGATTATTATCAGGCACATATCGCGGATCATACGCGTCTCTTCGAAGGCGTGGAGGCCGCGCTGGCTTCGCTCGACGCACAGGGCGTGCGGCTCGCCATCTGCACCAATAAGCTGGAAGTGCTAACACACGACTTGATCGCCGCACTGGGGTGGACAGGTCGCTTCAATGCGATCGTCGGAGGCGACACGTTGCCGCAGCGGAAGCCGGATCCAGCTCCGGTCCACGAGGCAATCAAGCGCGCGGGCGGCGGCCGCGCCGCCTTCGTCGGCGATTCGATCAGCGATACCGATGCGGCGCGGGCGGCGGGCATTCCCTGCGTCGCGCTCACCTTTGGCTTTTCAGATCGCCCCGCGAACGAGCTCGGCGCCACGGCGTTGATCGACCATTACGATCGGTTGCTTCCCACGTTGGAGAGGCTCGGCTGAGATGGCTCTGCCCCGCTTCAGCCGGCTGGGCTCGGGCCCGATCGCGGAGAGCAAGCCTGCACCGCATGATCCGACGGGTGAGCTGATCGAAGCGATAGCCGATCCGCTCATCGTGCTCGACGGCTATCATATCAGCCACGCCAATGCGGCCGCGCGCGCGCTCCTCGGCGAACATATCGTCGGCGACTATGTTCGCCTGGCGCTGCGCCATCCGGCCGCAGCCCCGATCCTGAGCGGTGACGAAGACGGGCCGGTCGCCTTGACCGGGCTTGGCGGGCATGACCGGCTTTGGGAGCTCGCCGCAGGCACGATCCGGCCCGGCAAGCGCCTGATCCGTCTCACCGACCGCAGCGCGCAACGTGCAGCGGAGCAAATGCGCGTCGATTTCGTGGCTAATGCCAGTCATGAACTGCGCACGCCGCTCGCCTCGCTGATTGGCTTCATCGAGACGCTCGAAGAGGCGAACGGGCCCGAGGATGCCGACACCCGACTGCGCTTCCTGTCGATCATGGAGGGCGAGGCACGCCGCATGCAGCGGCTGATCGACGATCTCATGTCACTCTCCCGCATTGAAGCCGACCGCTATTATCCGCCGAAGGATCGGGTCAATCTGTTCTCCGTGCTACGCGAGGTGACCGACGAGTTTCTCGCGCGCCGTGACGGACCACGACTCGATATCGGCACCCCGCCCCATGCAATAGTCGTCGGCGATCGGGGCCAGCTTCACCAACTGATCCACAACATCATCAGCAATGCCTTTAAATATTCGCGCGAAGGAACGCCGGTGCGGGCCAGGCTGGAAGTCGCCAAGGCGACGGTGCAATTCAGCGTGCAAGATGAAGGTGAGGGAATCGCACCCGAGCATCTGCCGCGGTTGACCGAGCGCTTCTATCGCGCGGATCCGGGCCGAAGCCGCTCGATCGGCGGCACTGGCCTGGGTCTCGCCATCGTGAAGCATATCGTCGAGCGCCATCGCGGCAGACTCGACATTGCGAGCACAGTGGGCGTTGGTACCACCGTAACGGTGGAGCTTCCCCTCGCCCCTCCATCAGTGTCATAAAAGTGACGCCGAGCCGACGCATGGCAGGCCGAGGGAGTGCTTAGATGGCGACCAGCGGGCATACGGTTAAGGCGTTCGATGAAGATTTGGGGGAGTTGCGGGCAATGGTCGCCGAGATGGGCGGCCTTGCCGAGGCGGCGATCGACAGTGCCATCCAGGCTCTGACCCGGCGCGACCTCGAGGCAGCCTCCCTTATCGTCCAGGCCGACAAACGCATCGACGAGCTTGAGGCGGAAGTGGAACGCCGCGTCGTTCGCTTGATCGCGCTGCGCGCGCCGCTGGCGGACGATCTGCGCGAGGTGATTGCCGCACTCAAAATTGCCGGCGTGATCGAACGCATCGGTGATTATGCGAAGAATATCGCCAAGCGTGTGCCGCTGCTGCAGGACATGCGTGGAATTGAGCCCCTCGCCATCCTGCCCGCAATGGCGCGTGCCGCGTCGGAAATGGTGCACGACGTGCTCGACGCCTTTGCCGCACGCGACGTGGAAGGCGCGCTCGACGTGAGTGCACGCGACCGCGAGGTCGACGATCTCTACGATAGCCTGTTCCGCGCGCTGCTGACCTACATGATGGAAAACCCAAGCAATATCGGTGCATCTACGCACTTGCTGTTCATCGCCAAGAATCTCGAGCGGATTGGCGATCACGCCACCAACGCGGCCGAGATGATCTATTACGCCGCGACCGGCGAGCAGATGCCCGAACGCCCGCGCGGCGCCGATGCACTGGCTCCCGCTGCCTAATACAATGACCGGGGCCCGCATTCTCCTCGTCGAAGACGATGAGGCACTCGCCGAACTGTTGACCTGGCATCTGCGCCGGGAAGGCCATCATGTCGAGCATACCACCGACGGCGAGGAGGCACTGCTTCTCGCGGCCGAGGGCCCGCCGGATATCGTGCTGCTCGATTGGATGATCGAGGGCCTGTCTGGGATCGAGGTTTGCCGCCGTCTGCGCCGCGCCACGCAGACGGCCAACGTGCCAATCATCATGCTGACCGCCCGGGGCGAGGAAGAAGATCGCATCCGCGGGCTTGAGACCGGCGCTGACGACTATGTGACCAAACCCTTTTCGCCCCGCGAGTTGGTGGCGCGCGTCGCCGCGGTATTACGCCGCGTGCGCCCAGCGCTTGCCGGCGAACGATTGGTCTATTCGGGCATCGAAATGGATATTGCTGACCACAAGGTACGCCGCGACGGCATATCCTTGGCGCTCGGCCCCACCGAATTTCGGTTGCTCCGCCACTTCATGGAACATCCCGGTCGGGTTTTCTCGCGGGAACGACTGCTTGATTCCGTTTGGGGACGCGACAGCGACATCGAACCACGGACGGTCGACGTCCATATTCGCCGGCTGCGCAAGGCTATCAACGTCGGGAACGCGCCAGATCTGATCCGCACCGTCCGCTCCGCGGGCTATGCGCTGGATGCGGAGGGAACCGCCTGACAGACCTACTGTATTGCAACAGCAATACAGTCATGATATTCTCCCGCTGACAGGGAGAGGTCTATGTACAGCGAATCCGATATCGAAAATGCGGTCGCCATCGGAGCAATAACCCCGGAGGCCGCTGCTGCGCTGCGCGACAGCGTTGCGCAAGCTCGTGCGACGTCATTGGTGGATGAAGAAAGCTTCCGCCTGATCACGGGCTTTAACGACATTTTCGTTACGATCGCGGCGGTGTTGCTGCTTGTGGCCGTAGGCTGGATCGGTTTCAGCATCGCAGGCCCCGGCCCCTATAGCGAAGGTCCCGACGCTAACCGGTTAGTAGGCCATGGCGTCACGCTGGCCGGCTTGCTCGTTGCCGGCACGGCGTGGGGCTTGGCTGAGTATTTTACCGGCAAGCGCCGGATGGCGCTTCCCAGCATCATTCTATTGGCGGCCTTTGTTTATGCCGTCGCGGCCGCCTTATTCGGCGCATTGATCAGCATCATCGGCGAAACCCACGACGAACGTTTGCTCTCTGCGGTGGCGGCGGGCGTCGGGTTGATAACGGCCGGGGCTGCCTATCTTCACTGGCGCCGCTTCCACGTGCCGATCACGATCGCTGCGCTCACCGGCGCGCTTGTCGCAACGTTGATCGCCTTGTTCCTCTGGGTGGTGCCCGAAGCCAAAGATTCGCTGCTCTGGGTCCTGCTCGTGGCAGGCGTGGCCGTGTTCGGTTTTGCCATGTGGTGGGACATGTCGGACCGGATGCGCCAGACGCGCCGCTCAGACGTCGCCTTCTGGCTTCATCTGGCCGCGGCACCGATGATCGCGCATCCGGTATTCAACCTGCTCGGTGTCATGAACAACGAGATAAGTGCGTCGACTGGATTGATCGTGATCCTGCTCTACGTGGCCTTCGGTATCGTCGCCCTGGCAGTGGACCGCCGAGCCTTGCTCGTCTCCTCGCTGGCCTACGTGCTCTATGCGCTGGCGGGCCTGTTCAAGCAGGCGGGCGCCGTGAGCCTCAATGTTGCGCTTACCGCCCTCGTGATCGGCTCAGCGTTGTTGCTGCTCTCGGCCTTCTGGCATTCAGTCCGGCGGATCGTGGTGACGGCGCTGCCCGCGGATCTGCAGGCGAGGCTGCCGGCGCTGGATCGGCCGGTTACGGTCACTCCCCGACTAGCTTGAGGAGCTTTCGCTCGACTGGCGCCAGGACCGGCCCCAGTTCAGGCCCGCGTTTCAATATCGCCCCGCTCTCACCGATCAGCGCCCATTCACCCTGGCGCTGGCGCAGAGCGGGGCGCTTTTCAATACGATATTCAGGTCGCTCGGACGCGCGACGGAAACAGCAGAAGCAGGCCGCGTCCTTCTCGAACTGGATCGCATAATCGCGCCAATGCCCTGCCGCGACCATGCGGCCATAGAGATTGAGGATGCGCTCCAGTTCCAGTCGTTCAAAGGCGACCTGGTTGGGCTGGGGCGCCGGAAAGGGCGTGACGACCCCCATTAGGCGGACTGGCGGTCCGTCTTGTCGTCGCCAGAAATGTCACGCTCCTCAATCAACTTCGCGAGCTTGCCGCGCAGCGTTTCCACCTCGCACTTCAAAATCTCCAGTTGCTGCGTCGCGGGATCGAAGCGCTCGCTGCATGGCGTGCCATAAGGCATGAAGTTCTGGTAAGTGCCGGCGTCGATAAGCGTGGGCCGCGCCGGAATACCGACCATCGATGCGCCTTCGGGCACATCGCGCGTGACCACCGCATTCGCGCCGATACGCGCGCCCTTGCCGACCGTGATCGGCCCCAGCACCTGCGCGCCCGATCCGATGATGACATCGTCCTGGATCGTCGGGTGGCGCTTGCCGCCGACGCCATCGGTCGGGTTGGTCCCACCCAGGGTAACGTTCTGATAGATGGTGACGTTGTTGCCGATCGTCGCGGTCTCGCCGATCACCGTGAAACCGTGATCGATGAAAAAATTCTCGCCAATCTCCGCACCCGGATGAATGTCGATCGCGGTCAGGAAGCGCGAAATGTGGTTCACGAGACGCGCCAGGAAATAGAGTTCGCCGTTGAACAGCCAATGCGCCAGGCGATGCAGCGCCAGCGCCAGCACGCCCGGATAGAGCAAAATCTCCCATCGCGAGCGCGGCGCGGGATCACGCGCCTTGATCGAATCGAGATAGACGATGAGTTCGCGCTTCATTCTTGTGACTCCCTGAAGCGGGAATTTAGGGTTGTGGGCACCGGATTACCAGAGAAGCACGATAGAAGCCATTTTGGCAGAGATTGGCGGATCGCGATCATCTCCTGCTGGCACCAAAGCGGGCAATCACCCGGCGTTTCTCTGGTGAGAGGAACAGGCGCGATGTCGCCGATCGCAACGAGGATTCTTCGCGGCATTACTGGCAGTTCGGACTCGCTCGGAGGAGCGCCATGCCTACCCGTTTAGGTTAAGCCGCCGCCGCGGTTTCCGCCAACGCACCTCGAACCACGGCCACCGCATCGTGGGCCTTCGCCGCATCCGGGCCGCCACCCTGCGCCATGTCAGGGCGGCCGCCGCCGCCTTGCCCACCCAGAGTTGAAACCGCCTGCTTCACCAGATCAACCGCGGACAGGCGGGCGGTCAGGTCGTCGGTCACACCGACCGCCACGCTGGCGCGGCCGTCATTGATCGCGACCAACACGGCGACGCCCGATCCGACCTTCGCCTTGGCCTCGTCGACCAGGCCGCGAAGCCCCTTGGGGTCGAGTCCGTCGATCACCTGGCCGATGAAACCGACGCCCGCGACCTGCTCGGGGCCGGCCGCCTCGGCCTGAACGGCACCGCCGCCGAGCGCGAGCGCCTTCCTCGCTTCGGCCAGCTCGCGCTCGAGCTTGCGGCGCTCCTCCATCAAGGCGGCGACGCGCGCGGGAACCTCCTCTGGCGTGGTCTTGAGCGCACTCGCGGTTTCGCGCAGCCGTTCCTCGCGCGCGGTGAGCCAGAGACGCGCTGCTTCGCCCGTCAGGGCTTCGATGCGACGCACGCCGGATGCGACCGCACTTTCACCCACAATCTTGAACAGACCGATATCGCCGAGCGCGCTGACATGCGTGCCGCCGCACAACTCGACCGACCAGGCCTGCCCCTGCGCTTCCTCGCCGCGGCCCATGGAGAGCACGCGAACCTCTTCGCCATATTTTTCGCCGAACAGCGCCATCGCGCCGGCCTCGATGGCAGCATCAGGGGTCATCAATCGTGTAACGACATCCTCATTCTCGCGAATGTGGCGGTTCACCTCGGCTTCGATCGCGCTGATGTCCTCGGTGGTCAGCGCCTTGGGATGCGAGAAGTCGAAGCGGAGCCGGTCGGGCGCGACCAGGCTTCCCTTCTGCGTGACATGCCCCCCCAGCCGATGGCGCAGCGCCGCATGCAACAGATGCGTGGCTGAATGGTTGGCGCGCAACTGGCTGCGGCGCTCGACATCCACGGAAAGGCGGATCGTGTCGCCGACCCGGATCATGCCGCTGCGTACCTTTGCCTTGTGCGCATGGAGGCGGCCAAGCGGCTTGGATGTATCGGTAATGTCGGCTGCGAAACCATTGTCATTGCCCGCGGTTCCGGCATCCCCCATCTGACCGCCGCTCTCGCCATAAAATGGGGTTTGATTGGTGAGGATGGTCACCTCGTCCCCTTCGCGCACCTGCTCGACGCGCTTGCCGTCCTTGACCAGCGCAATGATCTGCGCGTCGCCCTGATGGCTGGTATAACCGATGAACTCGGTCCCACCCAATTCCTCGGCAATGTCGAACCAGATGTCATCCGATGCCTTGTCGCCCGACCCCTTCCAGGCCGCGCGGGCGGCAGCCTTCTGCTCGGCCATGGCCGCGTCGAAGCCGGCGCGATCGACGCCGAAACCCTGCGCGCGCAAGGCATCCTCGGTCAGATCGTATGGAAAACCATATGTATCATATAGCTTGAACGCGACCGCGCCCGGAAGTGTATCGCCCGCCTTCATGCTGCCGGTCGCCTCGTCGAGCAGACGCAGGCCATTGGCGAGCGTCTGGCGGAAACGGGTTTCTTCCAGCTTGAGCGTCTCTTCGATCAGCGGCTGGGCGCGGACCAATTCCGGATAAGCCGCCCCCATTTCAGCCACCAAAGCCGGCACAAGCCGATGCATCAATGGCTCCGCAGCACCCAACAGGTGTGCGTGACGCATTGCGCGGCGCATGATGCGGCGGAGCACATAACCCCGTCCCTCGTTCGCCGGCAGCACGCCGTCGGCGACGAGAAAGCCGGAGGCACGCAGATGGTCTGCGATCACACGGTGCGAGGCCTTGTTGGCGCCATCGGTCGCGCTCTTGGTGAACTCCCCGGAGGCGGCGATCAGCGCCTTGAACGTGTCCGTATCATAATTGTCGTGCACGCCTTGCAACACGGCGGCAATGCGCTCCAGGCCCATGCCGGTATCGATGCTCGGCTTGGGCAGATCGCCGACGATTACGTCCGCCTCCTGCACGAACTGCATGAAGACGAGGTTCCAAATTTCGACGAAGCGATCGCCGTCCTCATCCGGACTTCCGGGAGGGCCGCCGGGAATGTGATCGCCATGATCGTAGAATATCTCGGAACAGGGCCCGCAAGGCCCGTCCGCGCCCATTGCCCAGAAATTGTCCTTGGTCGGAATGCGGATGATCCTGTGATCGGGCAGTCCGGCAATCTTCTTCCACAGATCAAAGGCCTGATCATCGGTGTGATAGACCGTCGCCGTCAGCTTCTCGGCGGGAATTCCCCACACCTTGGTAAGCAGGGTCCAGGCATGCGTGATTGCCTGTTCCTTGAAATAATCGCCGAACGAGAAATTGCCGAGCATCTCGAAAAAGGTGTGGTGGCGCGCGGTATATCCGACATTGTCGAGATCGTTATGCTTGCCGCCGGCGCGCACGCATTTCTGGCTCGAAGTCGCGGTCGAGTAAGGCCGGCTCTCGAGACCCGTGAAGACATTCTTGAACGGCACCATGCCCGCATTGACGAACATGAGCGTCGGATCGTTGTGCGGAACCAGCGGCGCCGACGGCACGATGCGATGCCCCTCGCTCCCAAAATAATCGAGGAAGGAACGGCGGATGTCGTTGGTCGAGGTCATGGCCGCGACTTAAGGTCCAAAGCCAGTTACGGCAATGCTGGACGGCATATGCAATTGGAGCTGTCCCGCAGGCCGATCCGAAAGATGCTATTCAGACGGGCTGATCGATCGATCGCGGCGGTTCGCTGAACCATTGGGGCCCCGCCGCGGTCATGTGGAAACAATCCTCCAGCCGCACGCCGAACTTCCCGGGGATGTAGATGCCGGGTTCGTTGGAAAAGCACATGCCCGGCGCAAGCTTCGTCATCTCGCCATGGACGAGATTGACCGGTTCGTGCCCGTCGAGCCCGATGCCGTGGCCCGTGCGATGCGACAGACCGGGTAGTTTATAGCCCGGGCCATAGCCAAAGCTCTCGTATAGCCGTCGCACCGCGTCATCGACACTGCCCGCCGCCGCGCCAATTCGCGCTGCTGCGAGCGCCGTCTGCTGACCCTCGTGAACCTGATCCCAAACCAGCCTTTGCTCCTTCGTCGCCGTTCCGAAGACGAAGGTGCGCGAAACATCGGACTGATAACCTTCGACGTTGCAGCCGCAGTCCATCAGCACGATCGCCCCTTCGTCGACCCGATGGACGGTCCGCGACCCATGCGGATAGGCCGCGGCCTCACCGATCAGCACGAGGTTGAACTCTACCTCCCCGCCCAGTTTGACCGTGGCGGCGCTCATCAGCGCCGCGATGTCCCGGCCTGTCATGCCCTTCTCCACCCGCGGGTGGACCCAGCGATACGCAGCGATCGTGACGTCCGTCGCCTTCTGCATCAGCGCCAACTCGGCCGGCGTCTTGATCATACGGCAGCCGCGCACGACCGGGTTGGCTGAAACCAACCGCACGCCCGGAAGCGCACGCTGAAGCCCGTCGACCGCGAAATAGCGCAAGGTCTCTTCGATCCCGATCGGTCGATCGGTAAGCTTCCGCTCCTTCAGAAAGCCGGCGACCAATCGCAGCGGATCCTGATCCTCCTGCCAGACGCGTACTTCGCCCGGCACATCGAGCGTCTCGCGGATCGAAGGTTCCTCGAAGAAAGGCGTGACGATGCACGCATCACCTTCGGCCGGCAGCACCGCGGCAGTCAGCCGTTCACTCCGGTGCCATTGAATACCGGTGAAGTAGACCAGCGAGGCGCCAGGCTCGATCAGCACAGCGCCGATGTCGTTCGCCCGCATCAGCGCCTGGGCGCGTGCCACGCGCGCGGCACGCTCTGCTCGGCCAATCGGCACGACATCTCCGGTCAGCGGACGAAGCGCCGCAAGATCCGGCTCCGCAGCGCAGAGGAGCGACGACCAAGAGAGGAAAGGAGCAACCGCAGCCGCGCCGAGAATGGTCCTTCGGGTGGGGTGGGAGGCTCGATCATATCGCATCGGAAATGACGATAGGAGCCAGCTTCCCCGCTGGCCAGCCTTCTCCGCCAGGCTTAAGATGATCACCTGATCGGGAGGGGGAGTTCCGATATGCGCTGGATCATCGCTGCCGTGGCATTGGGTCTGTCGCCGGCTTTGGCACAGGACGGACCCGCTCCTGAAACTTCGCCCTCGGCACCACTGCTCGATGCCGCGCCGATGTGTGGTGGTGACATGATCGCGCCAAAAACGGCCGCGATACTCTCCGGCTATGGCGGCGGCGGTTTCCCGATTCGCACCGCGAACCCCAAGGCACAGGCATTCTTTGATAACGGCATGCAGCTTGCCCATGCCTTCGCGCATAAGGCGGCGATCCAGGCCTTCCATGAGGCCGCGCGGCTCGATCCCGAGTGCGCAATGTGTCTGTGGGGTGAAGCTTGGGCCGCCGGACCGACGATCAACTATCCGATCGCACCCGCGGATCAGGCAAAGCTAAGGGCCTTGGTCGTGCGCGCGCAGGCGCTGGCAACGAACGCTCCGCCAAAGGAGCGCGATCTGATCGCGGCGCTCGCGTTGCGCTATCAGAATGGGGGAGGAACCGGCGCGGGCGATCGCGCTTTCGCGCAGGCCATTGCGGCGCTGGCGGCAAAATATCCGATCGATGACGAGATCGCGGTGCTCGCCGCGGATGCGTGGATGATCCCGTCCTCACTGCTTTCGAAGTCAGACAATGTCCGCAAGGCGGTGGCACTTTTGGAGGAGGTCCTGAAGCGCAGCCCGGACTACACGCCCGCCATCCATTTCTACATCCACGCGACCGAAATGGCTGGCTATCCCGGCCGGGCGGAGCCTTATGCGGACCGGTTGGCGGCGCTTGCACCGTCGGCGGCGCATCTGGTGCATATGCCGTCGCACACCTGGTATCATGTCGGTCGATACCAGGAGGCGGTCGATGCCAATGTCCGCGCGGTGTCCTTGGGGATCGCTAACGCCAAACGGCTGGGGCTGCCCGGTCCCGATGGCGTATGGGACCTGCCCTATCATGCCCACAACGTACAATATGGCGTTGGGGGCGCGCTGATCTCGGGTGACGCCAAAAGCGCGCTGATGCTGAGCGATCCGTTGATCGCGCGCGCAGGCATCGACAAGCGCAAGGACCGGGGCGTCTTTCCACAGATGGTGGCGGGTACCGGCTATTTCGCAGAGGCGCGCTACGCCGACCCGCACAAGGTGCTCGCCCTGCCCGAGCCGACGCTGCCATATGTGCGCGCCTATTGGCATTATGCGCGAGGAGAGGCGGCGGCCCGTCTCGGCGACGCAGCATTGGTGCGCAAGGAAGCTGCCGCCATTCCCGACCATGTTGGAGTCGAGAAATTCGATGATGCGTCCGACGGTGCGGCACGGCTGATGCGGATCGGTCGCCACGTGTTGAACGGCCGCGCGGCAACGCTGGAGGGCAATCCGGCTGAAGCCCTCGCCGCCTTCAGAGCCGCTGTACGGATACAGGAGACCAAAGCGTTCCTTACATTTTCCGACCCGCCCGCATTCTGGTATCCCGTGCGGCGCGATATGGCCGCGGCATTGCTGGCGATGGGAAAACCTAAGCAGGCGGTGCGCGAAGCGGAACTCACGCTGCGACATACGCCGCACGAACCGGTCACACTGGCAATCAAAGCGGCGGCCGAAGCGCAACTCGGCCAGACCGCGCAGGCCGCGGAGGACCGGAATAGGGCGCTGGCATTATGGCATGGCGACCGTGCCTTACTGCTCGGCAGTGCGGCGAGGCTCGCTGCT
>Ga0207647_10001779_pt1 | contig 16529 bp, 15 predicted proteins | sample KBSCornC2_FD_184295 | JGI IMG/M metagenome (GOLD analysis project Ga0207647, IMG submission 184295) | Corn rhizosphere microbial communities from Kellogg Biological Station, Michigan, USA - C2 (SPAdes) (version 2) | ecosystem: Host-associated > Plants > Roots > Rhizosphere ...
TCGCAGCGGACCATGAAGCGGTCATAGCAATCGCCGCGCGTGCCCACCGGCACGTCGAATTCCATGCGATCATAGACATCATAGGGCTGCGACTTGCGCAGATCCCACGGGATGCCCGAGCCCCGGATCATCGGGCCGGAGAAGCCCCATTTGATCGCGTCTTCCTTGGCGACGATCGCGATATCGACATTGCGCTGCTTGAAGATGCGGTTGTCGGCAACGAGGCTCAGCGCATCCTCGAACAGCCTCGGCAGGCGCGTATCCAGCCAGTCGGCGATATCGGTGAGCAGCTTGAGCGGAACGTCCTGATGAACGCCGCCGGGGCGCAGCCAGGCATGATGCATGCGTGCGCCTGACATACGCTCGAAGAAATTGAGGCAATCCTCGCGCAGCTCGAAGAACCAGAGGTTGGGCGTCATCGCGCCGACGTCCATCACATGGCTGCCGAGGTTGAGCATATGATTGCAAATGCGCGTCAATTCCGCGAACAGCACGCGCAAATATTGGGCACGGATCGGCACTTCGAGATCGAGCAGCTTCTCGATCGCGAGCACATAGCTATGCTCCATGCAGAGCGGCGAGCAATAATCGAGCCGATCGAAATAAGGCAGCGCCTGCAAATAGGTCTTGTATTCGATCAGCTTTTCGGTGCCGCGATGAAGCAGGCCGATATGCGGATCGAGGCGCTCCACGATCTCGCCGTCCAGTTCCATGACCAGGCGAAGCACGCCATGGGCGGCGGGATGCTGCGGGCCGAAGTTGATCGTGTAGTTGGCGATCGCGATGTCGCCGATGCCCTTCGCCTCGTCGGGCGTGATGGTGTCGTAGGCGGACGCCATTATTTCTTCTCCCCACCGCCGGGAGCGGGCGTGGGCGTCGGCGCACCGGGCGCTTCTCCATGCGCCTTTTCATCGCCCGGCAGAATATATTCGGCGCCTTCCCATGGGCTCATGAAATCGAAGGTGCGGAAATCCTGCGCAAGCTTTACCGGCTCATAGACGACGCGCTTATGCTCTTCCGAATAGCGCAACTCCGCATAGCCGGTGAGCGGGAAATCCTTGCGTTGCGGATGCCCCTGAAAGCCATAATCGGTGAGGATACGGCGCAGGTCCTGATTGCCCTCGAACAGCACGCCGTACATGTCGTAGACTTCGCGCTCCAACCAACCTGCAACCGGCCAGATGCCGGTTACCGACGGCACCGGCGTCGTCTCGTCGGTCGAAACATGAACGCGGATGCGGTGGTTCTTGGTCAGCGACAGCAGGCAATAGACGACTTCGAAGCGCTCCGGCCGATCGGGCCAATCGACGCCTGCGATCTCCATGAGCTGTTGATAGGCCAGCTGATCGCGCAGGATCGTCATCGCCTCGACGATCTTCGATCGCTCGACGAACAGCGCCACTTCGCCCACGCGCTCGGCCGCGTCGAGCAGCCGGGCACCCAAGGCAGCGCGCGCTGCGTCGATCACGCCATCATTGGAGGCGTAGCGAGGAGCCGGCGCCAGCATCAGCGTTCGATCGTTCCCATGCGGCGGATCTTCCGCTGCAACTGCATGATGCCGTAAAGCAGCGCTTCGGCGGTCGGCGGGCAGCCGGGCACATAGATGTCGACCGGCACGATCCGATCGCAGCCGCGCACGACCGAATAGCTATAATGATAATAGCCGCCGCCATTCGCGCACGAGCCCATCGAAATGACATATTTGGGCTCGGACATCTGATCGTAGACGCGGCGCAGCGCGGGGGCCATCTTGTTGCAGAGCGTGCCCGCCACGATCATCACGTCGGACTGGCGCGGCGATGCGCGCGGCGCGGCACCGAACCGCTCGAGATCGTAGCGCGGCATGTTGACGTGGATCATCTCGACCGCGCAGCAGGCCAGACCGAAGGTCATCCACCACAAGGAGCCGGTGCGCGCCCACTGGAACAGCTCCTCGGTCGACGTGACGAGGAAGCCCTTGTCGTTCACGTTGGACGCGAGATCGTCGAAGAAATCCTGCGCCGGGGGCGTGCCCGGCGGCACGGGGGTTTGGACGAGCTCTACTCCCATTCCAGCGCCCCCTTCTTCCATGCGTAGATAAAGCCGAGCCCGAGTTCGACGAGGAAGAGCATCATCGCGGCCCAGCCGGCAAAACCGATGCCGCCGAGAGCCACCGCCCACGGATAAAGGAACGCCGCCTCGAGATCGAAGACGATGAAGAGGATCGCCACCAGATAGAAGCGCACGTCGAATTGCGCGCGACTATCCTCGAACGCCGGAAAGCCGCACTCATATTCCGCCAGCTTCTGCGGGTTCGGCTGATCGGCGCCCGTGAACTTGGCGGCGATCATCGGCAGCACGACGAACGCGCTGGATAGCAGCAGCGCCACGCCGAGGAACAGCAGGATCGGCAGATATTGCGAAAGATCGACCAAGATTATCTCGCACTTGCGAAAAGAGGAAGATTTGAGCGGCTTGTAAGAGCGTGAGCCGAGTCCTGCAAGGGGCGTGAGAACAAGCCGAATGCAGTACCGCATCCATAGGCTTGCTCCGCGGCGCATCGCTATATATGACAAAATATATCGATGTATTCTGAAGCCCCGGGAGCAATATATTAGATGATAAAATTCCTACGCTTAGCGGCGCTTCTCCTCGGCTTGGCCGCAGTCTCCCCTGCCAATGCGGCGCCGCGTGGAGCATTGGCGCTCGCTGCGGCGAGCCTTCAGGAATCACTCACGGAGGCAGCCAATGCCTATGCCGCGCAGGGCCATCCGAAGCCGGTGCTGTCTTTCGCGGCCTCGTCAGCGCTAGCACGGCAGGTCGATGCCGGCGCGCCCGCTGACCTCTTCATCTCCGCCGATGAGCCGTGGATGGATTTCCTCGCCAACAAGGGACTGCTGAAAAAGGGCACGCGCACATCTTTCCTTCGCAACCGCCTCGTGCTGATCGCGCCCGCGTCGCAACCGCTGGCGATCAGCATCCGGCCCGGCTTCTCGCTTGTCTCGGCGCTTGGTGCGGGCCGGTTAGCCATGGCCGATCCGGATTCGGTCCCAGCAGGCAAATATGGCAAAGCCGCGCTCATCAATCTCGGCGTCTGGCGCGATGTCGAGCCCAAAGTGGTCGGCGCGGAAAACGTTCGTGCTGCACTTCAACTGGTAAGTCGCGGCGAAGCCCGCGCCGGCATTGTCTACGAAACCGACGCCAAGGTCAGCAAAGGCGTGGTTGTCGCGGACGTGTTCCCCGAGATCACCCACCCGGCGATCACCTATCCGGTCGCGATCCTCGCAAGCTCCAAAAACCCGGAAGCAACGAGTTTCCGCGCCTTCCTTCTCTCGAGCACCGCATCGGCAATCTTTCACAAATATGGCTTCGGCACACGATAGCCAAAAAGGGGGCAATATCATGAAGCTTAAACGCCTGACGGCGGCGGCGCTGATGTCGCCGCTTATCCTCGTTACGCCCGCGCTGTCGCAGGAACCCGCCACAACTCCCGCTCTCACGGCGACCGAGCAGATGCTGATGAAGCGCATCGAACAGCAGGATGCGGAAATTGCCGCGCTGAAAGCACAGCTTTCCGACGTTTCGACGGTGCTTTCGAATCGCGTATCGAATGTCGAAGCGGCAACCGACAGCGGCAAGACCATCATGACCGCCCCGGCCCCGCGCTGGGAATCTCCAAATTCGGATTTCAGCATCTCGCTGGTGGGCGCGATTCAGGCCGAGGCGGCATTCTATAGCCAATCGCGTCGTGGGGCGGGCGCGCCCAACCTTAACAACGGCACCGATTTCCGCCGTGCGCATTTCGGCGTGCAGGGAACTGCTTTCCGCGACTTCAACTATCAACTCATCTTCGATGGCGCGTCGTTGAACGGCGTTGCTTCCTCGATCCGCGATGCCACCGTTGCCTATGTCGGCTTACGGCCGTTCACGCTCACGCTCGGTAACCAGAAACCACAAAACGGGCTTGAACCCACTTTCTCGGACCGGTCGAACGCTTCGACCTTTCTCGAGCCCGGCCTGCCGGCGGTATTGGCCACGGTCAATGGCACCCGCGCGATCGGTGCACGCCTTTCTGCCGGGTCGGATCATTATTCGGCCAGCATCGGTATCTTTGCCGACGATATCAACAATGCCGGCATCGCCAATCCGGTCGCGGAAGGCTGGGGCGTCCACGGCCGCGCGACACTGGCTCCGCTCAACAAGCCGGGGAGGATCGTCCATCTCGGAGTGTCAGCCTATCGTCGCGATCCGGGGACCGGCCGCGCTACGACGGCAGCAACGGATCCAGTGCTGCCACAACTCCGCTATCGCGCCCAGCCGGAAATCACCACCGACGCGAGCCGGCTGGTTGATACCGGCCAACTCACCCACGCACGCCGGTACAGCTACTTGGGCGGTGAAGCCGCGTGGGTGCAGGGGCCGTTCTCCCTCCAGGGCGAATATGCCAGGTCATGGGTCGATCAAACGGCCGGGTTCGTCGATCTCGCGTTTGACAGCGCTTATGTGATGGGTAGCGTCTTCCTTACCGGGGAAAGCCGCGTTTACGATGCCCGCAATGGCGTCTTCTCTCGCCTCGCGCCCAAACATGCCTTCGGCAAGGACGGCGGCTTCGGCGCAATCGAGTTGGCCGCTCGCTGGAGCAGGCTCGATTTGAACAGCCATACCAACCAGCTTCCGCTGGGAGGGGTGCGCGGCGGCAGGCTCACCGACTATACGGTGGGCGTCAATTGGTACCTGAACCCATATCTGCGCTTGATGCTCAACTATATTCATGCGGACGCAGAGAAGCTGTCCGCAACGAATACGGATCAAGGCACGAAGGCGGATATCGTCGCCATCCGCGTGCACCAGGAATGGTAGCAGTCAAAGCCGCGGTTCAGTTTCAAGAAATGGGGCGACCGACGGGGATTGAACCCGCAACCTCTGGTACCACAAACCAGCGCTCTAACCAATTGAGCTACGGTCGCCGCAAAACGCCCTGGATGGGGGTAGCGCGCACATAGGAGGCGGCAGCGGCGACCGTCAAGCCATGCGGGGTCTTTTCTGACGCGCATGCAAAAAGGGTTCCATTTGTACCGGGTTTGCGGTTAACGGCCCCTGAGACCGTACCAGATGTTATCCCAACGCACCCGCTATGCCATTCGCGCGCTTCAACACCTCGCTGACCGCTATGGTCAGGGGCCGGTGCAGCTTGTCGAGATTTCCGAAAAGCAGAACATCCCCGCTAAATTCCTGACGGTCATTCTTTCCGAGATGAAGCGAGCGGGCCTGGTCGAAACGCTGCGCGGCAAGGAGGGCGGCTATTGGCTTGCCAAGTCACCGGCCGACATCACCTATGGCATGGTCGTTCGCCTGACGCGCGGATCGCTCGCGCTGGTGCCATGCGCAAGCAGGCGTGCCTATGAACAGTGCAAAAATTGCATCGACGAAAGCGTTTGCCAGCTCCACCGGGTGATGCTCGCGGTGCGTGACGAGACCGCGAAAATCCTGGATCGTGTTACACTCGAAAGCGGTAGCGTCGAAATGATCGAAGCCGAAACCGCGCAGATCTAGCTCATCTCGCTTCACTGAAGCGGGGCATAGGTTCTTCCTCTTCTGCGCGACCATGTCCCCAGCTCGACAGTGCCCAAGCGCGCTCATGGAAATAATATAAGAGGATCTTGGTGATCACCTCGGTGCCGGCAATCGATCCTGCCGCCTGCCAGTTCGAAGTGAAGACCATACCAAGCACGAAGGTATCGATGCTGCCCAGCATGCGCCAGCTCACCGCTTTGGCGAATGACCGCGGGTGCGATTCTTTTCCTCGGAACAGAAACACGCAAATCTCCAATATCCGGCGGACGGCTAGCATGTGTTGCGTGCCGGTCAGTGCTAGAAAGTCTTTAGGGGGCGAAAGCCGTTCAACGGCGGATGGCAACAAGAGCTATCAGGCTCAGCATGCACGCGAAAGAAAGATAGGCGCCGACGAGCATCAAGCCACCATTTTCCGCCAACGCCTGGGCGAGTATCGGCGTCAGTCCGCCGCCTAAGATGCCGCCGACATTGAAGGCGAGCGAGCTGCCGGTATAGCGAACCCTCGCCGGAAACAGCGCGGGCAGCCATGCGCCCAGCGGCCCGTAAACGAAACCCATGGCGGTGAGTCCGAAACACAAGAAGCCACCGATCGCGAACAGAGATCCCGTGCGCATCATCGGCATCAACATCAATCCGGCAAGAATTCCCGCGATGCAGCCACCGATCAGAACGGCGCGCGGCCCGTAACTGTCCGAGAGCCAACCCGCCGCGACGATCCCTGCGGCCATGAACAATATCGCCCACAGCTGGACGCTCAGAAAAGCCGTCCGCGAGATACCGAGATTGGTCGTTCCATAACCAAGCGCGAACGCCGTGGTGATATAGAAGATCGCGAAGCAGGCGATCACGCCGAATGTGCCTGCCAGCAAGGCGCCAGGCTGGTTCCGGACCACCTCGCCCAACGGCACCTCCGGTGGCGGGGCTTCGGCCAATGCCGCAACGAACGCAGGCGTTTCAGAAAGTCTCAACCGGATCCACAGGCCGAGCCCTACCAAAACGGCACTGGCCAAAAATGGAACCCGCCAGCCCCAATCGATGAATTGATCAGGACTAAGCAACAGCCCCAGCAATAGAAAGAACCCATTCGCGGCTATGAAGCCCACAGGGGCGCCGAGCTGCGGAAACATGCCGAACCGCCCGCGCCAACCCGGCGGCGCGTTCTCGACCGCGAGCAGCGCCGCGCCACCCCATTCGCCGCCGAGGCCGAAACCCTGGCCGAAACGGAGCAGACACAGCAAAAAGGGCGCTAGCCAGCCAGCCATGGCATAGGTCGGCAGCAGCGCTATCGCGATCGTGGAACCGCCCATCAACAGCAACGAAGCGACCAATGTCGATTTGCGGCCGATGCGATCACCGAAATGGCCGAACAATATTGCCCCGATTGGCCTCGCGAAAAAAGCGATCGCGAAGCTGGCATAGGCAGAAAGCAGCTGAAGCGAAGGTGATCCGGCCGGAAAGAAAAGCGGACCGAATACAAGCGAAGCCGCGGTTGCATAGATGTAGAAGTCGTAGAATTCGACCGCCGTGCCAGCAAGACTGGCGATCAGAACATGGCGACTTGATCCGATGGCGCTGATGTCCGCCTCCACGAAGCGGCGAAAGAAATGGCGAAGCGTATGGTGGGCGCGGCAAGGATTGAACTTGCGACCCCTGCGGTGTGAACACAGTGCTCTACCACTGAGCTACGCGCCCACGCTCTACCGAACGATGCATCGTGACCGACGGCATCGCTCTAATGCACAAGGCCAGCTCCGGCAATGGGCGCTGGCCTCGTGCAGAAAGATTAGTTGACTGCGTCCTTAAGGGCTTTCCCGGCCTTGAACTTCGGCTGCGAGGACGCTTTGATCTTCATCGGCTCACCCGTCCGCGGATTGCGGCCGGTGGATGCCTTGCGCTTGCTGACCGAAAAAGTCCCGAAGCCGACCAGACGCACTTCGTCACCCTTCTTCAAGGCGCTGCTGACCGCATCGAAAACAGCCTCGACTGCCTTGCCAGCATCGCCTTTGCCAAGGCCCGTCGCATCCGCGACCGAACCGATCAGCTCTTGTTTGTTCATGCCTCTCGAACCCCCTTGCAAAGGTGAAATTGTGTGGAATCGCGGCTTGCGCCGGTGCGCCATCTAAAAACCGCCTTTTGACGCGAGTCAAAAGGAAAGCGTTGTAAAGCGCAATTTTACGTCAAATTCTACACGTTTGCCGGCTTTTCAGGCAGTTCAGTGGCGTATGGGCGCCTCTCCCAGCTCGGAAGGTACGTTGGCGATGCTAGAAGTGGGTTGGCCAGCAAGTTCATCGGCCTCTGTCCAATCAATTGCCGTCGTGGGACGTGTCAGCGCCAACTCCAGCACTTCGTCAACATGGCGCACGGGAATAATCTTAAGCCCCTCACGGATGTTGGTCGGTATCTCCTCAAGATCCTTCTCATTTTCCTGCGGGATCAGCACGGTCGTAATGCCGCCGCGCAATGCAGCGAGCAGCTTTTCCTTCAAGCCGCCGATCGGCAGCACCCGGCCGCGAAGGGTCACTTCACCGGTCATCGCGAAATCGCGCCGCACAGGAATGCCGGTAAGAGTCGAGACCATCGAAAGGACGATGCCGACGCCGGCGGAAGGCCCATCCTTGGGCACGGCGCCTTCGGGCAAATGGATATGTACGTCCTTGCGGGCGAAAATGCTCGGCTTGATGCCATAGGCCGGGGCACGCGATTTGACGAAGGAGAATGCAGCCTGCACCGATTCCTTCATCACGTCGCCGAGCTTGCCGGTGGTGGCGACCTGCCCCTTGCCGGGAACCGTGACCGCCTCGATCGTGAGCAGCTCGCCGCCCACTTCGGTCCAGGCAAGACCGGTTACCGCACCGATCTGGTCCTCCTCTTCGCCCACGCCAAAGCGGAATTTCCGCACGCCGGCGAATTCCGAAAGATTGTCGGCATCGATCGTAACCGCAGTCGCCTTCTTTTCGAGAATGCGACGCAAACTCTTGCGGGCCAGCTTCGCGACTTCGCGCTCCAGCGTACGAACGCCCGCTTCGCGCGTGTAATAACGAATGAGATCGCGCAGACCCGCGTCGGTCAGCGCGAACTCGCCTTCTTTGAGGCCATGGGCTTCGATCTGCTTGGGCAGCAAGTGCCGCTTGGCGATCTCGACCTTCTCATCTTCGGTATAGCCTTCCAGCCGGATGATCTCCATGCGGTCAAGCAAGGGTTGAGGAAGATTGAGCGAATTGGCCGTGGTGACGAACATCACGTCCGAAAGATCATAATCGAGTTCGAGATAATGATCCTGAAACCTGCTGTTCTGTTCCGGGTCCAACACTTCGAGCAGCGCCGAAGCCGGATCGCCCCGAAAATCCTGGCCCAGCTTGTCGATCTCGTCGAGCAGGAAAAGCGGGTTCGACGTGCCGGCCTTTTTCAGGTTCGAAACGATCTTGCCAGGCAGCGAACCGATGTAGGTGCGGCGATGCCCACGGATCTCCGCCTCGTCGCGCACGCCGCCCAATGACTGGCGGACAAATTCACGTCCGGTCGCGCGCGCAATCGAGCGGCCCAGCGAGGTCTTGCCGACACCGGGCGGGCCGACAAGGCACAGGATAGGCCCTTTCAGCTTGTTGGTTCGCGCCTGGACTGCGAGATATTCAACGATCCGCTCCTTGACCTTCTCCAGGCCGAAATGGTCCTCGTCGAGAATATTCTCGGCTTCGGGAATGTCGCGCTTGAGCTTCGACTTCTTGCCCCAGGGCAGGCCGAGCAGCACATCGAGATAATTGCGCACGACCGTGGCTTCCGCCGACATCGGCGCCATCGTCTTGAGCTTCTTGAGTTCGGCAGTCGCCTTGGCACGCGCTTCCTTGCTCAGCTTGAGCTTGGCGAGTTTGGCCGTCAGCTCGGCGATCTCGTCGCTGCCCTCTTCGGCATCGGCATTGCCGAGTTCGCGCTGGATCGCTTTCAGCTGCTCGTTGAGGTAATATTCGCGCTGGGTTTTCTCCATCTGGCGCTTCACCCGGCTGCGGATCTTCTTTTCGACCTGCAACACGCCAAGCTCACCCTCCATGAAGGCGAACGCCATCTCCAACCGGCGCGCCGGGTTGAGCTCGACCAGCAGTGCCTGTTTGTCGGCAACCTTGATGCTGATGTTGGCCGCAACCGCGTCGGCAAGCCGCGAAGCATCCTCGATCTGCGCGATCTGAACCGCGGTGTCGGATGACATCTTCTTGTTAAGCCGCGCATAATTTTCGAACTGCTCGATCACCGAGCGCATCAGCGCAGCGGCTTCCTTGTCGTCGGCGAGAAGATCCTCGACCTCCTCGACCTCCGCCGAAAGATGCGCACCGCCATCTTCAAGCTTGCCAAGACGCGCCCGTTTTTGCCCTTCGACAAGCACCCGCACCGTCCCGTCCGGCAATTTCAACAATTGCAGCACGGTCGCGATAACGCCGATGTCATAGAGAGCGTCACGGTCAGGGTCGTCATTGGCAGGATCGAGCTGCGCAACGAGGAAGATGGACTTGTCCGCAGCCATCGCGGTCTCCAGCGCCGCAACCGATTTGTCGCGGCCCACGAACAGCGGCACGATCATGTGCGGAAACACCACGATGTCGCGGAGGGGCAGAACAGGATAAGACGTCATGTGATCTCCAGGGCGGCGACAAGAGCGCCGTTTGGCCAACATATGGGACCTCGCGCCGCGCTAATCAATGAAACGTGGCGCCGATGTCCCCCGTTCAGTCCTTGATCGGACGAAAAGCGTAGACGACCATGCCGATGTTGATCACGGCCAGAATCCAAACCGAAAAATGTTTGATCAGCTCCATGGGACCGTCACTCCCAACCGGTCAGGCAGCGTCGCCCGCCTTCTCCTTGAGCTTCTTGGAGAAAACGCGAATGGGCTCCTTGCGGCCCTCGACAACATCCTTGTCGATCATGATCTCGTCGACGCCGTCCATCGATGGCAGATCGAACATCGTGTCGAGCAATATCGCCTCGAGGATCGAACGCAGGCCGCGCGCTCCGGTCTTGCGGTCGATAGCCTTGCGCGCGATCGCAACCAACGCGTCGTCCGTGAAGCCCAGCTTTACGCCCTCCATATCAAACAGCTTCTGATACTGCTTGACCAGCGCGTTCTTCGGCTCGGTGAGGATGGTGACGAGCGCAGCCTCGTCCAGATCCATCAAGGTCGCGATCACCGGCAGACGGCCGACAAATTCCGGGATGAGGCCGAATTTCAGCAGATCTTCGGGTTCGCACTGCTGAAGCACCTCGCCGGTGCGGCGTTCCTCAGGGGCAGCGACATAGGCGCCGAAGCCGATGGATTTGCCTTGCAGACGATCGGCGATGATACGCTCCAACCCGGCAAATGCACCGCCGCAGATGAAGAGGATATTGGTCGTATCGACCTGAAGGAATTCCTGCTGCGGATGCTTGCGGCCGCCCTGGGGAGGAACGCTGGCGGTCGTGCCTTCCATCAGCTTGAGCAGCGCCTGCTGCACGCCTTCGCCCGAGACGTCGCGCGTGATCGAGGGATTGTCGGCCTTGCGGCTGATCTTGTCGATTTCGTCGATGTAAACGATGCCGCGTTGCGCACGCTCGACATTATAGTCGGACGCCTGCAGCAGCTTCAGAATGATGTTCTCGACATCCTCGCCGACATAACCCGCTTCGGTGAGCGTGGTTGCATCGGCCATCGTGAAGGGCACGTCGAGGATGCGCGCCAGGGTCTGGGCGAGCAGCGTCTTGCCGCAGCCGGTCGGCCCGACGAGCAGGATGTTGGACTTGGCAAGCTCGACGTCAGCGCCCTTCGCGCCATGGTTGAGCCGCTTATAGTGATTATGCACGGCAACCGACAGAACGCGCTTGGCCTTGCTCTGGCCGATCACATAATCGTCGAGGACGTTGCAAATTTCCTGCGGGGTAGGAACCCCGCCGTCCTTCTTGCTGACCAGCGCCGACTTGGTTTCCTCGCGGATGATGTCGTTGCAGAGCTCCACGCACTCATCGCAGATGAACACGGTCGGGCCGGCAATAAGCTTCCTAACCTCGTGCTGCGACTTGCCGCAGAATGAGCAATAGAGGGTGCTTTTGGAATCGCCGCCACTCAGCTTAGTCATACATCATCCTTTGGCCGCACGCGCGGCGCATACCGAATCCGGCCATCCTAGACCCCGCCGGGCGCCGCCTGCAATGCCGTTTACCGCAATTACCCCTTCCAAAGGGTTCACGCGGCCGCAGCTTCCTCGGCAGGCGCGGGCCGTTTGTCGAAAACCTCGTCGATGAGGCCGAAGGTTTTCGCTTCTTCCGCAGAAAGGAATTTGTCGCGCTCCATCGCATTTTCGATCAGGTCGAGCGGCTGGCCCGTATATTTCGCATACAACTGGTTCATGCGATGGCGTATCCGCAGGATTTCCTTCGCCTGGATCTCGATGTCGGTCGCCTGGCCCTGCGCGCCACCTGACGGCTGGTGGATCATGATCCGCGCATTGGTGAGCGCCACGCGCATGCCGGGCTCACCGGAGGCGAGCAGAAAGCTTCCCATCGAGGCGGCCTGGCCGATGCAGACCGTGCCAACACGCGGACGGATATATTGCATCGTGTCATGGATCGCCATGCCGGCCGTCACCACCCCGCCCGGCGAGTTGATGTACATATAAATGTCCTTCTTCGGATTTTCCGACTCAAGGAACAGGAGCTGCGCGGTGATCAGCGAGGCCATGTGGTCCTCCACCTGACCGGTCACGAAGATGATCCGCTCACGCAGCAGCCGCGAATAAATGTCGAAGCTGCGTTCGCCGCGATTGGATTGCTCGATGACGATCGGAACGAGCGCGTCGGTAATGAGATCGTGCATTGGAAGACTGAAGCCCTGCTGTTATGGAAGCTGATACATCGGCGTTTCGCGACCGCTATTCAAGAGGCCGGGTCACCGGGCGCCGGCAATGCAAGATAAGCCAGCCTGCGAACCTCGCGCCGCCCATGAACGACGGTATCGAGGATCAGGCCCGACATGCCGTTGAGCGCCGCCAGGATCATCAATCCGGTCGCGAGAATGGCAGTGGGAAAGCGCGGCACCAGCCCTGTCTGATAATAAGTGATGGCGAGCGGGATCGCCAGGGCGATCGAGAAAAGCGCAAGCGCGAGCCCGATCGCTCCGAAGAACAGCACGGGCCGCTCGAAACGGAACAGGGTCACGATGGTGCGCAGGATCCGGATGCCGTCGCGATAGGTGGAGAGTTTGGAGGCGGAGCCCTCGGGCCGCGCACCGTAGGCGGTCACGAGTTCCGCGACCGGCATCTTGAGCTCCAGCGCGTGGACGCTGATTTCGGTCTCGATTTCAAAGCCCGTCGACAGCACGGGAAAGCTCTTCACGAATCGGCGCGAAAACACCCGATATCCCGAGAAAATGTCGCTGAACGACCGGCCGAACAGCTTCGCCAAAATCCCGGTGAACAGGGCGTTTCCGAGGCGATGACCGCGTCTGTACGCCGCCTCGACTTCGTCGCGCCTCGCGCCCACGACCATATCGAGCCGCTCATCGACCAGCATGCGCACCATTTCGGGCGCCGCCTGCGGATCGTAGGTAGCGTCGCCATCGGCCATGACATAAACGTCGGCGCTGATGTCGGCGAACATGCGCCGGACGACATGCCCCTTGCCTTGCATCCGCTCGACCCGGACGATTGCCCCAGCCGCCCGTGCCGCTGCCGCCGTGCCATCCCGGCTATTATTGTCATAGACGTAGATCTCGGCGGTCGGCAGGGCCGCGCGGAAGCCGGCGACCGTCCGGCCGATCGCGGCTTCCTCATTGTAGCAAGGCAGGATTACGGCGATGCGCGGCTCCGCTGGCAGCTCCTTCAACGCCGCTCCCTCAGCTCGATCGGCAGGCAGGCCGCGCCGGAGCATGGATCAGATCAAGCTTCCGCTTTTTTCTTGGCGGATGCACGCTTCTTGGCGGCCGGCGTCTCCTGATCCTTACCACCCTCGTCAGCGGTTTCCGCGGCTGCCTTTTTAGTGGCTTTCTTCGGCGCCGGCGCTGCCTCTGCTTCGGCACTTGCATCAGCCTTCTTTGCGGATGCGCGCTTGGCCTTTGGCTTGGGCTGCGTATGCGCATGGTCATGGTTATGGTCGTGATGGTCATGACCACAGCCCGGCCCATGGACATGGCCTGGAGCGCCATCTTCGGCTTCGATCGCAGCCTCAAGCTCCTCGCGGCTCACGCCGCGATCGGTGATCTCAGCTTTCTCGAAAAGGAAATCGACGACCTTGTCCTCGTAGAGCGGCGCGCGAAGCTGTGCTGCCGCCAACGGCTCCTGCTGGATATATTGAATGAATCGCTCGCGATCTTTCGGCTGATATTGCTGCGCGGCCTGCGCCATGAGTCGGTTCATTTCGGCCTGGCTGACCTCGACGCCGTTTTTCTGGCCGATCTCCGACAGAAGAAGGCCGAGCCGGACCCGCCGCTCCGCGATCGCGCGATAATCGTCGCGTTCCTTTTCCATCTCCGCGAGCGCCTCGGCGGGATCTTCCTCATGGCTCGCTTCATGCTCGAGCTGCCGCCAGATCTGCTCGAATTCGGCATCCACCATCGAGGGCGGGACCGGGAAGTCATGGCTCGCGGCGAGCTGATCGAGCAGCTTGCGCTTCATGTGGGTGCGCGTGAGGTTATTGAGTTCCTGCTCCAGCTGGCCCTTCATCAGGTTGCGAAGCTGGTCGAGCCCTTCGAGACCCAGATTTTTCGCGAATTCTTCGTCGACGACGGTTTCCTTGGACGTCTTCACCTCGGTGACCTTGACATCGAACGTCGCCGCCTTGCCCTTCAAGGTTTCGACATTATAGTCTTCGGGAAAGGTAACGTTGAGCGTGCGCTCCTCGCCTGCCTTCACACCGACGAGCTGATCTTCGAAGCCGGGGATCAGACGACCCGAGCCGAGCTCGACGGACATGCCTTCACCCGTGCCGCCTTCGAACGCCACGCCATCGACCTTGCCGACAAAATCCATGACGACCAGATCGCCCATCGCTGCCGCATGGCCTTCGGCGGCGGGGTCATAGCTTTTCTGCTGGGAGGCCAGCATGTTGAGTTGCTCGTTGATCCTGTCTTCCGGAACCTCGACGGTCAGCCGCTCGAGCTTGATCCCCTCGATCTGCGGCTCCGGAACCTCCGGCAAAACCTCCAGCGTTACCTTCACCTCGGCATCCTTGCCAGGCGCATAATCCTCATCAAGCTCGACGGCCGGCTGCATGGCAGGACGCAGGTGCTTATCGCTGATCAGCGACTGTACGCCCTCGCGCACGGCGGTATCCAGCGCCTGACGCTCCAGCGCGGGGCCATGCATCTTCTTGATGAGGTTGGCTGGGACCTTGCCGGGGCGGAAGCCGGGCATGCGCACCTGCGGCGCCACCGACTTCACTTCCGCGTCGACTCGCGCGATGATCTCGTTGGCCGGGATCGTGAGCGTATAAGCGCGCTTCAGGCCCTCGTTCAAAGTCTCGACAGTCTGCATTTTAACTCAACCTCTCAGGAATCCTTGGTCTGTCCTGCTCCGCCTTGGCGAAGCTGGTGCGGGCGAAGGGACTCGAACCCCCACATCTTTCGATACTGGAACCTAAATCCAGCGCGTCTACCAGTTCCGCCACGCCCGCAGGACGCACGAACCGGCGCGGATATAGCAGCGGAAGCCGGGAGGGCAAGGGAGAGCTGATGGCGACCGCGGTAGCGCGCGTTTGCTCTGGTCGGTCGTGGCCCAGTCCAGCGCGTGCACCACGACCTTAAATCAGCCGTCGAGCGCTTTCTTGAGAAGCTGGTTGACGACCCCCGGATTGGCTTTTCCGGCCATGGCCTTCATCGTCTGCCCAACGAAAAAGCCGAACAGCTTGTCCTTCCCGCTGCGATATTCGGCCACCTTGTCCGCATTGGCCGACAGTATTTCGGCAATGACTGCCTCGATCGCGCCGGTATCAGACGTCTGTTTGAGACCACGCTCCTCGACGATCTTGGCCGGGTCGTCGCCGCTCTCCAGCATGATCTCGAACACTTGCTTGGCAAGGCTGCCGGACAGCGTGCCATCGGCGACAAGTCCCAGGAGCTGCGCGCCCTGTGCGGGGCTGACGGGGCTTTCGTCAACGGCCTTGCCCAGCCGATTGAGCGCGCCGAACAGTTCGGAGGTCAGCCAGTTGGAGCCGGCCTTGGGATCCGCCCCGGCAGCGAGCAACGCCTCGAACCAGCGCGCCGTCTCCACGTCCGCCGTAATCACTGACGCATTATAGGCGGAAAGCCCGAGCGTGTTCACATAGCGCGCGCGCTTGGCATCGGGCAGTTCGGGCAGGCTCGCACGGCATTCCTCGAGAAACGCATCCTCGAGTTCGAGCGGAAGCAGATCCGGATCAGGGAAATAGCGATAATCATGCGCGTCCTCCTTGGAGCGCATCGACCGCGTTTCACCCTTGTCGGGATCGAACAGCCGGGTTTCCTGGACGATGGTACCGCCGCCTTCGAGCACGTCGACCTGGCGGTTTGCCTCATGCTCGATGGCCTGCATGACGAAACGGACCGAGTTGACATTCTTGGTTTCAGTCCGGGTACCAAAAGGCTCGCCCGCCTTGCGCACCGAGACGTTCACATCGGCGCGCATCGAGCCCTCTTCCATATTGCCGTCGCATGAGCCGACATAGCGGAGGATCGACCGGAGCTTGCGAAGATAAGCCCCTGCTTCGGAAGGCGAACGCATGTCAGGCCGCGAGACGATTTCCATCAGCGCGACGCCACAACGGTTGAGATCGACATAGCTTCGCGTCGGGTGCTGATCGTGCATCAGTTTGCCGGCATCCTGCTCGACATGAATGCGTTCGATGCCCACGCGCTTCGGCTCGCTGATGCCGTTCTTTTCGTCGGCATCGAGCGTGATCGCGCCCTCTCCCACGAGCGGATGGTAGAGCTGCGATATCTGATAGCCCTGCGGGAGGTCCGCGTAGAAATAATTCTTGCGATCGAA
>Ga0207647_10001783_pt1 | contig 16497 bp, 13 predicted proteins | sample KBSCornC2_FD_184295 | JGI IMG/M metagenome (GOLD analysis project Ga0207647, IMG submission 184295) | Corn rhizosphere microbial communities from Kellogg Biological Station, Michigan, USA - C2 (SPAdes) (version 2) | ecosystem: Host-associated > Plants > Roots > Rhizosphere ...
CGACCCAGATCGAGCCGCACGATTGTGTCGCCGAGCTGTCCGACGCAATCCGTCGCGCCAACACGATCCTCATCGATTTCTGTCGCGATGTCTGGGGTTACATCTCGCTCGGCTATTTTCGCCAGGCGTTGCGTCCCGGCGAAGTCGGCTCATCGACGATGCCGCACAAGGTCAATCCGATCGATTTCGAGAACGCCGAAGGCAATTTCGGCATCGCCAACGCGCTGTTTGCGCATTTCGCCGAGAAACTGCCGATCTCGCGCTGGCAGCGCGATCTCACCGATTCCACGGTGCTGCGCGCGCTCGGCACTGCTTTCGGCCACAGCCAGATTGCGCTCGACTCGCTGCTGCGCGGGTTGACCAAGCTCAACGCAGAACCCGAGCGCATCGCCGCGGACCTGGATGCGAGCTGGGAAGTGCTTGCCGAAGCCGTGCAGACCGTGATGCGCCGTTACGGCCTGCCCGAACCTTACGAGCAACTGAAGGCGCTCACGCGAGGTCAAGGCATCACGCGCGAGAGCATGCGTGGCTTTATCGAATCACTGGATCTTCCGGCCGACGCAAAGCAGCGGCTGCTGGCGCTGACGCCGGCAGGTTATGCAGGACTGGCGGAGAAACTCGCCAATCAAATCTGAAATAAGCCGGGCGGAATCGCTCCGCCCGGCGCGCTGCATTACGCCGCGGCTTTCTGCTTGATCAAACCCTCGGACAGCATGGCCGCCTGCACACCGGGGCGCTTGGCGATGCGTTCCTGGAACGCCAGCAGCGCGGGGTATCCCGACAGATCCAGTTTCACCGCGCCGGCCCAGCGCGTGACCGTGAACAGATAAGCATCGGCCACCGTGAAATGTTCGCCGAGCAGCCATTGCTGCTTCGCCAGAATGCGTTCGATGTATTCATAACGGCGCTGAAGGTACGCCTTGCGCTCCTCGCGCGTGGCTTCCGGCGTGTCGTCCTTGAACAGCGGGCTGTAGGTTTTGTGGATTTCGGACGTGATGTAGTTGAGCATCTCCTGCAGGCGCGCGCGGGCGAGCGTGCCGTTGGCCGGCGCAAGTTGCGTGTTGCCCTTCTGGTCGGCCAGGTATTGCACGATCGCCGGGCCCTCCGTCAGCACTTCGCCGTTGTCCAGTTCGAGCGCCGGAACGTAGCCCTTCGGGTTGATCTGCCAGAAATCGCGGCCGCTTTCGGTGCGCTTGGTCTTGGTGTCGACCTTTTCGATGCTCAGCGCGGTGCCGAGCTCGTGCGCGACGATGTGCGGGGAAAGCGAACAGGCACCAGGGGAATAATAGAGTTTCATTGCGTACTTCCTGTGGTTGGGGGAGATTGCGCGTCGTGTGCAACCGACGAAGTGAGTATCCTAATACAATCTAGTTACTATTAGATACCACATAACCGCAAATTACTGCTAAAATGTGGTAACCCGCGAGTTACTCGATCACTGCTCGATTACCGGAAACAAACATGGGTCTGCCATTACGCAAAAGCAAAGTCGCGCCGCCGCCGGGCTGCCCGCTGACCGAATGCATGGCGCTGCTGCGCGGCGCCTGGGCGCCGAACGTGCTCTGGTATCTGCGCGGCGGCGCGCGCCGTTTCGGCGAGTTGCGCCACGACATTCCGCGCATCTCCGCACGCGTGCTCAGCGCGCGGCTGCGCGAACTGGAAACGCGCGGCATGATTACGCGCCGCCTGCTCGACACCTCGCCGCCATCCGCCGAATACGAATTGACCGAACTCGGCGAGGAGCTGTTGCCTGCGCTCGACGCCATCGTCAAGGTCGGCACCAAGCTCAAGCACGAGGCGGCGCCACGGCGGCGGGTTGCGGCGTGAGGAGCACGCTGCCGATCGAAATCGATGCCACGCGCAAGCAGCCGCTCGGCATGCCGCCCGCACGCTTCCTGCGCGATTATTGGCAGAAGCGACCACTGCTGATTCGCGGCGCGTTCCCCTATTTCCACAAGGCGATCACGCCGGAAGATCTGGCCGGCCTTGCCTGCGAGGAAGCGGCGCTCGCGCGCATCGTCCTGCACGATCCGAAGCGCGATCGCTGGACGTTGCGCAACGGTCCGTTTGGCGAAAAAGACTTTGCCAAGCTGCCGAAATCGCACTGGACGCTGCTCGTGCAAGACGTCGACAAGTGGGACATGGATGTTGCCGACCTGCTCGAAGCGTTCGCATTCATCCCGAGCTGGCGCATCGACGATGTGATGATCAGCTACGCTACGGATGGCGGCGGTGTCGGCGCGCATGTCGACCAATACGACGTATTTCTCGTTCAGGGCACGGGCCAGCGGCGCTGGCGTATCAGCGTCGATCCGAAAGCACCGAAGTCATTTCGCGACGACGCGGAACTCAAGTTGCTGCGTGAATTTACGCCGACGCACGAATGGCTGCTGCAATCCGGGGATGCGCTGTATCTGCCACCGGGGATCCCGCACGAAGGCACGGCGGTTGGCGCCTGCATGACGTTTTCGATCGGCATGCGCGCACCGTCGCAGGCGGAGCTGATGCTGGACTTCGCCGAGTCGCTCGCCGAACCGCTGGGCGAGGAATTACGTTACGTCGATCCGGATCTGAGGGCCGCGCGCGACGCCAACGAGATCGATGCGGCAGCGTTGGCGCGGGCGGCGCGCGCCCTGGAACGATTGCGCACGATCGATGAGTCCGCGATAGCGCAGTGGTTCGGGCGTTTCATCACGCGTTATCGCAGCGCGCAGGGCGCGGCGCCAGTCGGCCGCGCAATAACGGCGGCGGACGTGCCCAAACGGCTGGCCAAAGCGACGGTTATTCGCCATCCGTGGAGCCGCTTTGCCTGGTGTCGTGACGGACGCAATGCCGCGCTGTTCGTCGCCGGCGAGCGTTACGCCTGCCCGCTTGCGCTGGCGCGGACGTTATGTGCGCAGCGCGAGCACGCCGGTGCAGCGCTCGCGCGAGCGTGCACGAATGCGCGCGCCCGCGAGGTTTTGGCGTTGCTGGTCAACGCCGGGCATTTGCATTTGAGTCGTTCGACTTGAGCCATCGAGATCGTTCGGGATAGGCATGCTGCGCTGCAAACGGCGGGAATAAGTACAATCTGCAAAACAGGGCCAGCCGATCATGATTCCGAGTGATTTCACCGTCTCCTCCGCGAACTGGAACGATGACGCTGATCGCGCGGCGTGCATTGCCGTGCGCGAACAAGTGTTCACGATCGAGCAGAACGTGGCGCGCGAGGACGAACTGGACTCGTTCGACGCCACAGCGCGCCACGTGCTCGCGCGCGACCTCGCCGGCAATCCGGTGGGCACCGGCCGGCTGACCACGGATCGCAAGATCGGACGCATGGCGGTGCTCGGCGACTGGCGCGGCAAGCACGTCGGCGAGGCCATGTTGAATCTGCTCGTGGAGCAGGCCCAAGCGCTGAATTATCCGGACGTGGACCTGCACGCACAGACGCATGCCGTACCGTTCTATGAAAAATTCGGCTTCGCCAAGTACGGCGACGAATTTGTCGAATGCGGCATCGCACATTTCAATATGCGGCGCGAACTGGCGCCGATGGCCGCGCCAACCCGCAAATTGGTGCCACCGCGACCGGAGCGGCGCGTCGTCAATATCGAATCCAGCGGCGATGCGGTCAACGAAACGCTGCGCCTGATCGACGAGGCGCGCCACGAACTGAGCATTTACACACGCGATCTCGACCCCATTCTGCTCGAGAGCGAACCGGCGCTCGAAGCACTCAAGCATCTGGCGATCTCGGGCCGAGGGGCACGCATCCGCATCATCATCCAGGACCCGCGGGCGGTCATTGCGCACGGACATCGCCTGCTCACGCTCGCTCAGCGCATGACAAGCATCTTCGCGCTGCGTACACCGACCCAGGACAACGATCTGCAGTATCCGAGCGCATTCCTGCTCAACGATGTTTACGGCTACTACTTTCGCGTACTCGGCACCCGTTTCGAGGGCGAGGCGGTCAACTATTCGCCGGGCCGCCATGCCCAGTTGCTCGAGTACTTCAATCAGGTGTGGGAGCGCTCGGAGACGAGCGAGGATTTGCGCCAGCTGAGCCTGTAGGAATCCCGTTCTCGCAATGCAACAAAACGCTACGCATCGCGTATAATTCCCGGTTCGTGCGCTCGCGCCCCGCGATCGCCGTTTTCGACCTCCGGCAGGATAGCGTGAGCGTTAATCTACTCCAGCAGTTTGCGGCTTCGTCACAGCTTTCCGGCGGCAACGCCGCGTTTGTGGAAGAACTCTACGAACATTACTTGCGCGATCCGAATGCGATCGCGCCGGAATGGCGCAAATATTTCGACACCTTCCGCGGCAGCAACGACGTGCCGCATTCCGACGCAATCGGGCGCATCGAGCAGGCGCAGAAACGCAACGGCCATGCGCGCGTTGCGCCGGCGCAGGCTGCGGTGCCGGTCAGCGACGCGCTGGCGCAGAAACAAGCCGGCGTACTCAAGCTCGTCACGGCATATCGTTCACGCGGACACCTCGCGGCAAATCTCGATCCGCTCGGCATGGCGGAAAAACTGCCCGCGCCGGATCTCGACCCCGCGTTCCATGGTCTTTCCGCCGCGGACATGGAAACCGAATTTTCCACCGGCTCGCTGGCCGGCCCGCAGCGGCTCAAGCTCAAGGATCTCGTCGCGCAGCTCAAGGCGACTTACGCGAACACGATCGGCGCCGAGTTCATGCACATCAGCGACGCCACGCAGCGGCGCTGGGTGCACGAGCAGCTCGAGAAAGCCGGCGGCAAGTTCGGCCTGAGCGTGGACGAGCGCAAGCACACCTTGGAGTTGCTCACGCAGGCTGAAGGGCTCGAACGTTATCTGCACACGAAATACGTCGGCCAGAAGCGCTTTTCGCTCGAAGGCGGCGACAGTCTCATTCCCCTGCTCGACGAACTCGTGCGCCGCGGCGGCGAGGACGGCATGCGCGACCTCGTCATCGGCATGGCGCATCGCGGGCGCTTGAACGTACTCGTCAACACGCTCGGCAAGTCGCCGCAAAAACTCTTTGCGGAGTTCGAAGGCAAGTTCGACCACATCGACGATCCGGCGCACTCCGGCGACGTCAAATACCACATGGGTTTCAGCGCCGACCTGAAGACGGCCGGACACACCGTGCACCTGGCGCTTGCGTTCAATCCATCGCATCTGGAAATCGTCAATCCGGTTGTCGCCGGCTCCGTGCGCGCGCGCCAGACGCGCCGGCGTGACGTGAGCCACGAGCAGGTGCTGCCGGTGATGATCCATGGCGACGCGGCGCTGGCCGGGCAAGGCGTCAACATGGAATTGCTCAACATGTCGCAGGCGCGCGGCTTCGCCGTCGGCGGCTCGATTCATGTCGTCATCAACAACCAGATCGGTTTCACGATTTCCGACCCGCACGATGCGCGCTCCACGCTGTATTGCACCGACGTCGCCAAGATGGTCAACGCGCCGGTGCTGCACGTGAACGGCGACGACCCGGAAGCCGTGGTGTTCTGCGCGCGCCTTGCCTTCGACTTCCGCGCGAAGTTCAAGCGCGACGTCGTCATCGACCTCGTCTGCTATCGCCGTCACGGCCATAACGAAGCCGATGAGCCGGCGGCGACGCAGCCGCTGATGTACCAGGTCATCCGTGCGCGTCCGACCGCGCGCGATCTGTATGCCAAGCGCCTCGCCGGCGAGGGCGTGATCGCCGACGCCGATGCGCAGGCGATGATCGACGCGTATCGCGCCAAGCTCGAAGCCGGCCAGCCGATCGCCAACATCGACAGCGGATTCAAGGACGCGTTCGCGGTCGACTGGAGCAAGCACGTCGGCGCCAAGCTCGACCAGAGCGTCGCCACCGGCGTGCCGAAAATCAAACTCGCCACGCTCAACCAGCGCATCCTTTCCGTGCCGCAGACGGTAACGCTGCAAGCACGCGTGGCCAAGATCTACGAAGATCGCGCGAAAATGGCCAGCGGCCAGCAGCCAATGGACTGGGGTTTCGCCGAGAACCTCGCCTACGCCACGCTGATCGATCAAGGCTTCGATTTGCGCCTGGTGGGCCAGGACTCCGGCCGCGGCACGTTCTTCCATCGCCACGCCGTGCTGCACGATCAGAAAAGCAACGACACGTATCTGCCGCTATCCACCGTACGCGAAGGCGCCAACGTCGCGGTGATCGATTCGCTGTTGTCCGAAGAAGCGGTGATGGCGTTCGAATACGGTTATTCGACCGCTGATCCAAACACGCTCGTGTTGTGGGAAGCGCAGTTCGGCGATTTCGCCAACGGCGCGCAAGTCGTCATCGACCAGTTCATTTCCTCCGGCGAAGCGAAGTGGGATCGCCTGTGCGCGCTCACGCTGCTGCTGCCGCACGGCTATGAAGGCCAGGGTCCGGAACATTCGTCGGCGCGACTGGAGCGCTATCTGCAACTGTGCGCGCTGCACAACATGCAGGTGTGCGTGCCGACCACGCCGGCGCAGATGTTCCATTTGTTGCGCCGGCAGATGCTGCGCGACGTGCGCAAGCCGCTGATCGTGTTGACACCGAAATCGCTGTTGCGCCACAAGCTCGCCGTGTCCACGCTCGACGAACTCGCCAACGGCGCCTTCCAGTTGGTGATTCCGGATAGCACCGCCAAACCTGGACAGAAGACACGTCGTGTCGTGCTGTGCTCGGGCAAGGTTTATTACGATCTGGTCGAGGACGCAGCCAAGCGCGGCGTCAATGATGTCGCGATCATTCGCGTCGAGCAGCTGTATCCGTTCCCGCGCAAGGAAGTCGCCGAGCAGCTGGCGAAGTACCCGGCGACGAAGGAAATCTTCTGGTGTCAGGAAGAGCCAATGAACCAGGGCGCGTGGTACCAGATCCAGCATCACCTGCTTAACGTGATCGGCAGCGAGCACTCGCTGCACTATGCCGGGCGCGTACGTTCGCCGGCGCCGGCGGCCGGTCATTTGAATTCGCACGTCGCCGAACAGACGGCGCTGGTCGAACAGGCTTTGGTTGCACCGGCAGGCGTGAATCTCGCCGCGGATTAAAAAGTACACAAAGTAAAAAGGATATTTATGGCACTCGAAGTCAAGGTCCCGGTATTGCCCGAATCGGTTTCCGACGCGACGATCGCAAGCTGGCACAAGAAGCCCGGCGATGCCGTCAAGCGCGACGAGAATCTTGTCGATCTGGAAACCGACAAGGTCGTGCTCGAAGTGCCGGCTCCCGCCGACGGCGTACTCAAGGAAATCAAGCAGCAGCAAGGCGCTACGGTGACAAGCCAGCAACTGCTCGCGATCATCGAAGAAGGAGCGACTGCAACCGCCGCGGCAACCCCGGCACCTGCCGCCGCTGCTGCGACGCCAGCTCCCGCCCAGGCTGCGCCCGCTGCCGCCGCCCCCGCCCCTCCCGTTGCCGCGGCGAAGTCTGCTGAACTTTCTCCGGCGGGGCAACGCGTCGCCAGCGAGAACAAGATCGATCCGTCGCAAGTCGCCGGCACCGGTCGCGGCGGCCAGGTCACGAAAGAAGACCTGATGAACTTCATGCGCGGCGGTGCACAGTCGCCAGCGCCCGTCGCGAAAGCGCCGACGGCGGCACCCGCCGCCACGCCGGGCCAACGCCCCGAAGAACGCGTGCCGATGACGCGCATGCGCGCGAAGATCGCCGAACGCCTGATGCAATCGAAAAATTCGATCGCGATGCTGACCTCGTTCAACGAGATCAACCTGGCCAAGGTCAGCATCATGCGCAAGGAACTCGGCGAAGCATTCGAAAAATCCAACGGCATCAAGCTCGGCTTCATGAGCTTCTTCGTCAAGGCCGCGTGCGAGGCGCTCAAGCGTCACCCGATCGTCAATGCGTCGGTCGATGGCAACGACGTCATCTATCACGGCTACCAGGACATCTCGGTCGCGGTGTCGACCGATAAAGGTCTGGTCACTCCCGTGCTGCGCGACGCGCAGAACATGAGCTTTGCGGATATCGAGAAAGCGATTTCCGGCTACGCCAAAGCCGCGCGCGAAGGTGGTCTCAAGTTGGAGGATTTGCAAGGCGGCACGTTCACGATCACCAATGGCGGCACGTTTGGCTCGCTGTTCTCGACGCCGATCGTCAATCCGCCGCAAAGCGCGATCCTCGGCATGCACACGATCAAGGAACGCGCGATCGTCGAGAACGGCCAGGTGATCGCCGCGCCGATGATGTACGTGGCGATCAGCTACGACCATCGCATCATTGATGGCAAGGACGCGGTGCTGTTCCTCGTCGACATCAAGAACCAGCTTGAGAATCCACAGCGCATGCTGTTGGGGATGTAACTTTTGCTCGTCATTCCAGCGAAAGCTGGAATCCAGTTTTTCGGCCTTTCAAGAGCAAGAGCTGGATTCCAGCTTTCGCTGGAATGACGGCCATTAAGAAGGAAATTCCGCAATGGCAGACCAATTCGACGTCATCGTCATCGGCGGCGGCCCCGCCGGGTATCACGCGGCGATCCGCGCGGCGCAGCTCGGCTTGAAAACCGCATGCATCGACGCGTGGGTCGGCGGCGACGGCAAGGCCGCGCTTGGCGGCACGTGTCTCAATGTCGGCTGCATTCCTTCGAAGGCACTGCTCGATTCCTCGAAGCAATTCCATAACCTCACGCATTCGTTCAAGGATCACGGCATCAGCGCCGCGAATCCGAGCATCGACGTCAAGGCGATGGTCGGGCGCAAAGCCAAGATCGTGAAGCAGTTCACCGGCGGCGTCGCACTGCTGTTTCGCGGCAACAAGATCACCTCGTACCTCGGCAGCGGCAAATTGCTGAAAGATCGCCAGGTCGAAGTCACGGCGCCGGATGGCGCCAAACAGACGTTGTCCGCGACGAACGTGATCATCGCCACCGGCTCGGTGCCGATCGAACTGCCGTTCGCGAAGTTCGACGGCAAACTCATCGTCGACAACGCCGGCGCACTCGATTTCGACGCAGTGCCGAAGCGTCTCGGCGTAATCGGCGCCGGCGTGATCGGCCTCGAACTCGGCAGCGTCTGGCGCCGCCTCGGCGCAGAAGTCACCGTGCTCGAAGCGCTGCCGGATTTCCTCGGCGTCGCTGACCGCGATGTCGCCAAAGTCGCCGCGCGCGAATTCGCCAAGCAAGGTCTCGACATCAAGCTCGGCGCCAAAGTGAGCAAGGCCGAAATCAAGGGCAATGCCGTGGAAGTGACGTTTGCCGACGCCAAGGGCGAGCAGAAGATCACCGTCGACAAGTTGCTCGTCGCGGTCGGCCGCCGTGCCTACACGAACGGTGTGCTCGGCGAAGGCACGGGCGTGAAAGTGGATCAGCGCGGCCGCATCGAGGTCGACGACCACTGCTGGACCGGCGTCGAGGGCGTGTGGGCCGTCGGCGACTGCGTGCGCGGTGCGATGCTCGCGCACAAGGGTTTCGAGGAAGGCATGGCGGTTGCCGAACTGATCGCCGGCAAGGCCGGCCACGTCAACTACGACACGATCCCGTGGGTGATCTACACCGAACCGGAAATCGCCTGGGCCGGCAAGACCGAAGAAGAACTCAAAGCGGCAAACGTACCGTACAAGACCGGCAGCTTCCCGTTCGCCGCCGTCGGACGCGCGGTCGCGATGAATGAAACCGCGGGCCACGTGAAAGTGATCGCGCATGCCGAAACCGACCGCATCCTTGGCGTGCACATGGTGGGACCGGGCGTGTCGGAACTGATCGCCGAAGCGGTCGTCGCGATGGAATTCCACGGCTCCGCCGAGGACCTTGCGCGCATCGTGCACGCACATCCGACGCTGAGCGAAGCCGTACACGAAGCGGCGTTGTCCGTCGACAAGCGGGCGATACACAAGGCGAACTGACGCTCTTGGCCCGTTATTCCGGCAGGTACTCTTCAACAGCGGATCTGGTCGATCCGGGATCCTGCGGCTTCCTGCTGTGAAGCAGCCGAGTATCCGAACCTGAGCCTTTATCTCGTCATTCCGGCGAAAGCCGGAATCCAGTGCCTGTCCGGGCCGTGAAGCAACCGTGCGTCTACATTATGGCAAGCGGTCGCAACGGCACTTTGTATATCGGCATCAGTTCGGATTTGATCAAGCGAATCCATGAGCACAAGACGGACGCGGTTGAAGGCTTCACGAAAGCCCATCGAGTCCATACGCTGGTCTGGTACGAGCAGCACGGAACAATGGAATCCGCAATCCTACGCGAGAAGAACATCAAGGAATGGAAACGGCAATGGAAACTCGAATTGATCGAAAAAACGAATCCTTACTGGCGTGATCTTTACGCGGATCTGATGTAAGAGCAAAGTCACTGGATTCCGGCTTTCGCCGGAATGACGAGCAAAAGCATGAGCACGACTCTCGAAACCTCATTCTCCGCCTTCCGCATACACTCCGCGCGCGACACCCATCGCGCCGGCCTCGAACAAATGCGCGTCGACGATCTTTCGCCCGGCGAAGTCGTGGTCAAGGTTGCGTATTCTTCGGTCAACTACAAGGATGCCCTCGCCGGCAGCGGCAAGGGCAAGATCCTGCGCGAATCGCCGCTCAACGGCGGCATCGATGTGGCCGGTTACGTCGCTGCGTCGAGCGACCCCGACTTCAAGGAAGGCGATCAAGTGCTGTGCACTGGTTGCGGCCTGTCGGAAACGCGCGACGGTGGATACGCCGAGTACGCGCGCCTTGAGTCGAAGTGGACGATTGCACTGCCGGCCGGGCTGACTCTGCGCGAATCGATGGTGCTCGGCACTGCGGGGTTCACGGCAGCGTTGTCGCTGTATCGCATGCAGCAAAATGGCCAGGTGCCGCAAATGGGACCGATCGTCGTCACCGGCGCCACCGGCGGCGTCGGCTCGCTGGCCATCGACATTCTCACCCGCGCCGGTTTCCAGGCGCATGCGATCAGCGGCAAGGTCGAGCATTTCGATGACCTGATCGCACTGGGCGCAAAGCAGTGCATCTCGCGCAAGGATCTGTACTGGGGCCAGCGGCCGTTGGAAACGAGTCATTGGGCCGGCGCCATCGACAGCGTCGGCGGCGACATGCTTGCGGGCCTGACGCGCGTGATTCACCCGTACGGCAATATCGCCAGCTGCGGTCTCGCCGCGGGTCCCGAACTGCAAACGACCGTCATGCCGTTCATAATCCGTGGCGTCAGCGTGCTCGGCATCGCTTCGGCCGGCACGGCGCGCACGATCCGCGATGAAATCTGGCAGCACCTGTCTTCCGACTGGAAACCGGCACACCTGGAGCGCATCGCCACGCGCGAAATCACGCTGAGGGAATTGCCGGAGGTGTTCAACGCGATGTTGGCCGGCGGAAGTTTCGGACGAACGGTCGTCAGACTCTAGCGACAATTCTCGATTCTGGATTAGCATGCAGCCGCAATTGCCGGTAATTGATCGCGAATCTCCAACACCGAGCTCGCGATCGGACGCTCTGGTGGGTAACTCGTGCGCACTCGTCGGTCAGCAGTTGGCGCGCGACGCAATAGGGCCTTAGAATGCTTGCGTTCGCAGCCGCGGGCGTGAGGGGTCACAGGATATCTATGGCGCGTATTTTGATCGTGGACGATTCGCCGTCGCAGCTTGTCGGGCTCAAGCGCATCGTCGAGAAACTGGGGCATCAGGTGATCACCGCCGAAGATGGCTCAGCTGGCGTGGAAGTCGCCAAACGCGAAATCCCCGATCTGATCCTCATGGACGTGGTGATGCCGAACCTCAACGGCTTTCAGGCGACGCGCACGATCGCCAAGGACGCCAAGACCAGCCACATCCCGATCGTGCTGGTCACGACGAAGGATCAGGAAACCGATCGCGTCTGGGGCATGCGTCAAGGTGCAAAGGCGTACGTCACCAAGCCGGTGGACGAAGCCGAATTGGTCAATACGATCAACAAGCTTCTGCCGGCCTGAAGCGAAGACGCGAAAGCCGCTGCGCTCGCTACGCTCTGCGCGAGTCGGGATTCAGACAGTCGCCCGCCGCGGATTCCATTCGAACGTTTCCGCCATCTGCTCGTAGAGCTTGCGCTGCGCCTCGGTTTGCGCCGGCGGCGCGTGAATTTGCAAGGTAATGAACTGGTCGCCGGAAACTGCGCCGGGCATGCCGCGTCCGCGCAGGCGCATGCGCTTGCCGCTATCGGAACCGGCCGGCACTTTCAATTCGACATCGCCGCCGAGAGTCGGCACGGTCACCGTCGCGCCGAGCGCCGCTTCCCATGGTGCGATCGGCAGATCGATGTGTACGTCGCGGCCCTGCAAGTGAAAACGCGGATCGTCGCGGATCAGGATTTCGAGCAACAAGTCGCCCGCCGGCGCTCCATTCGCGCCCGGCGAACCCTGGCCCGCCAGTCGAATCTGCTGACCCGGCAGAATGCCGGCCGGAATCTTCACCTCGAGCGTGCGTTCGGCGCCGCCGTCGCGCAGGGAAATGCGCTCGCGGCCGCCGCTGTAGGCAGTGCTCAGAGGGATTTCGATGCGCGCCTGCATGTCACGGCCGCGCCTGGGCCCGCGCTGCGCACGCGGGCCGCCGCGCGCACCGAACAACGATTCGAAGAAGTCGGAGAACCCGCCCTCGCCGTGCAGGTCGGAAAAATCGAACTCGGCGCCGTCGCCGAAATGCGGCGGCGGATGGAATTCATCGCCCGGCCGGTAACCACTCGCGCGCAGCTGATCGTAGGCGCGGCGCTTGGCCGGGTCCTTCAGCGCTTCGTATGCCTCGTTGACGGCCTTGAATTTTTCCTCGGCGCCGGTTTCCTTGCTCACGTCCGGGTGAAACTTGCGCGCGAGTTTGCGATATGCGGACTTGATTTCCGCATCGCTGGCATCGGCTTTCACGCCGAGCGCGTCATAGTAATCCTTGAACTGCATGGTTCACGCACTCCCAGCACGAAGAACTGCGGTCAGCATAGCCGACCGCAGTCCTGCACCAATACACGTTGTACCGCGATCAGTGCTTGATTTCGATGCGCCGCGGCGCGGCTTCCGGCTTCTTCGGAATCGAAATCTCGAGCACACCGTTCTTGCCGCTGGCGCTGATGCCTTCGGCGTCGGCGGTGTCGGGCAGCGCGAAGCGCCGGTAGAACGCACCGTACGAGCGCTCGATGCGCGTGAGCTTGCCGTTCTGCTCCTTGTTCTCGGTCTTGCGTTCGCCTTTGATCGAGAGAATTCCGTTGTCCATGTGTATTTCGATGTCGGCCGGATCCACACCGGGAATATCGGCGAGTATCACGAAGCGCTTGTCCTCTTCCTTGATATCCACGCGTGGCGTCCATTGACTGGTGACGACGTTGGACTGGTCGCCCTCATCCTCGCCGAAGAAACGGTCGAACACCTGCTTCATCTCGTCCTGAAAACGGTTGCCCTGCTGCCATGGGTTGTAGCGGGTGATTGCCATGTTGCCTCCGTAATTTTTCCGGGCACGCCGGCCCGTATGGCGCCGATTTAGGGTCACCGCCTGCGCTTTCAAGGGTGCTGCGCAAGGCTTATTATCAGCGGCTGGGGCCACCGTTTTTAAGGAAGCAGCAATGACCATCAAAGAAGGCGAACGCATCCCGAACGTTACCGTGAATTACCTCAAGGATGGCGTGCAGGCGATCAACACCGACGAAATCTTCAAAGGCCACAAGGTCGTGATGTTCTCCGTTCCCGGCGCGTTCACGCCGACCTGCTCGGCCAAGCATCTGCCCGGCTACGTCGAGAAGATCGGCGAATTCCAGAAGAAGGGCATCGATGTCGCCTGCGTGGCAGTGAATGATGCCTTCGTGATGAACGCCTGGGCCAAGGACCAGCACGTTCCGGACAACTTGCGCATGCTCGCCGACGGCAACGGCGAGTTCTCGAAAGCGCTCGGCTTGGAGATGGATGGCAGCGCGTTTGGCCTTGGCATGCGTGGCAAACGCTTCGCGCTCTATGCCGAGGATGGCGTCGTGAAGAAACTCAACGTCGAGGCGCCGGGCGAGTTCAAGGTGTCCGACGCCAATTCGATGCTGGCGGCGGTCGGCTGATTTGCTTGTCATTCCCGCCTCCGCGGGAATGACGAAGACCTTAGGTGCTCGGCGCCGCAGGTTCGTCCGTGACCATTCCGGTTGAATCCGTGCCGTCATCGTCGCCACCGAGCGACTCCACGCGTACAACGCCGACGAGGTTTTCCTCGGCCGGCAGACGAATCAGCGTGACGCCCTGCGTGTTGCGCCCGACGCGTGCGATTTCGGCCGCGCGCGTACGCACCAGCGTGCCCTGGTTGGAAATCAGCATCAGCTCGTGCGCTTCGTCGAGCTGCACCGCGCCGACCAGAGAACCGTTGCGCTCCGAGCACTGAATCGCGATCACGCCTTGCGTGCCGCGGCCTTTGCGCGGGTATTCGGACAGTTCCGTGCGCTTGCCAAAACCGCGTTCGGTCGCGGTGAGAATATCGCCGTCACCTTCGGCGACGATCATCGAGACCACCTGTGCACTGTCGGTGAGACGGATGCCGCGCACGCCGTGCGCGACGCGGCCCATCGGCCGCACTTCGTCCTCGGCAAAACGCACGGCCTTGCCGTTGCTCGCAAACAGGAACACGTCGTGCGCGCCATCCGTGATCGCGACATTGACGAGACCATCGCCCTCGTCGAGATCGATGGCGCGAATGCCGGTCGAACGCGGCCGCGAATAATCCGACAGCGGCGTCTTCTTGACCGTGCCCTGGCGCGTGGCGAAGAAGATGAACTTGTCTTCGGGGAAATCGCGCACCGGGAGAATGGCCTGCACTTTCTCATCGGGTTCCAGCGGCAGAAGGTTCACGATCGGGCGCCCGCGCGAACCGGGACCCGCGTCGGGAATCTGGTGCACTTTCAGCCACAGCACGCGGCCGGCGCTGGTGAACGTGAGCAGCGTGTCGTGCGTGTTGGCGATCCACAGCTTTTCGACGAAATCCTCTTCCTTGATCGCCGTGGCCATGCGGCCTTTGCCGCCGCGACGCTGCGCGCGATAGATCGTCACCGGTTGGCGCTTCGCGTAGCCGGCGTGCGACAGCGTGACGACCACGTCTTCGGCCGCGATGAGATCGAGCACGTCCAGATCTTCCTGGCTCGACTGGATCACGGTACGACGCTCGTCGCCGTATTGCTCCTTGATGTGCGCGAGCTCGTCGCGGATCACACCGAGCAATTTTTCCGGATCGAGCAGGATCGCGATCAGGCCGTGGATCGTCGTCAGCAGGTCCTTGTACTCGTCGGTGAGTTTTTCCTGCTCCAGACCGGTGAGGCGCGCCAGGCGCATTTCCAGAATCTGCTGTGCCTGGATTTCCGAAAGCTGATAGCCGGCATCCGACAAACCAACGCCGGGTGCCAAGTCCTCGGGCTTCGACGCATCGGCACCCGCGGCCGCGAGCAGCGTGCGCACGAGGCCGGCTTCCCAATGTTTGGCCAGCATGCGCTGCTTGGCAATATCGCCGGATTCGGAGGTCTTGATCAGCTCGATCATCTCGTCGATGTTGGCGAGCGCGACGGTGAGGCCTTCGAGCACATGCGCGCGTTTGCGTGCCTCGCGCAATTCGAAAATCGTGCGGCGCGTGACCACCTCGCGACGGTGGCGCACGAACGCTTCGAGTATCTCTTTCAGACTCAACAGGCGCGGCTGGCCATCCACCAGCGCGACCATGTTGATGCCGAACGTCACCTGCATCTGCGTCTGCTGATAGAGATTGTTGAGCAGCACATCGGCCATCGTGTCCTTGCGCACTTCGAAGACGATGCGCATGCCGTCCTTGTCGGATTCGTCACGCAACTCCGAGATGCCTTCGATCTTCTTTTCCTTGTGCAGCTCGGCGATCGCCTCGATAAGGCGCTTCTTGTTCACCTGATACGGCAGCTCGGTGACGATGATCGTCTCGCGACCGTTCTCTTCGGTTTCGATTTGAGCCTTCGCGCGCACGTAGATGCGCCCGCGACCGGTCTTGTACGCCTCGACGATGCCTGCGGCGCCGTTGATGATGCCGTAGGTCGGAAAATCCGGACCGGGCACCAGGCGCAGCAGTTCCTCGAACGTCAGGTTCGGGTTGTCGATCAGCGCCATCGTCGCATCGACGATTTCGCGCAGATTGTGCGGCGGCACGTTCGTGGCCATGCCGACGGCGATGCCGGCCGAGCCGTTGACGAGCAGGTTCGGCACGCGCGTCGGCAATACCGTCGGCTCGAATTCCTTTTCGTCGTAGTTCGGCTGGAAGTCGACGGTTTCCTTGTCGATGTCGGCAAGCAGGTCCGACGACAGGCGTTCGAGCCGGCATTCGGTGTAGCGCATCGCCGCGGCATTGTCGCCGTCGACCGAACCGAAGTTGCCCTGTCCATCGACGAGCGGATAGCGCAGCGAGAAATCCTGCGCCATGCGCACGAGTGCATCGTAGATCGAGGAGTCGCCGTGCGGATGGAATTTACCCATCACGTCGCCAACGATGCGCGCGCATTTCACGTAGGCGCGGTTCCAGACGTTATTCGCTTCGTACATGCCGAACAGCACGCGGCGATGCACCGGTTTCAGCCCGTCGCGTACGTCCGGAAGCGAGC
>Ga0207647_10001787_pt1 | contig 16485 bp, 8 predicted proteins | sample KBSCornC2_FD_184295 | JGI IMG/M metagenome (GOLD analysis project Ga0207647, IMG submission 184295) | Corn rhizosphere microbial communities from Kellogg Biological Station, Michigan, USA - C2 (SPAdes) (version 2) | ecosystem: Host-associated > Plants > Roots > Rhizosphere ...
AGTCCGTATCGTGGAACGAGCCAGCTTCGAATTTTGTCGGACCTTCCCCATACTGACGCCAGGGCCGCGTGCCGTAGATCGCGTCGCCGTTGACCTTCAGCCACGTGCCGACGGCGAGCAGTGTATTCGCAGCGCTCTCCGGGATGGTGCCGTCCGGACGGGGACCGACGTTCATCAACAGGTTGCCGTTCTTGCTGACGACATCAGCAAGCTGGTGGATCACGGTCTCAGGCGACTTGTAGGTGTCGTGTTCAATGTAGCCCCACGAGCCGTTCGAGAGCGACGTGTCTGTCTGCCAGGGCTGCGAGCGGATGTCGCCGAGGCCACCGCGTTCCAGGTCGAGCGTGGCTGAACCGTCCGCCATATCGTTCAACTTGTAAAAGAGTACGACTGGCTGGTGCTGCGCGGCTGCGTGATTGTAGTAGTACGTTGCAAAGCGTTGCAGATGGCTGCGGAAGTCAGGCTCGCCGACCCACCAATCGAAGTAGACAAGGTCGGGATGATAGCGCTCGACGATCTCCGCGGTGCGCGCCAGCCAGTCGTCCATGAACGCCGGCGAGACGTAAGTGAACTCTCGCGCCAGGTCACCGACGTCGCCGTGGTCCGCCCCGTTGAGTTGCGCGGGACCATAGAACGCCGCATATTTCGGGTCGTTCACGTCGGAGGCGAAGTGACGCCCACCGTCGAAAAACCAATCGTGCTCGGCACGATGTGAAGAGGCGCCCAAATGCATGCCCTCCGCTCGGACGGCTGTGGCCAGTTCACCAAGCACATCCCGCTTGGGGCCCATCTTGCCTGCGCACCAATCGGTCAGGTTCGACTGGTACATGGGAAAACCATCATGGTGTTCGGCCACCGGTATGACGTAACGTGCGCCGGAGTCATGAAAAAGCTTTGCCCACACAGCAGGATCGAAGTGCTCGGCCGTGAATTTCGGAATCAAGTCTTTATAACCAAACTGCGCTTGTGGACCGTAAGTGGCGACTTGGTGTGCAAAGTCCGGCGACCCCTGCTGGTACATGTTGCGCGAGTACCACTCACTGCCGAATCCGGCGACTGAGTAGACACCCCAATGGATGAAGATGCCGAACTTGGCATCGCGAAACCACTCCGGCGCCTGATAAGCGCGCAGACTTTGCCAATCGTCGCGAAAGGGGCCGGCTGCTACGTCCTTGTCGACATCGGCGAGGAGACGTTTGCGTTCACCATCGTATTTGCTATTGGCTGCGACCCACTGCGCATCGATCTGCTCCGGGGTAAGTTTGCCAGCGGTCGGCGCGGTCGCACCCGCAGTTTGTGGCTGAGCCCAGCACGGCGCATACACCAGCGAAAGCGCGACCACTGCCAGCGAAAGATGTCGGTTCATCGTGCCCCCTCAAAAACGCCGGAGTATGCTCGACGCGTTAAAGTAAGCGGCCTCGGCAGGCTTCTAATTCTCGGGAAATGTCCATATTAAGCTTGAATGATCAATTTACAACTCTGACCAGCAGGATTTGGTCAGCAATAAGTCTTTGCGAGGATACATGCGGCTTCGGTCGGTAACGTTCGCAGTTCTCACTTTTTTCTTCGGGTCTCTGGCCTCGTCTCCAAGCCGAGCGGAAAGCCCATCTGTGCCGGCTGGGACGATCGTCGGCGGGTGGCAATTTCGACTGGCGGCTTCCACCCCGGACACGTCCGCACACTCGGAGGCGCAGCAATGGCACTCTGCGACCGTTCCATCCACAGTGCAGACCGACCTGTTGCGCAACGGCCTGATCACGGATCCCTTTACCGGCGCCCATGAGGCTCAACTGCAATGGATCGGTCTTGCCGATTGGGAATACCGCACTACGCTCAACGTGGATGCCGCAACGCTCACGCACGAGCATGTCGACCTGGTCTTCGATGGACTGGACACATTTGCAACAGTCCGGCTGAACGGGCAGCAGATCCTGCAAGCGGACAATATGTTCCGCCGCTGGCGCGTGCCAGTAAAGAGCTTGCTGCATGGCGGAGCGAACGAGTTGACCGTGACTTTCGCATCGCCGATCCGGCGGCTGTTGCCGGCCACGCTCAAGCGCGCTTTTCAGTTGCCGGGCGAGTTTGACTCTGCATTTGGAGATGAGCCGAAAGGCGTGCAGACGGCAAATTACATTCGCAAAGCTGCGTACCAGTACGGATGGGACTGGGGTCCGCGCTATGTGACAGAGGGGATATGGCAGCCGGTGCGGCTGGAAACATGGGACACCGCACGCGTCGATACCCTGCACGTGCTCCAGAACTCTGTTAGCGCGGATGCCGCATCGCTCGATGCCCAGCTACGGATCGAATCTTCGGCGGCGATAAAAGCTATCGCGTCGGTGACGTATATAACACCAAAAGGCGATCACGTCTCTATTCCCGAGGTCGCGGTGCAACTCGTGGCTGGCAGCAATACCCTGCATGTGCCAATTGTCATCGAACATCCGGAACGATGGTGGCCGGTTGGATACGGGCCACAGAATCTCTATCGGGTATCCGCAAAGATAAAGGTCGGTCATGAGACCCTCACAGCGGAGCGTGTCACAGGGCTGCGAACCGTACGGCTGCTACGCGACAAGGACCAGTGGGGCAGGAGCTTTGGCTTCGAGGTAAACGGGGTGCCGATATTTGCCAAAGGCGCGGATGTTATTCCCTTCGACAGTTTCCCCGATCGTGTCACGCCGGAAAAACATCGCGGGATTCTTGACTCGGCACGCGATGCAAATATGAATATGGTGCGGCTCTGGGGCGGCGGCTACTACGAGAGCGATGACTTCTACGATGAGTGCGACCGGCTAGGCTTGATGGTCTGGCAGGACTTCATGTTTGGTGGCGCGATTCCGCCCGATGATCCGGACTTCCGGGCAAATGTAGAGCAGGAGGCGATCGAGCAGGTCGATCGCTTACGCGATCATCCCAGCCTCACGCTTTGGTGCGGCAATAACGAAGTCGAGACCGGATGGGATGCGTGGCCCGACCGAATGCTGCTGAAGCAGAATATTTCCCCTCTCGAACGCGCGAAGATCGAAACAGGTATGAGCCTGCTCTTCGACGACATCCTAAAGCGTACCGTAGCCGTCCAGGATCCCGAGGTACCGTACTGGCCCAGCACGCCGAGCGCGAATCATGAGACTACAGCGAACAGCAATGACAACGGCGATGTGCACTCGTGGAACGTGTGGTCAGGCTCGGCACCGATCGAAGATTACTTAAAGGACACACCGCGGTTCGTCTCGGAGTACGGTTTCGAGGCGCTGCCGGACATGCGCACGATTCGTGCCTTCGCCGCGCCCGCAGAGCAGACTCTAGACTCGCCAGTACTGCGCGCGCACCAGAAGTTTGCGAATGGCAACGGCAACGATCGGTTGCTCGTCTATCTGCGACGCTACTTTGGCGAGCCAAAGGACTTCCCTACTTTCGTCTATCTGAGCCAGGTGATGCAGGCAGAAGCGATCGAGCTTGAGGCCGAGCATCTGCGCGCGAGTCGCCCGCGCTCCATGGGCTCCCTTTACTGGCAGCTCAACGATTGCTGGCCAGCAGCTTCGTGGGCCAGCATCGACTCATTCGGTAGATGGAAGGCGCTGCAGTTCCATGCTCGTCGCTTCTACAACGATCTGTTGGTCGCGCCGATCCGGCAGGACGGCACGACAGCGGTGTATGCAGTCAACGACCATACAACGCCGGTGCAGGCGAACGTGCATATGGAGGTCATGAACTTCGATGGCCGCATTCTCTCAGACTCGACAACCCCGGTGACGATGCCGCCGTTATCGAGCACACGAGTGAACTCGATTACCGACGAGGCGCTACTGACGGGCGCGGATCCGGCGAGTACATTGGTCGTCTTCACGATGGAAGTGGATGGCAAAGCCGTCTCGCGTCATCTTCTTTACTTCCGCGCCGCACGCGACCTCAAGCTGCCGCATGCAACGGTGACTGCCCATGTGACAGCAGGCACACATGGCCTCGAACTGACGCTGCACGCCGAAACTCTGGCTCGCGATATCTGGATCTCTTTCGGCGACCAGGACATGACCCTCACGGATAATGCGTTCACACTACTGCCGGGTGAGAATCGCTCGATTCCGATCAAGAGCACCGCAGACGCGGCGGCGCTTGAGCGTGCACTACACGTCCAGACGCTGGATACGGCAACGATGCCATCGATGGCAGGGGCTGGAGACTGACGATGCTTATTGGCGTTGGAATTCGGCATCTGCTTCCTTTCCTTTCGTTTGTGATCCTTGCATCTGCCGCCTCCGCTCAGCCAAAGAATCCACATCCGACAAAATGGGCGATTGCGATCCACGGTGGAGCAGGGGAAGAGGAGTGGCAGCACATGGATGCGGTGACCGCGGACGCATACCACGCGTCGTTGACACGCGCCCTCCAGGCCGGGACCGCAGTCCTCAGCAAGGGCGGCCGATCCATCGATGCCGTGGAAGCGGCCATCGAGGTGCTCGAGGATGATCCGTTATTCAACGCCGGCCGCGGTTCGGCATTCGATTCTGAAGGTAGGAACGAGATGGATGCGGCGATTATGGACGGTGCAACGCTCGAGGCCGGGTCGGTCGCCGGCGTAAACGCAACCAAGAATCCAATTGCGCTTGCCCGTGCGGTGATGGAACATTCGCCATACGTGATGATGGTGGGACCGGGCGCCGATGCTTTCGCGGTGACTCAGCATCTGCCGCAAATGCCACCGTCTTACTTTTTCACCGAGATGCGCTGGCAGGAGTTGTTGGGCGTTTTACGCGCTCAGGGAAAACCCCTCCCACCGCGACCACCAGGCGTACCGGCCGCGCCTCATGCCATGGCTTTGTCGCACGGTGTGGCGCCTTTTGCGCATCGCTTCGGAACGGTCGGTGCAGTCGCGCGCGATATGCATGGCGACATAAGCGCGGGCACTTCTACTGGAGGAATGCAGGGGAAGCTGCCCGGACGCGTAGGCGATTCGCCGGTGATCGGCGCAGGCACCTATGCGGCAAATGATTCGTGTGCGGTGTCCGCCACCGGAGTAGGCGAATACTTTATCCGGCTGGACGCTGCGAAGGAGATTTGCGCACTGGTGGAAATGAAGGGAATGACCACCAGCGAGGCCGCCGAACAAGTGATTCGAGGTGAAGTTGCGAAGCTGAAGGGTGGCGAGGGCGGCGTGATCGTGCTCAATAGGAAGAGCGATCCGGTATGGACTTACAACACGCTTGGAATGTTCCGGGCAAGGCAAGTAGAAGGCGGCCAGCCAGAAGTTGAAGTGAAGTGAGGCTACGCGTATTTCGTAAATGCCGTTGTGAGGTCGATCGGCGAATCGTCGACATGCCCTGCAGGGGCGCGCGGTGAGATGAGTACAGCATGGCCATGATTCTCCCGCCAGGCGAGAAAGGTGATATGGGCTGGATCAGCGATACGAAGCAGATCCAGCAGAATGTAATAGGCACTGATGTCAGCATCGCGTAGCGAGCCTTCGGGATCCGGCACTTCTACATTCGTTGCAGCGTCGAATAGCTGATTCAAGGTGCGCTGTCGTTGACGCGGTGCGAAGCGCACCAGTAGTTGTTCCGGCTGGGCACGGCGCAGCGTCTCACGTGCGGCCCATTGCACATAAGATGTGCTGTAGATCTGTGTGCCGGATCCTTCCACAAATAGCATGGTGATGAAATGCTGCATCAGCGGATCGGAGGTGACGGTATCCGCCCCCGATTCGGCGGGATGAAGGCCCTCGAGCATGCGACGCATGGCCTCGGCTCCTCCGGGTCCGGACTGCGTAAAGCGGTTCATGCGTTCCAGCACATTTTCCCGCACCGGCCGCAACTGCGCGTAGGAGAGTAGATCGACCGAAGTAGTATCGTGCGGCCAGGGTTCCCCGCCATCGATGTACCAACGGGTGTATGGCGCAACGGCACCAGCATCCTTCCGCAGTGTCGCGTGGAGTTGCCGCGGTGTCTCGGGCGTCCATTGCAGGTTGTGTAGCGTGACGCCATGCCGCGCGAGTTTGCGAAAGAGTTGCGGGCTGGAAGCCGTTGCGTCCTTGCCGACCACCACGATGACGAGGCGATCTTTTTGCTGCGTCTCGTCCAGGGGTGCAGCCAGAAGATCCTGCGCGGCGCGCCGATAGGCATCAATTTGGCTGCTGGACCAAAGATAAGCCGTAAGCTCCTCAAGAAACGCCTGCGGTGAGCCGACCCAATCCTTTGCAGCCATACCGGCCGGCATACTGATCTGCCGGAAAGGCGCAAGCAGCCGCGCACGCTGCTCTGGAGTGAGAGACTCCAGCCACACGCACTGGCGCTCGAAGGTGCGGCGCTCGGCGGGAAAGCGCAAGTCAAACACAATAATCTCTCGCAGGAAGGCCGGCGCTACGGCAATCGGAAGCTGCTGCAGCAGTCGCAGATGTGCGATGGCAAATTGCCGCGCCTGCGGTGAATAGCCGGCGAAGCTAGCGTCAGTGAGCTGATCGGGAGTCATTGCACTGCTCTCATACGAGCTCCGCGATGGGAGCGCCCTTGACGTATGGCGTCTCAAAGCCATGACGCTTGCCGATAGTGGGCACGAGGTCGATCGGCTGGATGGCACGGTCGACGGTGACATTCTGCCGAATGCCCGGCCCGAGTGCCAGCAGCCAGGTGGTGCGAGCCATTGCGCTCCCGGTGCGGTGATGTTGGAAGCCATTGCCACCCGGATCGCCATCGGCATCGCGCCCAAAATCCGGCATGATAAAGAGGCCGGTGCGATCCTTGTATTCAGGCATGGTTTGGATGGTGGTCCACAGCTCGCCGCAGATGCGGTCAGCGCGCTGGATCGCATCCACGTAGAGCGAAAAGGCGCCGGCGTGTGCGACATCCATATCGTGCAACGTAATCAGTAGCAGCGACGGCGACACTTGAGCCATCAGCCGGCGCGCGATCGAGAGCGACAGAGCATCGGCGCTGTCGAGGGCGCGGGCATCACGAGTAAAGTCTTCCACGGAGAACCGCAGCGTTGAAGCGAGCTGCTCGAGGTGAAGCTCACCATCGCTTTGCGAAAGCGCCGGCCGATATACCGGCATCTCGTAGTTGTCCTGCAGCAGGTGCTCGTAATCGACCAGCGATTGGGGATGCTGCTTGCCGACAGCCGCGGCGAGTAATTGCTTGGGCAGGATGACGCCGGCCCCCTGCCCCTGGTACCCGCCATGACGGCTGAAGCCGATTTGCTGAAAGCCATTGCTGGGCGCGATGACCCAGGCGTCATCCATTGGCCGCGAGAGGCCTCGGCGAAAATATTCAAAGAGAGTCGGATTGCCTGTAGGTTGCGCGATGAAGTTGTCGAACGTTTCGTAGCATCCTGTGACGATGCCTGCCGTTGCGACGTAGTGGCCGAGAATACCCCGGTTCACCACTTGGGTAAAGAATGTCCCCTGGGGAATGAGCTCGCCCAGAAGATGCGGGATGTTCTGTTGGCCTTCGACCGCAAAGGTCTCCTCATCGCGAGCACCCCCGCCGAACGTCACGACCACGCTGCGCGGCTGCGGCCGAGTGCCGGCAGCGAATGCCGAAGGAACCAGCGTGGATACCGCTGTCGCGGCAACCGTGCCGGCGGCAAGGCGTAAAAATTCGCGGCGAGTTTGACTGCGCAGCAGAGAAGCAAACGCGTCTGAACTAGACGACATCGGGATGACATCCTCGGTCGCGCTGACCAGAAAAGTGTGTGGCTCCGACTCTACACATCGGAACCGGCCAGCCACAAGAGCCACGCATGCGCTAAGGTGTAGTTTCAGTTTTGAGTCAATCCAACCTTTTCGGCGCGTATCGGCTCATCGATCAATGGGTGATCGACGCCCTTGAGCGGCGGCACCGGACCGTCATCGAGGTCGAGCAGCACAACCTCATTGCGACCGGGATGCAACCATGCCCCTGGAAGATACAGGCCACCCTGCGGACCGATCCTCCAGTACCGACCAAGTGCATGGCCGTTGACCCACACCTGTCCTTTGCCATAAGCGCGCATGTCCAGGAAGGTGTCGGTTGGCTTGCCGATGGCGAAGGTCCCGCGATAGAGCGCAGGGCCAGCGGGTCTCCCATTGTGCGCAAAGCGCGCGGAGCCGGGATCATCGAAAGGCAGCGCGTAGTTCTCCCAACCAGTGACAGGCTTGCCGGCGAATGTGACACCATGTGTGATGCCAGCCTGCTCGGTCCGCAGCACAGCAGTGAAGTTCACACGACCGGAGTTCTCAACCAGGATGTCGAGGCGCTGCTCATTGGCCGTTACCGTGAGCGGTAAGGTCATCTTGCCCACGCGGCGATCGAGGATACCGACGAGTTTGTGGTCCAGGTAGACGCGCGCATACGAGTGAAGCTGGTCGAGCACCAGATCCCCCGACATCGGACCATGCAGCCGGGTGCTATAGAGCACATACCCGAAGTCCTGATGCAGGTCTTCCATGGTCAGCGGCTGCTCCGACTTCATAGGCGTCGGCAACAACTCCCATAGCGATACGCTTTCCGCGAGCTGAATCGGCGGCAACGATCCAAGAATCGGCGAAGGAGGGACCGGCGGAGGTGTAATTCCCGTGATCTCCCGGATGGCTTTGCGTATCTCGAAGAACTTCGGCCGTGGCTGCCCGGCTTCGTCGATGGGCGCATCGTAGTCGTAGCTGGTCACGTCGGGCTGGTAGTTGTGGCCATTTGAGTTGGCGCCGCTGAACCAGCCGAAGCTGGTGCCGCCAAAAAGCATGTACATGCTGACGGAGTAGCCCTGCTTCAGCATCCAGCGGATTTCGGCTACCTGTTTTGCGGCGTCCGTCTGCTCGTGCTTTGCGCCCCAATGATCGAACCAGCCAGCCCAGTACTCTGCGCAAAAGTACGGGCCCTCGGGATGCAGCTTGCGATAGAGCGCGAAAGAATGTTCAGCCTCTCCCGTGCCGAAGTCGACGGCAGCGGGCAGATCGGGCAGTGAGCCTCTGGTTAGCTCCTCTGCTCCATCCGCCGTGTAAAGCAGCGCGTCGGTGAAGCCCGCATGCAGCACCATCTCGCGTGCACGCTCCATGTAGGCATGGTCGTTCTCCCTGGCGTCCTGGAACGACCCGTATTCGTTCTCCACCTGCACAGCCAAGATGGGGCCGCCGCGATCGATCTGCAGTGGCGCCAGTTCCTGCCCCAGCCGGTCCATCCAGCGGCTAGCCGCTTGCTGGTAGGCAGGGTCAAGACTGCGTAATTTCAGCTTGCGGTCGCGCAAGGTCCAAGCCGGATAACCGCCCAAGTCCCATTCACCGCAGCTGTACGGGCCGGGACGCAGGATGACGTAGAGGCCCTCCTGCTGTGCTTCGCGGATAAACTCGGCAACGTCACGCTGATCAGTGAAGTCATACTGACCGGGCTGCGCTTCATGGAAGTTCCAGAAGACATACGTCATCACCGTGTTGATCCCGATGGCGTGCGCCATACGGAGACGATCGCGCCAGTAGGCGCGCGGGGTGCGTACGTAATCCATATCGCCAGCGATGATCTGGAACGGCTTGCCATCCAGCTCAAAACGGCCATGCGCGACAGCGAAATGATGCTGCGCAGGCGCGGGATGTGCTACGTCCGATGCAGCCAGGACAAAGAAAAGAGCAGCGCAGACACGCAAAGTCGTAGAAGCCATGAAAGCCCTCGGAGAGCGAAAGCCAGAGTACCCTAAGCTGCAACGGCGCGGGTACTTCGGGAAGAAGCGCGAAACATAATACTGCGGTATGTTGGAATGGCATGCTCGCCCACGCGCCGACTGCACCTTTAGCCCAATCCAGAGCCCAGCAGCCGAAGCTGGAGCTCTGCGTCGAAACACTCGCGAATGCAGAGGTTGCGGCGCGCGGCGGAGCCCACCGTATTGAGTTCTGCGGAGAACTAGCAGATGGCGGAATAACGCCCAGCCTGGGACTGCTGGAGCAGGTACTGGCGGCAGTAGCAATCCCGGTGCATTGCATGATTCGTCCGCGAGGCGGCGATTTTTGCTACAGCCCGGGTGAACTACGTGCGATGGAACGCGATATCCAGCTTGCAAAGGCCGCAGGGGCAACGGGTGTAGTATTGGGCGTTCTGACCCGCAGCGGTACGGTCGATCTACCCGTAACCCGTCATCTGGTTGAGATCGCCCGGCCGATGCAGGTCACTTTCCATCGCGCCTTTGACGTGACGCGCGATCTCGATGCCGCGCTCGAGGACGTCGTCGCAGCGGGCGGGGATATTGTATTGACCTCCGGCGGCGCCAAGCGGATCACCGAAGCGGTCGATGTCGTCATGAGATTGGTGGAGCGCGCCGGCACTCGCGTCGAAATTATGGGCGGTTCCGGCGTTCGCGTGCAGAATGCTGCCGCGCTATGCGAGGCCACCGGATTGTCAGCCCTCCATGCATCTCTTCGTCGACCTCTGCAACAGGAAGACACAACGATGGTCCATGTGCTGCCGGATGCCTTGCCAACTTACGAGCTCCGCGAAGAAGATGTACGTGCCCTGGCTGCCGTGCTCGAGAGGTGTGCGGGCACTCCTTCAACCAGAAGCCAGTTCGAATAGCGCTCAGATTTCGCGGCCATTTCCCCCCGGGCCACGTCTCACCTTTTAAGGTAGCGAATATGGTCTCGGCACCTTTTCCACTCCGAAAAAGGCAGAGCCTGCGACGAGCGATCATTCTGACATCTGTTCCCGTCTGGATCGCAGCTGGAGTGGTGTCTTCGCGCTGCCAGCAAGCGACCACTAATACGCCAGTGTCGGGAGTACAAACAATCCCTCTAGACCAGCCGAGTGCCGCGCGCTTGCAGGCGCGGAAAAACAATTACAACGTGACGGTGACGGGAAACGACTGGGTGGATTCCAATCTCACCGTTGCGCCGGGCGATTCGATCACATTCACGGCGACCGGCGATGTCACGCTAAGTGATGGCCGTCAGGTGACGGCCGACGGCAGTGCCCGCGGATGGAAGGATTTGCTGCGGCAGTTTCCCGACAACAGCTCGCCCGTTGGCGCGCTGGTAGCCAGGATCGGCACAAATGCGGCGACGGTGCCTTTCGCGATAGGAGCCGCCAAAACCCTCGACGTGACGTCAACTGGCGAGCTTTACTTGCGAATCAACGTGAGTTCCGATCTGGCGGCTACGGGCAGCTATGCAGTGACAATGAAGCTGTCTCGTCAGCCCGAACAGGCGAAGAACCAGGCGGCCACAGAGAGCAGCATCGCCTCCGCCATATCACCCGCGATCTTCGCTGCGATCCCCCGGAGAGTGCAGGACCAGCAAGGCAATCTCGGAGACATGGTGAACTTCGCCCTGATCGGCAGCCAGGAACAGGTGGAACAGGCTTTTCAGAACGCCGGCTGGGTGAAGGTGGACAGCAGCAACCAGGATGCCGTGGTGCATGGGCTTATCAATACGCTGCAGCATAAGGCGTATCTCGAGATGCCGATGAGCACGTTGTATCTCTTCGGTCGTCCTCAGGATCTTTCTTACGCTCGCGCCGATCCGATCACGGTGGCAGCGGAGAGGCATCATCTTCGCGTTTGGAAGTCGTCCGAGACCGTCAGCGGAAAGACCCTGTGGGTGGGGTCATCCACGCACGATGTAGGCTTTGAGAAGGATCAGCGAAACAACGGGATCACGCACAAGATCGATCCCGAGATCGATAAGGAACGTGATTTCCTGGAGCAGAGCTTTGCAGCAGCGGGAAACCTGCTTGCGGCGGCATATGTCACTCCAACCGAACCCCTGACAACAGCAAAGACAGCGACCGGCGGGAGTTTTCAGTCGGACGGGCGAATCGTCGTGCTGACGCTGAAATAGCTGCTTGGACTGGCCGCCACATATGTCTCCGTCCATACTTCTCGTCAGACGGCTGCTTCGGGAACCCGCGCCCCCTGCTCCCTTGCGGCGCTTACTGACGCCACCGGGATACGCTTCGGTTCGCTCATGAGGCGGGTGATCGCCGAGGCAGGCATCGGCCGTGCGAAGTAATAACCCTGCACGCGATCGCATTCGAGTTGCCACAGCCGAGTAAGCTGGTCTTCACGCTCAACGCCCTCGGCCACCACAATCAGACCGAGGCTGTGAGCCAGAAAGACGATGGCCTGGACGATGGAGTAGGTCCCGTTGGGCTCATTTATGCGTTCTACGAAGGACCGATCGATCTTTAGCGTCTGTACCGGCAACTGATGCAGATGGGCAAGCGATGAGTAACCGGTCCCGAAATCGTCCACCGAAAAGTGGATGCCCATGCGGGCCAGCGTTTCGATCTGCTTCGCCACCTGCGCGATGTTGCGCATCACGGTCGATTCGGTAACCTCGATTTCTAATGTCGAGGGCGAGAGCTTGTAGTGTCGGAGACGTTCGATGACGTAGCTGGAGAAATCAAACCGGGTGAGTTGCAGCGGAGAGACATTGAAGGCGATGCGTACCGGATGGAAGCCTTCGTCCTGCCATTCCCGGCTCTGCCGGCAGCACTCGTCAAGTACCCAGTTGCCGAGCGGTACGATGAGACCGCTTTCTTCCGCGATAGGAATGAAGCGGTCCGGGTAAACCAGGCCGAGCACGGGATGATGCAGGCGCACTAGGGCCTCAAGACCGCACAGCTGACCATCCCGCGTGTAGAGCGGTTGATAGTGCAACTCGAGCCCGCCATCCTTCAGGGCGCGGCGGAGGTGCTTCTCTAGCTCAGTTGCTTCGAGGGTGGCTGCCGAAATCTCCTGCGAGACATGCATGTACTGGTTGCCGCCAGATTTTTTGGCGCGGTACATCGCCGTATCGGCATCGCGCCACAGCAACGCCGGATCAGTGCCGTGGTCCGGGTAAACGGCGATGCCCAGGCTGGCCGTGAGATCGATATCGATACCGTTATGACGGTATGGTTCGTTCAGCCCACGGAGTATATCTGCCGCAACACGCTCGGCATCTTCCGATTTGGCAATCTGATGCAGGAGGACTGTGAACTCCTCTCCTCCGGTCCGTGCCACTGTATCCACGGCGCGCACACGTGTGCTCAGGCGGCGCGCAATCTCCTGCAGGCATATATCGCCGATCGCATGGCCATACGTGTCATTGATTTGTTTAAAGCGATCCAGATCCAGGCAAAGGAGGGCTGCCTTCTGGCCGTAACGGCTGGCATAGGCGATAGTCTGCGCCATGCGGTCTTCGAGGAGTGCCCGGTTGGGCAAACCCGTAAGGATGTCGTGGTTCGCCTGATGCACAAGCTGCTCGTGCAGCCGGTCGCGCTCTGTTACATCCTGCATCAACGCAAACGTAACCTTGCGCCCGTCGTGTTCGAGCTGGTGTGAGGCGATATCCACTAGCATGAAGCTCCCGTCCTTGCGCTGATGACGCCAAGGTCCGTGGAGTGGGTTCTCGCAGGTGCGCTTCAGCTCAGCAACGAGCTTTGAAAACTCCTCGCCCGGTCGAATATCGGCCATGGTCATATGCGCGAACTCCTCGCGCGTGTACCCGTATTGTTGCGCGGCCGCATCGTTCACATGCAGAAAGGCGAGCGTCTCCGTGTCATACATCCACATGGGGTGCGGATTGGACTCGAAGAGCACGCGATAATGCGCGCCTGCGTCTTCGGCACTCACAATCTCTTCCTCGAGCAGGGTGAGGATCATGCCGACAGCCACCAGATACTTGGGCAGATTCCAGAGCTGTTCGGGCACCTGAACCGCGGGCCATAGAGCCTCGGTTGCGGCTGCGGAAATCCAGACGGCAGACCATGCATACAGGCTGAGGACCACCGTTCGTACTCCGGCGGTGAATCGCGAAACTTCGAAGCTGTAAAGCAGAGCGAGAAGAAGATAGACCTGGGTCAGCATGACGTCGAGCGAGGTTCCGTCATGGTGGTGGAGAATGCCGTAGCAAAGCCATGCGGTGCATCCGGCAACCGAAAATGCGAGAGTGCCGCGCAGCAGAAGACGCCGTTGCGAGATGCGCCAGGCAACAATGAAGGTTGCTGCTTCGCCCGCGATCGCGCTCAGCGTTAATAGGCGGCTTCCGTCGGGAAGAAAGCATGCGCAAGCGGTCGTGGCCAGCCATGGAACACCGAGCGTGACCAGAACGGCAAGCCACCGGCCAGGAGCATAGCGCATCGATGTGGTGGACAGGAGGAAGAAGATACCGCCCAGCACGAGTGAGCCGAGCACCAGAAAGTCCTGACTGGCACGGCCCAGATCCGAGGCAGGACGCAGAAGCAGTCCAGCAAAATGAACCAGGATCAGACACCAGCCAATCAGCCAATAGCGGACGCGGAGCGTGGGACGCTTCCTGTAGATCGAGGTGAACAGGAGCACCAGCGAGCCCAGCGATAAAAGATCCAGAAGTCCGCTCATCCTCAACCTGTTACCGGACTAAAACTTTGCGGACCAGGGTTGGCCAGCAACCGGGGATACTTCGACGGTAAGATCCCCACGCCGCTTTCCTCAATATCACGAAAGTCTATTTGTTCCACATTCTAAGCACTTTCGGGGACTTGGGAGGAGTACTTTCTGGATGCTACAACCACCCGAAAGAGCTAAAGCCGCTGCCGGAACTGCCGACAGCGGCTCGCCTTCAATTTTTGGGTGGATGCGATACGCCTTGCCCCACCGGGCCCTTCTGTGGCGCGCGCATCGGCTGATGAGCGTATTGCTGGCCGTGGATTTTGATCTTCGATTCGTCGATGCGTCCCTCGGTCGGCTGATCGAAGACGGCACCCGGAGCCAGCAGATAAGTCTGGACCTGGCGACCCGGTGTCGTGCTGGTGCGGACATCGACGCGAGAAGGATCGATGCCTTTCTCGTTGGCGAGGTACGCACGCGTGTTAATGGCGCGCTCCGCGGCCGTGAGCTGACCATCGACCTCGCTGTCAGAGTGCTCACCGACCAGCACGAGTCGTGCCTCAGGCTGGTGCTCGAGCGTGAGAGCGATGTCGTCCAAGCAGGCGCGACCTTCGTTGTCCACGCGGGTTGGCCGGCGCATGTCGCGGTTGAAGTAGACGGTGCACATCGGCTGCGCTTTCGGCGCAGGCGGCAACGCCGGCGGCGCGATACTGACCTCGGTGGTAGCCACGGCGGTCTGGCCTAGATCGTCCTCTACCCGGCACGTAACTGTAGCTATGCCGGGCGGCAGACCATCGGTGTGCAGTTGCGCCGTGTCGTCCTTGCCGTTGATCTGGCCCTCAGAGGTCGTATAGCTGTAGGTAAGCTTTCGCTGCGGGATGCTGGCTGCGTACGCGGTGATGATGGAAACCTGTCCCGGTGTCACGGTCGAGGGATCTGGCGAACACTTGAGTGTGGGAGCGGGCGAAGTTTTGACCACAAAGTTAGTGGAGCACTGGGCGAACTGCTTGCCTTTCTCCTTGAGCGAGATATGGGCGGTGGCATGATAGGTGCCCGCAGCCAGACCGGTAGTGTCGACGAAGATGACGGGCCCGAAGCCTTGCTGCTTGCCAGCGCTCAACTCCCAGGCGAAGGAGAACGGATGCTTGGTCTTGTCGTGATAATTGCGCAGCGTGGCCGCCAGCGTCACGCGTTCTCCAGCGTAGACCTCAGATGGGCTGGCGTCGCAGGCCAGGCTCTTTGACTGAATGGGGTTCATCTCGCCGAAGCGGAAGACCAGCCCAGCCGAAAGCCGCAATGCACTCACGTTTTGCGTGCCGCCGGCCAGATCATATTTCTGCAGTGCGCCCTGATCGGCGTGCATGTAACCGTAATCGGCCTGCGCCAGCCGGAACGCAACATGCTCGTGGGTGTGAGGCAGCAACAGGTCTATGCCGCCGCCACCGGAGATACCGTAGCCCCATGTAGGCGGTTGGAACTTCGGTCCGGCGACCTGCGCACCACCGGCCGTGAAGTGCACAAAGGGAATGAAGTGTTGGCCCAGGAAGAAGCGGTACACGGGCCCTGCTTCTACTGTGTAGAACCGATCGGTCACGCCGCCGAGCTGCACGAAGGGGGGCGCGGGCGACGTGCCCGTAGTGCCCAGCGGGTATTCGCTGTGGGAGAACTCCGCCTGCACACCAAGGTGGCGATTGAAGTAGTAGGTGCCGCTCGCGATATAGCCGCGAGTGTTCTGGCTGGGAAAGCTCCACATGCCCACCTTGCCGCTGGGCCGCAGATAGGCGTATCCCGCGAAGATGTCAACGCGTGAGGCGGGCGGCGGCTCCGGCTCATTCACCTGCGGCGCGGGCAGAGACGGATTCACCGCCGTGTTGTCCGGGTTAGAAGTTGCCTGAGTGGCTGCAGGTGCCTGGTCCTGCAGAGCCGGTGCTGCTGCACTGCCGTCCGCTGCAGGCGCACTGGACGCGGGTGCATTGTCCGGCGAGGGTGCGGTCGCGGTGGGAGTTGGCGGCGCTGCAGTGTCCGGCGAGGTCGTAGGCGCGTTCTGCTGCGGCGCCGGCGCATTTGCGTCCGCAGAGGGCACTGATGTTTGCGGCACCGATGAGTCCGGTACGGCCGAGGTTACGGGCGCACTTTGTGATGCTGCAGCAGCATCAACCGATGCGGGCGGAGTGGATGGCGCAGTCTCCT
>Ga0207647_10001788_pt1 | contig 16479 bp, 14 predicted proteins | sample KBSCornC2_FD_184295 | JGI IMG/M metagenome (GOLD analysis project Ga0207647, IMG submission 184295) | Corn rhizosphere microbial communities from Kellogg Biological Station, Michigan, USA - C2 (SPAdes) (version 2) | ecosystem: Host-associated > Plants > Roots > Rhizosphere ...
ACATGCCGACGCACTGGCTGGCCCGCCTGTTTCGACCCGACATCGACGATTACCGCGGCGCGAAGCCCCGGCGGGCGATCCGCAACGGCGTCGCCTACGACCTCAACCTCGGCGACTATATCGAATGGACGATTTATTTCGGGATCGAACACCGCGAGAAGACCGCTTTGTTCAACCTCGCGGAAACCGGACAGACGGTGCTCGACGTCGGCACCAATGTCGGGGAAGTGCTGATGAACTTCGCCCAGAGGGTGGGCCCCAAAGGCCGGGCCATCGGCTTCGAGCCGAACCCGGAGACGCTCACCAGGTGCCGCCACAACCTCGGGCTCAACCGGTTTGCGAATGCCGAGGTGCACGGCGTCGCACTGGGCGCCGAGCCAGGATCGGTAAGGATCGGCCGGCCGCAGCAAGCGAATGCCGGCGCCGACCGGGTCGTCCATTCCGACGACGGAATCGAGGTGTGTGTAACGACCATCGACGAGATGGTGGGGACGCTGGGCCTCGAGCGGGTCGACCTCATCAAGATCGACGTCGAGGGCTACGACCTCAACGTCCTGCGGGGCTCGGCCGGGACGATCGATCGCTTTCGCCCCACCCTGTTCGTCGAGCTGTGCGATTCAAACCTGCGCGAGCAGGGCGACAGCGCGTCCGGCCTGGTCGAGTGGCTGGAACATCGCGGATATCAGGTCAGCGATGGCTTTACGCGCGAGCCCGTCAGGTCGACCGACGACCTCCGTGGATGCTTCCGCGACATCCTTGCCCGCCCCGCCTAGCGGCCGGCGAGGCGCAGCGAACCGAGCCCGCGACTGACCATCCGGCGAAACTCGCCGCTCGCCATGTTGATCCCCAGCCACAGCAGCCCCAGCCCAAAGCAGGCGAGACTGCGCGCCGGCAGGGTCTGGAGCTCGAAACAGGCGAAGGATGATCCCGCGAGAAGCGCGATCGACGAGGCGAACAGCGCCGCCGTCTGACCTTCGAGCCGAAAGCCGGTGACCCGGTTGGCGACAATATAGTCGAGCAGGCATCCGGTGCTGGTCGAGATCATGTAGGCGATGACCGCCCCCGGCGTGCCGTACTTCGGGACCAGTACCACCGCCGCCCCGACGAACAGGCTGGCCTGGACGAAGTAAAGCAGCGTGAAAGGCCTGATCCGACGCCGGGCGAGCAGCGGTACCGTCATGGTCTCGCCGAGCACCCGGAACAGCTCAGCCGGGATGAACAGCAGCAGGAGAAGGGCCACCGCCTGGAACTTGCTCGACAGGATCAGCCAGACAAGCAGCTCGCCGCCGGCCATGATCGCGACCATCAGCGGCGGAAGCACGACGAGATAGAAGCGCAGCATCGGGTTTAGGTCGCGGCTCATCGCGCCCTCGTCGGTCGAACGCGTGAGGGTCGGCAGGACATAGCTCAAGGTCGTGGTGGTGATCGCGCCCAGATAGACGCTCGAGATGCGCCAGGCGTTGGAGAAGATGCCGTTCGCCTCCAGCCCATAATGGCTGATGAGGATTCGCGAGACGACCAGTACCGAAAGATTGCTGAGCGCGATCATCGCCAGGCCACTGGCGCCGAAACCGAGATTGCTGCGCACCAGCGACCAGCGGAAGTCGCGCGCCGCCGGGCGGACGTACGTGGTCCCCAGCGTTCGCCGCACGCTGAGCGCGGTGACCAGGTAGAACAGGACGTGGATCGTTCCGAAGCCGATGATCGCACCGACGAGGCCGAGCACGGGCACCAGCGCGGCGAACACGATTGCTCCGCCGACGTCAGAGGCGATCTGGGCGCGGACCAATTGCGGGACCAGCCGGGCGGCCGAGAGCAGTGCACGATAGACTTGCGCCGACACCGCGAACGGAACGCTGAGGAGTGTGAGGATGACCAGGTTGGCGTGAGCGCCGTGGTCACCGAGCAACCAGTTCGAGATCGTCGCCGAGGCGATCGATCCGACCGCGGCGAGCAGGCAGGACGTGATCGTCAGCAGGATCCACCAGGTGGACGCGAGCCGGTGAAGCGCGGCCTCGTCCTTCGCCACCAACGCCTCCGTGCCGTGCTGGACAAGGCCATTGAAGGCGCCGAGCGATCCGCCGACCTGGAACAGGTTCCACATCAGCGACAGCTGGTTGAAGACGCCGACGCCGGCGGGCCCGAGGAACAGTGCAGCGAGCTTTCCGCGCACCAGGTTCGCGGCCATCGACACGCCCGACGCCAGCGACAGCGAGGTGAATGCGCGGGCGAAGCCGCCGTGCTGGCTAGGGGACTCGGTCATCGGCGGCGCTTGATACCGCGCACGACGGCGGCGCGGCCGCTGCCATTGTCGACGAAGCCTGCGAAGCTCACGTCGGCGCCATTCCGCTCGAACATCTTCGCAACCGTGCGCAGCCGCTGCGGATTGTCATATTCGGGAGAAAGCATGTCGAACGTGTCGAGCACCACCCATTCGTGGAGCTCCCGAGGCGTCAGCCCTGCGGGCAGCGCCGCGAGGTCCGGGATGGGCAGGAATCGCGTCAGGGCATGCAGGCCGATCCGGTTCATTGCCTGCGCCGTCTTCAGCAGCCAGCCGGCGTTGGCGCGGACGAGGTTGAGCAGCCGCTGCTGGTCCATTCGGCGCGTGAAGGGCCGCAGGAGATATTTGCCGTTGAGCTTCGTCCAGAAGCCGCGAATGCAGTAGAAATCGACGATAATCTCGCCGCCCGGCTTCGCCTTGGCGATCAGGCTTCGGATCGACGCTTCGAAGTCGGGCGTATGCTGCAGGACGCCGAGGCAGAACACCTTGTCGAAGCTGCCGTCGGGAAACGGCATCTCATAGACGCTGGCCTGGAACAGGTGGAACCGGTTGTTCGCGATGTGGCGGTTGTTTGCGAAATTGGCCTCGACCGCGGACGAATAATCGACCGAATAGAGATTGGCGTTGGTGTTCTTCAGCACCACCTGGCTGAAGCGACCCGCGCCAGAGCCCACTTCCAGGACGTCGAGATTTTCGAGGTCGGCCGGCTTCCATGCCGTCTCGATAAAGAATCGTCGCTTGCTGATGCCGTGGTCGTCGTGGTCGACCTGCGTTTCCCGGAACGCGTTCCATTGCGTGCCGAAGTTGCTCGCATAATTTTCGGGATCGCAAATGCGCGGCACGCCGCCCAGAATCGCGAAGCGATGACCGTCGGAATCGACCAGTACGTCTCCATCGCGACGGAGCGGGAGTCCGTTCGCCGGATTGATCAACGAGACGGTCACGGCCTGGAGGTCAGGCGTCCACGGCAGACGGCTGGGCCGAGGCTCGTGCAGCATCGGTGATGATGTCCGCCACGCGGCTCGCATTCTCCGGGTGAACGAACACCCAATTGTCCTCGTAGATATCGCCCGGAGTCACGCGACTCAGAAGTCCGTCGTCGGAGCAATGGAAGCCTCGGTATCCGAGGGTATCGAAGAAATCGGTGACGTCCGTGACCTTGAGCCCGAAGCCCTCGAGGAACCACGGGTTGATCTCGATCACCACGACCGGCTTGTGACGTTCGAGGGTCCGGCGGGCGCCCCGCATCGCGAACAAGTCCGCGCCTTCGATATCGCATTTCACGAGTTGCAGGCGATCGACGTTCTTCAGCTCCTCGTCGATCGTGACGACCCGGCAGCGCACGGTCGACGTCCGGTTAAAGCGGAAATGCTTCTCCTTGCCGGCTCGCGCATCATTGCGACCCATATGCGCCAGTCCCGCGCTGATCGCCCCTGACTCGACGACCGGCAGGACGAACTCGACCTCGCCCGCGCTTTCCCCGGCGCCACGCTCGATCAGCGTCGTATTGGCGGCGAAGCCGAGCCGCCGTGCAACGCGGCGGAACGTCTTTGCGGTGAACGGGATCGGCTCGAAGGAATAGACCCTGCCCTCACGGCCGACCGCGCGGGACATGTGGTACGCCCACAGCCCGTAGTTCGCGCCGATGTCGATCGCGCTGTCTCCCTCCCGGAGCGTCTTCTCGACCAGCTCGAGCTCCGGCTCCCACCAGCTTCGGTCCTTGATGTCCTTCGCCTTGGCGATCGCCTGGACGCGGCTGTAGAATCCCTCACTCAGCAGCGGGGCTAGCAACCGCTTCAGCACTCGGCGTGGCAGGGAGTCGGCGGCCATCTGAACCTTTCCGTAGAGCGCTCAGCGCGCGATGAATGTCTTCGCGGGTGAAGTTCGCGTAGGGCCGGTCGTAGTGCCCCGCGGACAGGCGCGGTTCAATAGTCTCGCCGCGCTCCAGCTTGGGCAGCAATTCTGCAACGGCTGCGCGCCCTTCGCAGTAGCGCCCGGCCTCCAAATTTCGGCGGATGAGCGGTGCCAACTGCTCGTTCCCCGTTTTCTGGACGAGATGGAGCACGCTGGCGACATGGTCCGAAGCCGGGCCCAGCTCGAATTCCTTGCGCTCGCGCATGACCCTGAACCCGTCGGCGGTCGGATAATAATCGAAGGAGTCGACGATCTTGAGGTCGAGCGCGCGGCCCAGCCCCAGGGCCTGCGTGAGCTTGCGCAGCTTCTGCTCACGGCCGCGGACGACGGGAAGCCGTTTCGCCCGGTCCCGCCACGTCGTCGGCGAACTGTTGGAGAACAGCGCGAGCGTGATCGACGTATCAGTCGGATAGAAGGGCGTGTGGGGGATGAAGGTGTCGACGAATGCCACGTGATGTCGCGGATGCGCGGCGGCCTCGATCAGGTCCATCGAATAGAGATCGTTCGATCCGGGACGCGCCGCAGGCGTCGTGAACGTCCAATGCTCATAGCCTGGGCCAAACAGGGTTGCCGTCGTCAGCAGCAGCTTGCCGTGATGGTGGATCGCCTTGGTCGACAGGTTCGAATTGCGATCCGGCAACGGGATCCAGCAATTCGCATTCATTCCGAACCAGGGATTGAGATCGACAGGGAGCGCAACCACCGGATAGTTGCCACGGTCGAGCGACTCTGGAGAGGCAAGGTACTTCCGCAGCATCGCGGTGGTGAATCGGTCGTCGTGGCTGATCTGCCGCATGACTGGCGCCGCCGCCGCGTGCGCCTCATACTTGTCGGGATTTCGCCTGAAGACGCCGACGAGCTCGGCTACAGCCTCTTGGAGAACGTCCATTACCAATGAGAGCGCCTTGCTAACCGTCCGGAAGCCAAGGTAGCGGCTGGACCTATGCCTCACAAGCAAAGCCAAGCGGCCGGCGAGCCCGTCCGGGTGCTGTATATGTCCTATGACGGCATGAGCGATCCGCTCGGCGGCTCGCAGGTGCTTCCCTACCTGGTTGGCCTTGCTGGCCGTGGGCATGAGATCGACCTGATCAGCTTCGAAAAGCCCGAGCGGAGCAAGGATCAGCTGGCCTCGGTCGAAAAGCAGTGCGCAGAGGCCGGCATCCGCTGGCATCCGCTCCGCTACCACAAGCGGCCGCCCGTGCTGTCGGCGGTCTATGACGTGTTTCGCATGCGCCAGCTGGCGGAGCGCCTCCACCGCGAGCGGCACTTCGACGTCGCTCATTGCCGAAGCTATCTGTCTGCGCTGGTGGGGTTGCGGATGAAGCGCCGCTTCGGCCTTCCCTTCATTTTCGACATGCGCGGGTTCTGGGCGGACGAGCGGGTCGACGGCCGCATCTGGAATCTCGCCAATCCGCTCTTCCGGCGCGTCTATCGCTACTTCAAGCGGCGCGAGGCCGAGTTCCTTGCCGATGCCGACAGTGTCGTCAGCCTCACCGAGCGTGGCCGCGACATCCTGATCGACCGGCGAGCCGACGCGAAGGCCGGCCCGCCGATCACCGTGATCCCCTGCTGCACCGACTTCACTATTTTCTCGCCGGTTAGGCCCGCCGATCGCACCGCCGCTCGAAAGGCGCTCGAGATACCCGATCAGGCGCGCGTCGCGACCTATCTCGGGTCTTTCGGGACCTGGTATCTCGTCGAGGAGATGATGGACTTCTTCCGGGTCCAGCTCGAGCACGATCCAGATGCGCGGTTCCTGGTGGTCAGCCGCGAGCCGGCCGAGCAGATCAAGGCCTGTGCCGAAGGCCGCGGCGTCCCCTCGGAGAAGGTGATCGTCCGCCCCGCTTCGCGAGCGGAGGTCCCGCGGCTCCTGGCTGCGGCAGACTATGGTCTTTTCTTCATCAAGCCGGTCTTCTCCAAGGCTGCCAGCTCACCGACCAAAATGGGCGAGTTCCTGGGGCTGGAACTCCCGATCGTCACAAATGCCGGCGTCGGCGACGTCGATCGGATCATGAAGGAAACGGGGGCCGGCGTGCTGGTTACGTCCTTCACCGACGATGCCTACCGAAGCGCGCTCGACGAGCTCGAGAAGCTGCATTTCGACCTGAAGCGCTGGCGGTCGGCCACTCGGCGATGGTTCGACCTCGACCTCGGGCTGCAGCGCTACGACGAGATCTATCGCCGCTTTGGCCACGGGCCGGTTGGCAGCAACAAGCGCTTCCGCTAGCCAATCCACCTCGGATCGACTTTTCTCAGAATTGACAGGGTACATGCCGAAGCAGCGGATATTCATTTCCGGCGTCGCCGGCTTTTTGGGCAGTCATCTTGCGGACGCATTCCTTGCCGAGGGGCACGAGGTCATCGGCAATGACAATATGATCGGCGGGTATCTCGATAACGTTCCCGACGGCGTCGAGTTCTACCAGTTCGATTGCAACGACTTCGACAAGCTCAAGCAGCACATGAAGGGGGTGGATATCGCCTACCACTGTGCTGCGACGGCATATGAAGGCCTCTCAGTCTTTTCGCCTCATCTCATCACCCAGAACATCGTCGGCGCTTCGACGGCGATGATCTCGGCCGCGATTGCCAACGGCGTCCGTCGCTTCGTGATGTGCTCGTCGATGGCGCGTTACGGCACCAACGTTGTTCCCTTCACCGAGGACATGGTGCCGCGGCCGCAGGACCCGTACGGGATCGGCAAGTATACCGCCGAGCTGATGCTTCAGAATCTGGCCGAAACGCATGGCATGGAATGGGTCATCGCGGTGCCGCACAACATTGTCGGTCCGCGCCAGAAGTACGACGATCCCTATCGGAATGTGGCCAGCATCTTCATCAACCTGATGCTGCAGGGGCGCCAGCCCTATATTTACGGCGACGGCAACCAGCGCCGCTGCTTCAGCTTCGTCACGGACGACATCGACCCCCTGAAGCAGATGGCGTTGGATCCGAGATGCGTTGGCGAGATCATCAACATCGGTCCCGACGATGAGTTCGTGACCATCAACGAGCTCGCCGAGACGATCGCGCGGCTGGTCCAGTTCGACCTCAAGATCAGCTACACGCGCGGTCGGCCGCAGGAAGTGGAGCTCGCCAATTGCTCGGCTGACAAGGCCCGCCGTTTGCTGGGTTACGAACCGAAGGTGACGCTCGAACAAGGCATGGAGCAGATGATCAACTGGATCAGCAACCGGGGCGTCCGGCCATTCAAGTATCATCTCGACCTGGAGATCGTGAACGAAAAGACGCCGGAAACCTGGTCGAAGCGCCTCTTCTGAAAAGCGTTGCCATGCCTGAGCATCGACTGCTCGTGCTCGTCCCGAAGCCGATGGGATTGTCCCCAAGCCAGCGTTTTCGGCTCGAGCAATGGGCGCCTCACCTGGCTGCCGAGCACGGAATCCGCCTCGACTTCGCGCCTTTCGAATCGCGGGCTTTGACCGATCTGCTCCCGAAGCCTGGGAAAGTTGCTGCCAAGGCCATCCTCACGCTTCGCGATTTCGTCCGCCGCTCCGCCGCGATCGCTCGCGCTCGCGACTACGACGCCGTCGTGGTCCACCGCGAGGCCGCGCTGCTGGGCCCGGCAATTTATGAGACGACGCTTGCTGCGCTGAGCATCCCGATCATTTTCGACTTCGACGACGCCATCTGGGCGCCTGGCCAGGTTCTGAGCCAGGGAGTGTTTTCGAAGCTACGATTCCCTTCCAAAACCAGGACCATCGTCCGGCGGTCGTCGATAGTGACGGCCGGCAATGCGTTCCTGGCCGATTTCGCGCGCAGCAATGGCGCGACCGTCGAAATCGTTCCGACAAGCATCGAGCTTGCCGATTACCCAACCGTTCCAGAACCTTCGTCCAGCGAGCCGTTCACTGTCTGCTGGACGGGATCGACGCCGACCCTCACCCACTTCGAATATGCGCGAGCGCCGCTCGAGGCGTTCGCCAGGCAAAGGCGACTGCGGGTGCGGGTCATCTGCAACATTCCGCCGGCTCGCCCGATTCAGGGCGCGCAGATGGAGTTCGTCCCTTGGTCTGCGGACGGCGAAGCAGCAACGCTTGGGGCTTGCCACGTCGGCATCATGCCGTTGCCGGACGACGAGTTCGCGCGCGGCAAATGCGGACTCAAGGCGCTCCAGTGCATGTCGACAGGACGCCCGGTCATTGTCTCGCCCGTCGGCGTCAACCTAGAAATCGTAAAGTCGGGCGAGAATGGCTTTCTCGCCTCCTCGGTCGAGGAATGGGTGACTGCGTTGAATCAACTCGCGGACTCGCCGGAGCTGCGCGCTCGGCTCGGCGCAAATGCGCGGCGCACGGTTGAGCAGCAATACTCGGCCGAAACCTCGGCTGCTCGCTTTGCGCGGGCCGTACGCCAAGCGCTCGAGGGGGCGAGCGCCGCCTAGATGCGCCGGTAGTTACGGAAACTGATGAGGTTTGCGCCGTCCGGCTGGAGCCACCAATTGTCGTATGGAAGCCACGGGAGGCTGTTGTTGGCGAACATCAGCCAGGCGATCAGCATTGCAAAAGCGGCGCTCACCAATGTGAAGCGGTAGAAGGCGCGGCCGGTGGCCGCCCGGATGAGACTTGGGAATCCCGAATAGACGTACATCGCCATCGGCCAAAAATAGAGCGCAAAGCGATAAGAGCCGACCGACGAGATCAAGATTGCTGGAACGCACGCCACCGAGCCCCACGCGAGCCATCTGACGAGCGGCTGATCACCAAAGACCGACTCCCAATGCCGGCGATAGAGCAGATAGGCCGCGCCCGCCGCTGCGATCGCGCCGACCTGGACGACGGCGCCGGGTGCGCTGAGCTTGCTCTGCATACCCACGTAAAGGCGCGAATAGGCTTCCATCGATTGCGGCGCGAAGCGGATCACGACGAAGACGATCAGCACCATCACGACTGTGGTTGCGACCTTGACGATGGAAGGTGCGTTCGACGCCAAAGCGACGAAACCAAGCACAAAGACGGCGCTGAAGTGGAACATCGATGCAAGCAGTACGAGCCCGATCCGCGCGAGACTGTTGCGCCGCTCCCAGTTCGCGAAGAGATGGAAAATCACGCCGCAGGCGATCGACTGTCGAGCGCCGCTCATCCCGAACACCACGGCCAGCAATGGGGTAGCGATCGCGATGGCCAGCCACGGTTCGGGGCACCGCCTGGCGACGCCGAAAAAGCCCCAGCAGAAAACCAGGCCCGCCACTGCGTTGATGAAGATGATACCGCCGCCGATATTGGCCGCGACCCAACTGAGGAGTCCGTAACCCGGCTCGCGGCCAAACAGCCGCGTGGTGAAGGATTCGTGCTTCTCCCACTCGTAAATGAAGAGGTAGTTGTTCCAATCCATGCCGACATGGAAGCGGAAGCCGATCATCAGCCAGTAGAGCAGCCCGACGGCCAACAGCATGAAGCCCGCGCGCCGAGCGCCGGTCAGCGCCAGGGACGACGGGACCGCCAGCATCGCCAGATACGGGAACATTATTCGGCACTCGCTCCCAGGGTGTTCATCGTTGCCGGAGCTACCAGAGGCAGTGTACGGGACAAGCCATAATGACGGATAGTCCGCGGCCGCGCGCATCGGAGGCCAAGGTGCCTGCCGTCGTTCTCCCAAGCCGAGACTGGTCGTCCGTGCAGAGCTCAGCATGCTCGCCGGCGTGAAGCAGGCCCTCCGGGCGAAGGCCAAACTGGCGCTCTGCGCGGGTGCGGTAAACGGTCGTCGGGTTCGGGCCAGGATCGACCGGCTGCACAAAGCGGGGCTTACCCCGATTCTAAACCTCCACCGCGTCGCCCCTGACGACCGCAGCAGCTACAGACCGCTTCCCCCGGACCTGTTCGACGAGCTGCTGTCGTTCGTGAAGCACAAATTCGCGGTGGTCACGATCGCTGAGCTGGCCGACAAGACGACCAAGCCGAAGTTGGTCCTTTCGTTCGACGACGGCTATCGTGATTTTGCTCTTTATGCCGCGCCCATCCTTCGCCGGCATGGTCTCCGCGCCAACCAGAACATCATTCCCCGATGCGTCGAGACCGGCTTGCCTCCGCTCAACGTCATTGCGCAGGACTTCGTTGGAAAGGCGCCTCCCGAACTGGTCGCCCGGATGCCCCTCGACGGCTTCCGGGCAGCGAGAGACCATTTGTTCGGGCGGCGGCTGTCTCAATTCATCAAGTTGCGATCCCAAGCGGAGCAGGACGCCCTGGCCGACCGGCTGCTGCCCTATTTCTTCGAATGGGATGGGTTCGAGCCGACAGCGATGATGAACCTGGATGAAGTCCGCAGCGTCTGCGATCACGAAATCGGCGCCCACTCCTACGCGCATTCATCGATGGAATTTGAAAGTGATGAGTTCCTCGATGAGGATGTCCGTCGGTGCCGGGACTATTTCCGTGACAATCTCGGCTTGCCGATGACGATCTACGCCTTTCCCAACGGAAGTTGCCGGGAGGGCCAGGCCGAGCGCGTCCTTAAACAAGGCGTCGACCATGTGCTGCTCGTGGGAGAATCATTCGACCGAGGCGGAAGGGTCAACAACCGTTTCACCTTCGATGCCAGCTCCACCTTCGAGGCGCGGTTCAAGGCGCTCGGTGGTTTCGCCGCAGTATGAAGATCATCGCCGTATTCGGCGAGGCGAGCAACCAGCGCGCACTCGCTCATCGACTGCATCGCACGTCGCCGCTCGCCCACGTCGCGCGCATCCAGCTTCGGCCGAAAGGCAAGCGCCGGGTGGTTCGGAGCCTCGTCTCCCTGACGCTGGCCCGCGCGCTACGCAGCGCGTGGACCAGGATGCTGCGCCATTACGACGTGGCCTACCCCGGCTGGCCCGAGGTTTCCCAGAGCGTTCACTCGTCCGCCAATGACGACGAGCTCGTCGAGCTGGTTGCGCGCGAGCGGCCTGAACTGGTCCTCGTGTCCGGCACCGACTTGCTGACCAAGCGAACTCTTGAACGGTTCGGCACCCGCGTTCTGAACCTTCACACTGGCATCTCCCCCTACATCCGCGGTGGGCCAAACTGCACCAACTGGGCCCTCGCCCTGGGAGAATTCGACCTGATCGGAAACACCATCATGTGGATCGATCCGGGCATCGACAGCGGCGCCATCGTTACGACCGAGCGGACGCCCTTGACGGGCCGCGAGACGCTGCTTGAGCTGCACATCAAGGTCATGGACCACGCCCATGATCTTTATTGCCGGGCCCTCGGTGCGCTGGTCGCCGGCCGAACGCTGCCTTCTGTCCAGCAAGCCGACATCGGAAAAGGCAGATTGTTCCTGACGAGAGAGTGGAAGAGCACTGCGATGCTCCGCGCGGTTCTCAATCATCGGTTTCGCTATGGGCCGTTCGCCAGCCGGGAGGCGATCAGGCTCGTTCCGCTCGATTAGCAACAGCGTGATCGTTGCCGGATCGACCGAAGGCGGTGTACGGGACAAAGCCGCCACAATGGCGGAAGATCAAACCGGCGAGCGCCACAGGCGAAGGTGAAAGTAATGCCCGGCACGCGACGATCGATCCTGTTCGAACTGAACGAAGTGCCGCTTCGCGTCGTCCGACATTTTGCCGACCGTCACCCCAATTCCGCGTTCGCCCGGGTCCTTGAGCGGGGCAGTTATTGGACGACCGTGACCCCCGACCAAGGCCATCTGTCACCGTGGATAACATGGCCGACGCTGCACCGCGGCGTCTCCTCCGCGGAGCACAAGATCGGCGCGCTCGGCCAGGACGTCGCGGCCGCTGACCGTCGCTTTCCGCCAGTTTGGAAGATTCTTGCCGACGCCGGACGACGGGTCGGCATGTTCGGCTCCTTACATTCCTACCCTCCTCCGTCGGACCTCGATGCATTTGACTTCTACGTCCCGGACACGTTCGCCGCGGGGCCAGAAGCGAAGCCGGCCGAGCTCGCCGCCTTCCAGCAATTCAACCTCCACATGGTCGATCGCTCGGGCCGCAATGTTTCGGGTGATCTGCCCGTCAAGCAGGCCCTGCCCTTCCTGCTGAGGTCGCTGCCGGCAGGGATTCGTCCCGGGACAATGGCCAAGATCGCGCGGCAGGTGGCTTCGGAGCGGATCTGGCGGCACCGGACCGCTCGGCGGCGAACGATCCAGTCGCTGCTCGCGTTCGACCTGTTCCTCGCTCAGCTTCAATCGAAGAAGCCGGACGCGGCCTTCTTCTTCACCAACCACGTCGCCTCGTCGATGCATCGTTATTGGCCCGCAACCTTCACCGATGACTATTCCGCCACCAAGTGGAGCGAGGGGTGGGTGCGCCGGTTTGCGGGGGAAGTCGATTATGTCATGGGCGAGGCAGATCAGATGCTCGCCGACCTCGTCGCGTTCGCCGATCGAAACCCCGAATATGTCGTGTTCGTGGCAAGCAGCATGGGCCAGGCGGCGGTTGATGAGTCGGCGCGGCAGATCAGCACCGAAGTGCTGCTTCGCGACATGACGCGTTTCCTTCACGCGATCGGCGTCGACGGCGCCTGGCAGCGACGGCGAACGATGGAGCCGACCTATACGCTGGCGTTCGACGATAAGGCCTGCGCCGACGCCTGCATGGCGTGCCTCGGGCGGATGAAGATTGCCGGCCAGCCGATCAGCCATCGGCGGCTCGACGCTCACGGCATCGAGTTCGTGCTGGGTCATCCGAACATCGGCGCGGAGGAATTGACTATCACCATCGGCAACCGCTCCTTCACACCTGAGGAGGTCGGCATCGCTAATGTCCCGATTGAGGATGAGGTCGGCGCAGCCGCCTATCACATCCCCGAAGGAATGCTGCTCGCCTACGATCCGCGAGCGGATCTCGGACAGGCCGGAGCTGCCGATCCAATCTCGACGACCAGGATTGCCCCAACCTTGCTTGAGCTGCAGGGTGTCCGTCCGCCGTCCTACATGGACCGGCCCATCGAGCTGTTCGCCGATGTGGAGCTTGAAATCGCCTAGCGCTTAGCTGCTGCTCCGCATTGCCAGCCGCGTCTCGATTTCGCTGCGTTCGGGCACCACGACCCGAAACTTGCGGTTCGCGAAGTCGATCGAAACCTTCTTAAAGGCCCTGAACGCATTCATCCCAAGGAGCAGCGATGGCGTCTTGTCGAGCTTGAGCTGCTTGAAGGTATGCGCATCGACGAACACGACGGCCAGGTTTTCAAGGGTAATTCCACCGATCTGGAGCTTTCGGACAAACATATAATCGCCCGAAATCGTGTCGCCCGTCACTGACTGGAGGTCCACCTTCTCCCGTGCATCGACGAGGTTCCGCCCCAGCAGACGTCGGCGCAGCGCTTCATTGCCGATGCACACCTCGGAGCCTGTATCGAGGACGACCGTCACTGCCTGGCCGTTGGCAATGGCGTCAGTAAGAATCAGGCGCCCATTCTTTCGCCTGGCCTCGACCACGATCGTGCCAGGCTCGTCGCGAAAGTCCGACAAGACCGAAGGCACGATCGACATGGTCTTCTTCTCGAAATCGAACTGGACACGCTGCGAGCGCAGAACATCGGCTCCGACGATCCCGTCCGCGCCCATGTTCGCGCTGTCGAGGACCGCCGCTTCGATCAGCTTGTTCGCCGGGCGAGTGAATTCGAGGCTGGGGACCTTGGCGGTCGACACGGTCTTTACGCCCGTGCTGCTGTGCAGTTCGACCGAGGACGCAGGAGCCAGGGCCAGCCGCGCAGCCAGCGCGCTGGAGACTGCGCTCCGGTCGGCGCCAGTGTCGACCAGGAACTGATAGGGTCCGACGCCGCCGAGCCGGACCGGCACCGTCATCCGATCACCGCGAGCGTCGCGGAACTGGACGTCCTGCGTCTGGGTCGTCTTGTCGATCTCGGGGACTCCCGAGACCGCGTCGAGCCGCGTCACATTCTGCGCGCTGAGACCGGTGCCGCACATCATCGCGGCTGCGAAAAGGATCAAACGCCGGGCCATAAACCTCTCTCCCCCTTCGCCTGCTCATTACGCCTGCGACGATGGAACGGCAAACCCGCCAGATCGGCGCAAAGCAAACCTTCCGGTAAGCGTTCGCCACTTATTGCCGTGATCAGTGGGACCGACGGCGCCAGCCGGCGGATAGCAATGTGCGTTGCGTATTCGGTGATCGGAGCCCCTGTTGAAACATCAAGTCGAGCGAACGGTCTATTCCCTGTCGGAGGATGCGCCCAAGCGTCCCGACCGACGCACTGGCGAGCGCTATCTCAGCTTGCTGAGGGTCGGGGCATTGGTGTTCGACGGAAGGCGCGAATTGTGCCTCGTCAGAAACGTCTCAGCTGGTGGTATGCTCATTAAGCCTTACTCGCCAATCGAGGCGGGGACTGCACTTTCGGTCGAGCTCAAGCATGGCGAGAGCGTCAGCGGGACTGCGCGCTGGATCGAAGGGGGCCTCGTCGGGATAGCGTTCGACCAGCCGATCGACGTCGTCGCCTTGCTCACATCGTCGACCGAGGGGCCGCAACCCAGAATGCCGCGCATCGAGCTGGGCTGCACCGCGTGGGTCCGTGAGGATGCGGACACCTATCGCACCCGCACCGTCAATATTTCGCAGGGCGGCATGTGCGTCGAGGGCGATCCGCGGCTACGCGTCAAGTCGAAGGTGATCGTCAGCCTAGCCGGACTTGGTCCGATCGACGGTGTCGTCAAATGGCAGGAGGACGATCGCTTCGGGATCGGCTTTAACCGCGTCCTCGCGGTCACCGATCTGATGGGCTTCCTCCGCCAGCACCAACGGTTTGCGAGCCGCTGCTCCGTCTCCTGATCTAGCTCTTCCGAAGCAGCAGCATCAGGTTGTTGGCCGGCATCGGCCTGACGGCCTCCAGGGCCAAGCCCCTCGGTTTCGCCTCAGCCACGAAATCCTCCACTCGGCGCAGGCCCCATTTCGGGTCGCGACGCCTGAGATCGGCATCGAAGGCAAGATTGCTGTCGACCGTCGCAATATCGTCCTTGAGCCATGGCCCGTACATGATCAGCGGCGCGCCGCGCCCGAGCAGGCGCGACGCGCCGTCGAGCAGGCCGAGAGCCGACTCCCAGGGACTGATATGGACCATGTTGATGCTGAGAACGGCTTCGGCTCGGTCAACGGGCCATTCCGACGATGCCGCGTCGAGCGGCAGCGGCCCGCGAACGTTCGGCAGCCGGGTTTCCTCACGCCAGGCCGCGATGGATGCGAGGGCATCGGGATGAACATCCGAAGGTTGCCATTCGAGCCTTGGGAAACGCTCCGCAAAATATACCGCATGCTCGCCGCTGCCGCTGGCGATCTCGAGCACGAGACCGCTTGGCGGTAGCCATTCGCCCAGCACTTCGGCGATGGGCTCGCGGTTCCGGAGCGCCGCCGGCGCCGAGCGCCGCGAGCCGGAGGCCGGCGCCTCGTAGAAGCGCCGCTCGTCTGTCATTCCGCCGCCTGTGCCGCTTCTGGCTCGCGGAAGATGAGCACCGGCTTGCGCGCCGCCAGCGTCTCGTCGAGCCTTCGCCGGGGCGCGTGAATCGGCGCGGCCTTCAGGCTCTGGTCGCCCGATTTCGCGCGCCGGGCGATCGAGCGCACGGCCATGATGAACTGGTCGAGGCTGGCCTTCGATTCCGTTTCGGTCGGCTCGACCAGCATCGCGCCATGCACGACCAGCGGGAAATACATGGTCATCGGGTGGAAGCCCTCGTCGATCAGCGCCTTGGCGAGGTCGATGGTGCTGATGCCGCCCTCGAATCCCCGATCGGAGAAGATCGCCTCGTGCATGCAGGGACCGCTCTTCGCGAAAGGCGCGTCCAGCACGTCCTCGAGGCTGCGCAGAATGTAATTGGCGTTGAGGACCGAATCCTCGGCAACCTGCTTCAGCCCATCGGCACCGTGGCTGAGGATGTAGGCGAGCGCCCGCGTGAACATCCCCGTCTGACCGTGGAAGGCAACCATGCGGCCGAAGGCACTCGGGTGCTCATCGCCCGCCGTCTCCTCCTCGACGATCTTGTAACTGCCATCAGGATTCTTCGCCACGAACGGCAACGGACCGTAGGGCGACAGCGCCTCGGAAAGCACGACCGGTCCGGAACCGGGACCGCCGCCGCCGTGGGGCGTCGAAAAGGTCTTGTGGAGGTTGATGTGCATCGCATCGATGCCAAGGTCGCCCGGGCGGACCTTGCCAACGATGGCGTTGAAATTGGCCCCGTCGCAATAGACGAACCCGCCGGCCGCATGGACCGCGTCGCTGATCGCCTTCATGTCGGGCTCGAACAGGCCGCAGGTATTGGGGTTGGTGATCATCACCGCCGCGACGTCCGGACCGAGACGGGCCTTCAGCGCTTCGAGG
>Ga0207647_10001789_pt1 | contig 16477 bp, 15 predicted proteins | sample KBSCornC2_FD_184295 | JGI IMG/M metagenome (GOLD analysis project Ga0207647, IMG submission 184295) | Corn rhizosphere microbial communities from Kellogg Biological Station, Michigan, USA - C2 (SPAdes) (version 2) | ecosystem: Host-associated > Plants > Roots > Rhizosphere ...
CGGCTGGCGCGGGGCTGTAGCTCAGATGGGAGAGCGCTGCAATCGCACTGCAGAGGTCAGGGGTTCGATTCCCCTCAGCTCCACCAGCCTTTTCAATGAGTTAGCTTAATCGTCGAACCTTCCGTACCGAAAAACTACGGAAAACAGGGTTGGACATTGTCAGCCGGATTTGACTGCTCCCTTGGCTGCGCCCGCTTGCGGTTACGGCTGATGCCGGTAAGTTCGTGGCGCGCCGGAACGACGGCGCCGGGGCGTGAGAACCTCGACTTGGTGAACCTGCCTAATGCATCTCATGCTTCGGGCCGGGTGGCCGCCGCGCATGTCCAGGCCGCTCGCGGCTAAAGGCGGCGGCGCAAGTCCAAGCTTGTTCTCAACACCCGGCTCACCGGCGCGCATCGCGAGGAGAATCGTGAATGCGTTGGGGAGACGGCAATTCGGCATCAACCGGGCGATCTAGTCGTTTCGGGCTTGGCCGCGGAGCCCGGTCGTGGAGGCTTGAATGAGCCTTTCGCCGCCGGGCGCCGCCTCTCCAATCTCGCCGCCTGGCGATGACATCGCCGCAGGCAGCCTAACGGAGGGTGAGGGTCGGGCGCGGGTGCAGCAGCTCTACCAGGAGCATTCGTCGTCGCTGGTGCGCCAGCTCACCCGCAGGACGGGAAGCGGCGATCTTGCCCGCGACGTCGCTCAGGAGACATTCCTCGGCTTGCTTCGAATGGCGCCGGAGAGCCTCGCGCGGATCCGTCAGCCGGAAGCCTATCTGTGGCGTGTCTCGACCCATCTGCTGGGGAAGTGGGGAACGGCCAGAGCGCGGCGGGAACGATGCACGCCAACGCTCGAACTGGTTGCCGATGCTGTGGTCGACCAGGTGGTGACGATGGAACAGCGGGACACCTTACGGCGGATCGAGCGCGCAGTGGAAAAGCTGAAGCCGCGTACGCGCGAGATTTTCCTGGCACATCGAGTCGATGGCCTGAGCTATGCCGAGATTGCCGAGCGCACGGGTCTCAGCATCAAGGGCGTCGAGAAACAGATGAGCAAGGCCATTGCCAAGATCGACCGCATGCTGGATCGAGGCTGAGCCGTGCGAATTCGCCTGCCGAAGACGAAGGGGATGCTGCGTCGCGAGGCCGCGGACTGGCTTGCGCGCCTGCATAGCGGCCGCGACCCGGACGCCGAGCGCAAGTTCCGCCGTTGGCACGATGGCGATCCGAGACGTGCAGCCGCCTTCGAGCGCGTGCAGGGGTCGTACCAACAGGCCGGCCTCCTTAGGCATTCCCCGGCAGGCGCATCTGGTCTTCACCGGCCTCGGGCGCAAACTCCCGAATGGAGGCCGCGGCCCGCGCTCGCTGCGGCAGCGGTAATCGCCCTGCTGGTTCCCGCCGGATTTGTTCTCCTTCGCGATGCGGGCCGGCCCTTCGCCGGCACCGACGCCGTGATGCTGATGACGAGTGTGGGGGAGATCAAACAGGTGAATCTCGCGGACGGCTCGAAGCTGACGCTCGATACGGCTACGAAAGTCGAAGTGGAGATCGGCGGTTCACGGCGTCGGGCCCACCTACGATACGGTCGCGCGCGCTTTCAGGTTGCCGGGGCAAGCGAACCCTTTGTGGTGGACACTCCCAGCAGCACCGTTTCGACTCGGCAGGGCATCATCGACGTCGAGCAGATCGGCCGGCAAAGCACGGTCAGGGTTCTGGCGGGGGCAGCGGATGTGCACACATCGGAGCAAAAATCCTCAACGGCCAGCCTTCGCGCGGGCGAGAGCGTCAGCATCGATTCCGCTGGGGCGGAACAGAAGCCGGGCGCGGCGCCGGCGCCGGACTGGACCCGCGGCATGCTGCAGTTCGACGGGACTCCGCTGGGCGATGCGGCCGCGCTCGCCAATCGTTATTCGAACCAGCACATCATCCTTCTCGGCGACGTTGATTCGCTGCAGGTGACAGGTGCTTTCCGGGCCGGCGACACCGCCGGTCTGGCGAGGGCGCTGGCGGCGGCCTTCAACCTGCCGCTCCAGCAACGGCCGGGCGGCGACCTGGTGCTGTCCCGCAAGCGTCCGCCGCCCAAAAATAAAAACGGGGGGTGAACGCGCCCCCGACGCCTCTCCCCATCGAAGGCCGCGAATGGCCGGAGGGGGAGAACAGACGTGCGAAAGCTTCAATCGACGGCCGCATCGGCTCTGCTCGCGCTGGCGAGCTCTACCGCGGCCAACGCGCAGCCACAGGGCCAGTTTGTGTTCAATTTGCCTGCGGAGACGCTGTCCCAGGCGCTGCGAGATGTTGCCGTGCGCACCGGCCGCGGCGTCATTGCGCCCGACGAGTTGGTCCAAAGCCGCCAGGCGCCCCCGCTTTCGGGAGCGTTCACCGCGGAGGAAGCCGTGACGCGGCTGCTTGCGGGAACCGGGTTGCGGTACCGGATGGTCAATGGGGCGCTGGTGGTCGAGCGGAGCCCTTTGGCGGCGCATTCCGGCGACCCCGAAAGCCCTGAAGCAGCCGCCTCGACAATCACCGTTACCGGCACCCGCATCCGGGGTGCCGGCTCGACCTCCCCGGTGAGCGTCACGACACGGCGCCAACTCGAGGAGGCCGGCATCAACGACCTCGCCGATTTCACGCGCATTCTCCCGCAGAATTATACCGGCGGACAAACACGTGGGATCGCCGGCGGCGGCGAGCAGGGCGGGCAGCAGAATCTCAACAATTCGGCGACGCTCAATCTTCGGGGGCTTGGGCCCGACGCGACCCTGACCCTCCTGGACGGGCACCGGCTCGCCTATGATTCAATCGATCAGGGCGTCGATCTCTCGGCCATTCCATTGGACGCCATCGAGCGCATCGAGGTGGTCACCGACGGCGCATCGGCGCTTTACGGTTCCGACGCCGTTGGGGGCGTCGCCAACATCATCCTCAGGCGCGATTATGAAGGCCTTGAGGCCACGGCCCGGCTCGGCGGTGCGACCGGCGGCGGCGACAGCCAGCAGGAGTTCAGCCTCGTCGGCGGTCAGCGCTGGGCGACGGGCGGATTCATGCTGGCGTTCGATAACAGCAGCGCCACTCCGATTTATGCCGGACAGCGCGACTTCACGCGGACGGTCGACCCATCGCTGACGCTGAGCGACCGCAACCGCCAGTTCAGCGGCGTCCTCAGCGGTCATCAGCAGATCGCTACCGGGCTTGTGTTCGAGATCGACGGCTATGCAATGGACCGACGGTCGCTTCTTACAAACCCGTTCCTCGCCACCGCGGACGTTCACATCGACGGCCTTGTGTCGCGCCCGCACGTCCGTTCCTATGCGGTGACGCCGACCCTCCGCGCGGATCTTGGCAGCTGGCAGGGAAGTCTCAGCGTGACCGGCGCGGGCAGCCGAACGCTGCTCGATACGAACAATTATTTCGATGCAATTCCGCGCCATCAGCACCTGCACTATGACGACAGCCTCAAGGGGGTCGAAGCGACGGCTGAGGGTCCGGTGTTCGCGCTTCCCGGCGGCGATGCCCGCCTCGCCGTCGGGGGCGGGCTCCGAGGCATCTCGCTCCACGAGCGCTACGAGCTTCTGAGCGGTGGCCAGAGCAGCACCACCAAGGACTTTACCGAACGCCGAAGCGTTCAGTTCGCATATGGCGAACTGTCGCTTCCGCTCGTCGCGCCTGGCGCCAACCTGCGCTTCATCGACCGGCTGACCCTCAGCGCCGCGCTTCGGTACGAGCATTGGAACCGAATCGCGGGGGTCACCACGCCAAAGCTGGGAGTGATTTACCAACCGGTTCGCGATGTGACGCTGCGCGCGACCTGGGGAAAATCCTTCAAGATCCCGACGCTTGAACAGGTCAATGAGATCGAAGAGGGCGATCTCATCCCGGGGCTTTTCTTCAGCCCGCCGCCGCAGCCGTCGGGATCCACCGTCCTGTTGCTCACCGGGAGCGCTCCACACCTCAAGCCGGAACGTGCGACGACCCGATCGGGCACGATCGAGGTGCGGCCCAGCTTCGTGCGGGGGTTGACCCTGCAGGCCACCTATTTCGACGTCGACTATCACGGCCGCATCGCCTCGCCGCTGCCAAGCCCGGTGACGGCCCTCTACAATCCGCTCTACGACGATCTTATCGCCTACAATCCTTCGGCGGCACAGGTGAGTGCGTTGATCGCCACGCTTCCCGGAGGCCTGGTAAACCAGACGGGTGAGCCGTTCGACCCGTCAGCTGTGGGCGCGATCGTCGATATCGCAATCCGCAATACCGAGCGGCAGCGAATCCACGGGATAGACTTCAACGGTGACTATCATCTGGACCTTGGACGCGGCGGCCAGCTGCTGCTGACGGGGGCGGCAAGCTACCTCGCGAGCAACCAGCAGCTCGCGCCGGGGCAGCCCATCCTCCCGCTCGCAGGCACGATCTTCCACCCTCCGCATTGGCGCGGGCGGGCTGGAGCGACCTGGGACTGGGAACGCATGGGAGTCTCGGCGTTCATCAATTACACAGGACCGCGGACGGACAATCGTTTCCCGACCCTCGAAACGATCGGCTCCTTCATCACCCTGGATCTCAACGCGAGTCTCCGGACGGCGACGAATGCCGGCCTTTTGCGCAACATGGAACTGAGGCTCTCGGCGCTCAATGTGCTCAATGCCAGGCCACATTTCATTCGCAGCGTCTTTCCGGAGGAAGCGCCCTACGATTCGACGAACGAGTCACCGGTCGGCCGCTTCCTTGGTATTTCAATCCGGAAGCGCTGGTGATGCGCCGCCTCGCGGCTGCCGCCGCACTGGTCTTGGGCTGCGTTCCTGGCGCGGCCTATGCACAGCACGACGCGCCGCCGGCGTGCGGCACCATCCTGCCACCGGCGCGATTGCCCCCTGGGGAGCGCCGGCTCGTCCCCGAAGATCTCGCTCGCCTGCGGGACATCGGGCCTGCCGAGCCGCAATATTTCGCCGATCCCTTCTTCGCTCTCTCACCCGACCGCCGGTGGGCGGCTTTCCAGCTGAGGCAAGGGGATCCGCAGCGAAACACATATTGCGTGGCGATGGTGCTGGTCGACCTCGCGGAAAAATCTGCGCCGCGGATCGTCGACGAGGGCCAGGAGCCCATTCTGCTCACCATCGATCTCCGCGGCATCCCCGACATGCCGAACGGAATCATGAGGGTCGTTACACCGCGCTGGTCGGCGGACGGCAAATGGATAGCCTTCCTCAAGCAGGAGCATGGAAGGGTTGAGGTTTGGCGGGCGTTCGCCGACGGCAGCGGGAGTGCGCCGCTGACCCACTCGGATACGGACGTCGCCGATTTCCGAATTGCCGGCGATGGATCGAGCATCATCTATGTGACCCGCCCTGGACCTGAGCGCGAACGTCACGAAATCGACAGGGAAGGGCTGAACGGCTGGCATTACGACGATCGCTTCGCGCCGTGGATTTCCAAAAGACCATTTCCGCACGCAACGGCTGATCGTCAGGTCCAGGTTCTGGACGTCGGCAGCGGCCGGGTGCGAGCGCCCACGCCGGGCGAAGCTGCGCTGGTTGCAGTCGACGGCCGCTTCCCCGCTTATGGGGGCGCCCCGCAGCCCACCGGTGTCGACGGACTGGAAATCTCCTCGACCCTGCTTTCCGGCGGCGCCCGGCGGGGAAGCCTTAAAGCGTATCGACCCGACGGTTCGGTCGCCGCCTGCACTGCTGCCGAATGCGAAGGCGCATTCGACCCCTGGTGGATGCCGGGACAGAGGCACGTGCGCTTCCGCCGCTGGGACGGGTGGGCGAAGGCGTCGAGCGCCATCTATGACTGGAATCTCACGGACGGTGCGGTCCGGCGCCTGTACCTGACCGACGATCTGCTGACGAGTTGCACGCCTGACGGGGTGTCGATGATTTGCCTGATCGATTCGTCGGTCGAGCCGCGGCGGCTTGTCCGTCTCGACCCGGCCACCGGCGAGCGCAAGACCTTGTTCGATCCCAATCCGGAATTCGCCCATCTGGCGCTGGGCAGACCCGAGCGGCTGCACTGGCGCAACGCATTCGGGATCCAGACCATCGCCGACCTGGTGCTGCCGGTCGGCTACCGGAAGGGCCGGACATATCCGATGGTCGTGGTCCAGTACGACACGCGCGGTTTTCTTCGCGGCGGGACCGATGATGAATATCCGATCCAGGCGTTCGCGAACCGGGGCTATGCCGTCCTGAGTTTCTCGAGCCCTCGGTCCCCGGCGGCAAAGCTCGGCGCCAGGAATTTCGAGGAAGCGGGCCGTCTTGACCTCCGGAATTTCGTCAACCGGCGCAATATCCAGTCATCGCTGGAACTCGGCGTGAATCTGGTCGTCAGGCGCGGAATCGCCGACCCGCGGCGGATTGGAATCACCGGCCTCAGCGACGGGTCGAGCACTGTCGAGTGGGAGCTCATCCACAGCTCGCTCTTTTCGGCCGCCGCGATGAGCAGCTGTTGCTGGGATCCCACATTCATCGCTCGGGTCGGTCCGGTCGCTGGCCGGCACTTCCTCGCCGAGGGCTATCCCGGCATCCTCGAGCGCGATGATCCTTTCTGGAAGGACATGTCGCTCGAGGTCAACGCTCGCCGAATCCGGACCCCGATCCTCGTGAACGCGTCGGAAGAGGAACTCCTTGAGGCTCTGGAAACCTACACCGGCCTTCGAGAGGCGGGTGTGCCGATCGACATGTTCGTCTACCCGGGCGAATATCATGGCCGATGGCAACCGGCGCACCGGCTCGCCACCTACCGCCGCTCGCTCGATTGGTTCGACTACTGGCTGCGCGGCATCCGGTCGCAATCGCCCGACCGTCAATCCGAGCTCAGGGAATGGGACCGCCTGAAGCGGGAATCGGGCCACGGACGGCCGATTTGAAGTCTTTGCCTGACTGCACGGCGTGTCGCCGTGCGTCCCAATGGCCGATCCATGCTTCGCAATTGACCAATTCGAGAATTCGCACCCGCTCAAGGTCCGGAACAGGCCGGTCTCCCGCGAGGATCTGATCCAGTGCGGCGCTGTCGATGATGCGCTGCGCCGCGAGCCGGCCGTCGAGCAGCCGCTCGCGGATGGCTTGGCGAAAGTGATCGAGCAGCCGGGCCGCGAACCGGCTGGGCGTCCCCTTGACGCGCCGGTTCAGGACGGCAGGCGGAAGGCCGCCGGCAAAAGCGCGACGGGCGAGTGACCGGTCGCGTCCTCCGGCGCGCCATTCCCAGCTTGGAACGTCCAGACAGGTTTCGATGATTGGTTGCGACATCAACGGACTGAGCACCGGTAGGTGATAGCCGCGGCTCGCCTCGAGCGTCGGCTGCGCGCGAAGCACCAGGGAGACGTGCGCGGCCTTGCCCGGAAGCGCACCCGCCGGCGCGTCAAGCCATTCATGGTGAATCGTCGCAGCGGGGAGTCCGGCGACGAAGTCGGGATCGAGGAACGTTGGTTTCGGCTGGACGCGATGCGCCGGCGACCCCTGTGCCAGTCGCCACGCCTGCCGCAATGCGTCGAAAAGGCTGCAGCCGGTCTGCCGGCAGACGTCGAGCAGCGCGCCGATCGTCCCCTGGCCGATGCCCTCCGCGAGATAACGGTCGGCGGCTGATGAGGCCGATTGGGAATAGCAAAAAACATTGTCGCCGCCATTGCCGGTCATGAAGGCGTCGCAGCCGATCTCGCGCGCGACCTCCATGTTGACCCGTTCGTACGCGTTCGCCTGGGTCCGGTCGCGGGGTCTTGGAAGGTGTGGCGCCAGCGGTTCCGTGATGTCGATATCTTCGAGCCTGTAGCGGCGTTCGACCAGCGGCAGTCGAAGATGGCTGCAGAGCGCCCGGGCAAAGACCCGCTCGTCGCCTGCCGGGTCATCGGAGAACATCGTTAGGCACGTCGTATCAGCGCCTGCTCGGGCAAGGCATGCGGCAATGATCGACGAGTCCAGCCCGCCGGAAACGCTGAGCAGGATTCGGTGCGGCGCCGACGCCCAGGCCCGCACGCAATGCGTGACGGTGCGCTCCAGCCGCTCGGCGGCGGCTTGCGGCCCGTCCGATCGAGTGGGGACATAGTCCCACGGCGACCAGCACGCCTCCTGTAGGTCGCCGCCCGCCGGAAGGTCGAGCGAAAACCCCGCCAGCAATTCCCGGATGCCCCGGAGCGCAGTCGCCGGGACAGGAACATTGGCGCGGTAGAGCTGCCGTCCGATTTCCTGAACGTCGACGTCAATCGCTGCGCCGGTGGCTACGAGGAGATCGGCATCGGAGGCGAAAAACCTGACGCCCTCGTGGTCGGCGTAATAGCAGGGAAAAGTGCCGGAAGGGTCCCGAAGGATCCGGACGGAGTCCGAAGCCGCGATCGCTGCGACATAGCCGCCCCAGTAGCTCCGGAGGAGTACCCGGCCGCGGCTCGCCGCGATTTCCGCTGCCTCGCTCGAGGTGAGGGCGGTGAGCGGCTCCGGCTTGTCGTGACGAGGGAATAAAGTGCCAACGACGCAAACGCCCTCTGCGGAACCAATGCAACGGCATGCCGGATTGACCAGCGCGGCAATCCGCGGGCTCGACAATGCCGGCTCCAGCCCGGTTTGGTGGCAAAGCGCACGGAGAAGCTCGCTCCGCTCGATGCCTTCGCCGGCGACGATCAGAAGGTATCGGGGACTCATTCGAGCACGAGGATGGGCGTGTAAAGGCGCGCCTGCTCATAGCCGCCGACCAGCACGACGTTTCCGAGCTGCACCCAGCAGTGGGCGGTGAACGGGTGAGCGATGACGCCAAGCACCAGCTTCGTGTTCAGACCTCTCGTCCGGCATGATGAATGAAATGCGAGCCCGCGAACCAGACATCGGTCATGGCTTCGAAGGATGACGGCCGTTGCGGCCGCGGCGTTCACCAGCGCTGAAGCCGATCGGTGCTGGTCGTTCGAGACCGACGCGATCCCTGGCCTGATGCGCCGGACACTTTCGATGACCTCGTGCAGCGGGCTTCGTCTGAGCAACCAGGCAATCCGGAGCTCCGAGGAAAGTGTTTGCAGGATGTTCAACACGCCGGCCCAGGCGCCACGCCCGGCAGCGAAGTCGCTCTGCGGCATGTCGATCGCCGGCGGCGACTGGATCGACGTTTGAGCGTCGCCCTCGACCAGCAGCCCGCGTTTGACCAGCGGATCAAGCGCGTCGGAGTCGCCCAGCCGGCGCTCGTTGCGCGCAACTCGCAGGAAGGCGCCGTTCGCTTTGTAAGGAAGGCAGAAATACCGGTCCTCCCTGAGGTCGAGGAAGACGGCCCGGCCATCGCAATCGCACCAGGAGAGGCCATCGCGAAGTCCCCACTGCATCATCTGTTCAACCCGGCGATTGGAGCAGGTCCGCGGTGTCGTGTGCGCGCCCGAACGGGCCGGGCGCGCACGCTGAACGTCATTCGTCGCTCAGGCCTTCCTGAAGAATGAAGCCGCCGGCGTGGTCATCCCTTCCCACCGTCGGACCTTTGGTTTCGACGCTTGCTGCGCCAAGGTCGATCAGTTCGTCATTTTCGCGTTCATAGTTCATGGCTGTTCTCCTCTAGGTGCGTCATGGCCATGACCACAGAAACCTAGCCGCCTGCCTTGCTTGTTCGAAGCAAATAAGCCGCAAATAGTTCGATTGTTCGGCCGGGGCATCGCCAGGACCCAAGCAGAAGCGGTTAGTCTCGCAACATGCTCGAGAGCAGGTCCGGGATGATCCTCAGGCGCCGGCGATGATAACGCACTAGGCCGCGTCGCAGGGCTTTGCGGTCGCCGAGTTGCAAAGCTCGGATGATCTCATTCGTCTCGTCTTCGGTCTCATCAAGGAAATGATGTTCAAGCCGTTGCACGGGTTCGAGCCGATGGATCAGCCTCTCCAGCGCGGCAACGTGCTCGGGATTTCCGGCTGTCCGGGCGAGCGCAAGGAATAATGCATTGCGGCGCAGGTACAGCGGATCGCCGGCACCGTTTGCGACGACCTCCTCGCCGGGCGCTTCGGTTTGCCTTTTGATCACGGCCAGCAGCAGCAGGTCCAGGTGCCAGCCATAAAGATGGCGAAGCAGGGCCTCCGTCAACATCGGCGCACGGAAGCCTTCCTGCCGCGGCGCTTCGACCATCCCTTCGCCGGTGAGCCGATGCAGCGCGTCGCGGACCGGCGTCACGCTTGCGTTGAGGTCGTCCGACAGAGCCGCCGGTTCGAGCCGGTCACCCGGCCGATAGACACCTTCGCGCAACCGTTGCCTGATCGCCGAATACACGCGCTCGAAGGTTCCGGGCGGGGTCATCCGCGATACCGCTCACGCCGTCGCCGCACGCCCGGGCCAGGCCTGCTGGCTAACAAAGTCGGAGACGAGCGCTTCCTGGTCCGGCCTCAGCGCATCGGTCGCCGCAAGCCGCTCGGGAATGCGCTCCCGGAGCAGCACCGACGGGCATTGTCCCTCATAATTGCCAAGGTTCGGGCGGTGCTGGCGGTATCCGACGAGCGCGGCAAGTTCCGGCGTGAACCGGCGCGCCAAATCCGGGGGATAAGCCAGCCATTGGTTCTCATAGGGTTTGAGCCAGCCGAGACAGTAGCTGACGATCGCGCCGCGCCGGATCCCGCTACTGGAATTACCGCCGGCGCCGTGAAGTGTGGATCCGAGAAACAGTAGAGCCGAGCCCGGTTCCAGCTCGACCGCAAACCCGCCCGGCGGCGGTTCGGGGTCGAGTGCGCGCCCGCCGTGGCTGTTTGGCCAGACGATCGTCGCACCGTTCTCGCTTGTGTAGCGGGTGAACGGCCACATCGCGTTCACCAGATATTCCACCTCCCCGATCGTTCCGCGCCACATCTCCTGATCGCGGTGCGGGAGCTGCGGCGGAGCGCCCGGATGAAGCGCGAGGGCCTGCGTCAGGTTGAGCTGGATGCAATCACACCAGGGTTCGAGGATTCGCTGGGAGATTCCCAGGATCAACGGATGCTGGACGAGTGTCCGGGCGTACGGCGAGCGCGCGAGCAGCCGGCCGAACCGCTTCGTGCGGGCGCCATAGAAGCCGCCGCGGCAGAAGGGCGTGTCGCGAAAATCTTCTGCCAGACCGCTGTCGAGCCTGTCGATGAGCTCGGGCTCGACCGCGTTAGGAATCACGCACCAGCCCTGCCTGAGCAGCAACCCGGTCCATCGCTCGATCTGCGGCGCCAGCCCGGTGTGCGGTTCAGTCATCTCATGCTCTCCCTCTCAGGCCGCTTCGGGAATTCGGACGGCCGGGGCAGCGGGCAGATCCCAGATGCCGTTGCCGGCGAGCAGGGTCGGCGTGTCGGGCCGGATCTCGATGGCGAGCGCTCCGATCGTTCCGCACTCGAGAAGGGCGGGTGTGCCGAGCGGCCGGCACGCCCAGCCAAACGCGAGGATCTGCTGCAGCCAGGCCATCTCCGCCACTCCCGTGTAGGTGCGGACGCCCGTCTGAAGCGCGTGCCACACGAGTGCGCTCACCAGCCGGTTGCGGGTCAGCCTGCGCGACGCCGCATTCTGGCGCCGGGACAGGCAGAATCGCGTGATCTCGAACACATCCGGACCCGTCGGCGGCGGTACGGCACAGAGGTCGGCGAACAGCGAGTCGAGAATATGAAGGCGCGTGGTTGGAAGCAGCCGCGTCGAGCCGAGATGGTCGCCGTCTTCGTCGGCAATGATGAGATAGGTCGCGTGCCGGTCGTCGAACTCGTCGAGCTCGAACCTGCCGCCGAGCACCGGCACGTCCCATTTCAGGAGGTCGACGAAGACGCTCTTGCGGTCCTCGAACATGGCCTTGAGCGTGCGGTCGCTGCAGGGCTCCAGACCTCCCGTTGCGATGATGGTCGCCATTGGCGTGCCTCCCGGAAAAACCGGGGCAAGCTTCGCCGGGACGGGCGAACGGCGGTATTACACGAATGGTGGGTTCAGCGGCGAAGCACGTCGAGAAAGCCGATGGTGCCGTCGAACAGGGCGTGGACGGCGACCAGCGTTCTCTTGCCAACCCCGTAACGCTCATAAGCATTGCGCAGATGCTCGCCCACGGTCGCTTCGCTGACCCCGAGGATGCGCCCTATCTCCCAGTCGGACTTGCCGCGTGCCGCCCACATCACGCACTCGCGCTGACGGTCGGTCAGCTGGATCGGGCCATTCGACACTTGCGCCCGGCGCATTCGCCGCGCGGCTTCGAAAGCGAAGACTCCGACGAGCTGGAGCAGCGGCAGATGCTGCTCGCAAAAGCCTTCGCCGGCGGCGCAGGCGAAGGAGCAGGAACCGTGCGCGTCACCCGGAACATGGGCCGGCACCGTGAAGCCGTCGCCGATACCTTGCCGGCGCGCGAGGTCGAGGATCCGGCGGTCCTGCGGCGTGAGTGCGATCATCTCCGAAAGTCTGGACCAGGTGAAGCCGACACTCGTCATGTTGCTCGCGCGATGGACGGGATCGATGGCTCCGAGCGACTGCTCGTCGAACCATTCTGCCCATCCGTCCGGATAATTGTGGATACGGATCGCCGCACTGCTCCGCCGGATATCCACATGGTGAGTCAGCGCGAAATATCGAAATCCCAGGTCGCGCGAGACGTCAGCGAGGGCGCCGGCAAGCGCCTCGTCCGTCTGCACGTCGCGAACGTCCCTGACAAACGCATCTACACGAGCGAACATTCCTGGCCGCGGCTTTGCCGCACACGTCCGGGGTAGGTGTTCCAAGTCACATCAACCCGCGGACGCCCTTTCAACCGAGTGCCATGCCTTCGTTTCTCAAGCGACAGCATCGCGCAGGGTCCGAGCGCCGCGACCATGGCCGGGTTGTACGCGCCGTTCAAATATATTCATTTGTTGGTAATCTCTTTCCAAAAAAGACGGCCGTGCTCGGTGAAACGGGAAGGTGGTGCTGTGCGCCTGCTTGTGAATCGATGCGCGGGGGACAGGCGCGGTGCGGCGGCTCAGCGACCGTTTCGTTGAAGCCGCGCGGTCCTGCACCGATCTGCCGCAGCTCGGCACGCTCCTGGCCGATGCCGCCCGGGAGTTGGGCTTCGAGCATTTCGCCCTGCTCGATCATGATAGCCTCCTAGGAACCCGTTCCGGGCTGCTCCGGATCGACAATTATCCCGAAACATGGGTCGAGGAACTCGTCGCCCGCGGCTATGCGGCCGACGATCCCGTTCATCTCGCCAGCCGCCGGACCAATGCCGCCTTCGGCTGGTCCGAGCTCGGCAGGCTGATCAGGCTCGAGCATCGCCACACACGAATCCTCGCCCGCAGCGGGCGGCATGGAATCGGGCCGGGCCTCACGATTCCCGCCAATGTCCCAGGGGAGCCGGGCGCGTCCTGTTCGTTCGCGGTTCGCGCCGGCCGCGACCTGCCGGCCGGCCGCGCCCGTTGCGCCGAGCTGATCGGCGCCCATGCGCTTTGTGCCGCGCGGCGTCTTCGTCCGGCCGCGGTGCCGGAGCGGCCGCGCCTCAGCCGGCGCGAGCGTCAATGCCTGAAGCTGGTCGCCCTCGGCAAGACCGACTGGGAGATCGCGACGATATTGTCCCTCAGCCCGCATACCGCCCGCCAATATGTGAAGCGGGTCCGGGCCGCCTATGACACCGTCAGCCGCGCGCAGCTGGTCGCCTACGGGCTGCGCGACGCGTGGATCAGCTTCGAAGATGCAATTCCCCCGAATGGGTGAATAGCTGGCGGCTGACGCTTTCGCTCTCCTCGGGCGGTGCTTCTGGAGAGGGCGAGGGGGATCGACTGGCGGGACGCGGCGGCTTACGCGCCGCTGCTCGGGGCCGACCGGTCGCTATTCGCCTGGGAATGGCTCCGCCGAGACGCCGCCTATCTCCAGGCCGCGGGCTTTGTTCGTTCAACGGGCCAGCCGGCCGAGCGCTTCGGCCTGGTCGAATTCGAGGCGCCGGAACGGACGGTTCCGGACGCCCGGCCCGTCTGGAGCATTCGCAGTCTTCCCGACGTCCTTCCCGTCGAGCGCGGTTCGGCGGCGGGGCCGGAAAATTGCTTTGACCTCGATCGATTCGCGGTGATCGCCACTATGGCGGCTCGCAAGGACCGCGAGCATCTGCTTCTCAGCGATGGGCTGCGAACGGTCCGTCTCGATGGTCCGCGGGGAACGTTTTCGGGCGGTGCGGCTACGCTCCGCTATGCGTTCGAGGGCGTGGCCGCCGCGCAGCGTCCGCTCCTTACACTTCGACGGTTGCTGGCGCTCTGCCGGTGTGGCCGCTTTTCGCCCCCGCTGCATTGCCCTGAAGCCCGCGCAGCGCGCTGGATCCTGATGCTCCGAGCGCGCGACGCCCTCGCCGAAGGCGCAGACCAGCGTGAGATCGCGTTCGAGCTTTTCAGCCGCGCCGCCGGCGAACCCCGATGGCGCAGCAGCGCACCAGGCCTTCGGTCGCAGGTGCAGCGGCTGGTCCGCTCGGCCCGTCAGTTTTCAGCGGGCGGCTATCGGGTGTTGTTGGGACCATGAGAAAGGTGGTCCCAGCGAGCCCGGCTCGGGCCGGGCCAGGGATCGGCGGCGCATCGCGCTTCGTTGAAGGCGTACGCCGCGAAAACCAACCCGGAATGGCTGTCACCGCGGTGACTCTGCCGCAATCCAGATGACGCGCGGCGATCTGCCGGCGATTCCGACAGCCGCCGGATACGTGATATATGTCAAGCGGCCAGCAAGCGACTCGCACCCGGCGGCTCGCCTGATCGGCTTCGGGGGTTTCCCAGATGGAAGGCGATCGTGCCTATTTCGGCCGCCGCGCGATCGAGGAGCGGATAGCCGCCATGAAGTCGGCGCATCCGAACGTCCGCAAAACCCATCTCGACATGGCCGCGCGTTATGAGGAACTGGCGCAGGCAATCAGCGCTCGCGAGAAGGCGCTTGGGCTGGATTAGCCCATTGAAAGCTGGCCCCCGTCAGACCGATAATAGCAAGATCGAATGCGGCCCGTCCGGGTCACAGCAGCCTTCGGTGATGGCCTGCCTGGCCGCCGTGAGAAATCGCCGGCACGACCAACGGCCGACCTGACGCACGTTGCCCGCATCGAAGTTAGCCCCTGACAGGCCGCGCTGTTCGCTTAATCGCTGCATTGGGTGCAATGCGGACCTTCGCGAACTCATGAAATACAACTTAGCTTGGGCTCCCTTGCATCTGGCACCGGGCCAGGTATCCCGAGTCAATCGACACGCTCAAATCTCACCTGCCGGCTTGGGACATCGACGCCGACCAGCCGAACCGAAATTGTGTCGCCGGGCAGCGCGCCTTTGGCGTCGGTACGAGCGATCACCGCAGGGTCCGACAATTGAATGCGGGCGCCGCGTTCGTCCACGTCGGTGACTACCGCTGTGAAACGCCTTCCGTCACAACCTTCGAGCATTATCGCCTCAGCGAGGTCGAGGACCGCTCGATCAACCCGGCCCGCTTTCTCTTCGGCTTTGGCCATGACCAGCGGCAGACGTTGGAAGATTGAATTGAGTTCGCCGGAGACTAGCCGGCCATTTGCGATTTGGACAGCTGCTTCGATAACATATCGATCGGCTAATCGCCTTAGCGGAGCCGTGACATGCGCATAGGTGGCTGCCATGGCGGAATGCCATGGCTTAACGCCGGGCTGAAATGGCGCGTAGGAAGCTCGCGGACCGGCTCGCCGCACGGCCGCTTGAAAGGCCGCGCCTCGGGGATTGGCGCCGTCGAGGGTCTTTACGAACTCTTGAAGGCTGACGTCTCGCGGCCATCTCAGTCCAAGAGCCTTCGCGCTGTGGCGCAGGCGGTTGATCGCCCGTTCATCCGGCTCGGCCATCACTCGGAAAATTCCGGTCTTATGCGCGAACAGCGTATCCGCGATCGCCAGGTTCGCAGCCAGCGACAGCGCGGCATTTTGAGTCTCGGACTGGAGTTGCGGCCGAAAGCGAAGCGCGAAGTGACCGTCGGCATCGTCGGTTAGTTCCTGCTCCGGTGCATCCACGCGCGACGCTCCCCGAGCATTTGCAGCTTGCTCGATACGGTGTGAGAGTTCCGCGAAATCCAACGGAAGGTCCGCCGGCTGCACCTGCTCATAAGCGAGCTTGGCGCGCGATCTGACGATCGCTCGATCCGCTCCATCGAGCGTAGCTATTCCGGCCGGGTCAATCCTTACCGTGAAGACCACCGACGGGCGTTCGACATTCGGCAACAGGCTCGCTGCGCCTTCGCTGAGCAGTTCCGGATAAAGACTTGCCTTTCCGTCGGGCATGTAGATCGTCGTGCCCCGTGCCCAGGCTTCGACATCCATTAGGCTGTTTGAGCTGACGAACCAGGCCACGTCAGCGATTGCGTAATAAAGGATCAGGTCGCCGCCGCTGCGCTCAATCCAGAAAGCCTGATCGAGATCGGTGGAGGCCGCAGGATCGAGCGTCACAAATGGCCGATCCGTCCAATCGGCATGATGGGCGATTGGGAGTGCAGCCGCCGCCTGGGCTTCTGCCAATACTTGCGCTGGAAAGCTTACCGGGACGCCAAACTGGATGCGGATGTGCGCCAAGCCCTGCGAGAGGCGCCCGCCCCGATCAATCAGGCTTTTCATGGGCGCTCAG
>Ga0207647_10001790_pt1 | contig 16471 bp, 6 predicted proteins | sample KBSCornC2_FD_184295 | JGI IMG/M metagenome (GOLD analysis project Ga0207647, IMG submission 184295) | Corn rhizosphere microbial communities from Kellogg Biological Station, Michigan, USA - C2 (SPAdes) (version 2) | ecosystem: Host-associated > Plants > Roots > Rhizosphere ...
CCCACCGACCGTCATCGCATCGATTTTCAATGTCGGCTGACCGACGCCGACCGGCACGCTCTGCCCTTCCTTGCCGCACGTACCGACGCCTTCGTCGAGTTTCAGATCGTTGCCGACCATCGACACGCGCGTGAGCACTTCCGGGCCGGAGCCGATCAGCGTCGCGCCTTTTACCGGACGCGTGATCTTGCCGTTTTCGATCAGGTAGGCCTCGCTCGCCGAGAACACGAACTTGCCGTTGGTGATGTCGACCTGGCCGCCGCCGAAATTCACTGCGTACAAACCGCGCGGCACCGAAGCGATGATCTCGCCCGGATCGCTCTTGCCGGGCTGCATGTAAGTATTGGTCATGCGCGGCATCGGCAGGTGCGCGAACGATTCGCGGCGGCCGTTGCCGGTTGAGCGCATGCCCATCAGGCGCGCGTTGAGTTTGTCCTGCATGTAACCCTTGAGCACGCCGTTCTCGATCAGCGTCGTGCACTCGCCCGGCACGCCTTCGTCATCGACCGACAGCGAACCGCGACGATTCGGCAGCGTGCCGTCGTCGACGACGGTGCACAGTTCGGATGCGACCTTGTCGCCCATGCGGCCGGCGAATGCCGACGTGCCCTTGCGGTTGAAATCGCCTTCGAAACCGTGGCCGATCGCCTCGTGCAGCAAAACGCCGGGCCAGCCGGGGCCGAGCACGACGATCATGCTGCCGGCCGGCGCCGGCACCGATTCGAGATTCACCAGCGCCACGCGCACCGCCTCGCGCGCAAACGCCTGCGCGCGCCCGTTCGCGAGCAGTTCGCGATAGCCGTAACGACCGCCGCCACCGGCGCTGCCGGATTCGCGGCGACCGTTGTGTTCGGCGATCACTTGCACGCTCAGGCGCACGAGCGGGCGCACGTCCGCGGCGAGCGTGCCGTCGCTGGCCGCGACCAGCACGGTGTCGAGCGTCGCCGCCAAGCTGACGATCACCTGCGTCACGCGCGTGTCGAGGCTGCGTGCGAATTTGTCCACTTCGCGCAAAAGTGTAATTTTATCTTCGTTGCCGAGCGATTCGACCGGATCGATCGGAGCGTACAAAGCCTTCGCTTCGCGCGCGCTGAGCGCGTGGCCATTGCCGGGATTGCCCGACTGCGCGATCGCGCGCGCACTCTGCGCCGCCGTCAGTAGTTCCGGCAGAACGATCTCGTCGGAATAGGCGAAACCGGTTTTCTCGCCGCTGATCGCGCGCACGCCGACGCCCTGCTCGATCGAATGGCTGCCGTCACGCACGATGCCGTCTTCGAGCATCCATGATTCGCTGCGTGAATGCTGGAAATACAGGTCGGCCGCGTCGATCGATGGCCCCATGAGCTGGGCGAAGACGCGGTCGAGGTCGGTGCTGGCAAAGCCGCCGGGTTTAAGCAATTGCTGCTCGGCGAGGGCAAGTAGGGTCATGGGAATCGAAGCGAAACTGCGGAAGTCGATTCTAATATGAAGCCGCGCGGCCGACTCACAAGTCCTTTTTCGCCGCTGGAGGAGAGCTGGAATCCTTGGCCGTACGCGTGACTTTCGACAATTGCGTGATCACCGGTTTGTCCCAACTGCCCGTGACGCTGTAGCGCACGCGCGCGACATCGTTGATCGCACCCTTGAACAGGCCTTGCAACACCGCGCCTGCCGCCGCGCCGACCGGGCCGCCGACGAGCGCGCCGCCCAAAATGAACGTGCTGCCGACATGCGGCGTGACGTCCATGGTCTGGTCGTAGTCCTTCGCTTTCAGTCCGGTGCGGCCATCGACCTTGATGTCGGCGGCCGGCCCTTTGATCTGCAGATCGCTGGTGAACGCATTGCCGTCCTTGAGCGTGAACTGGCCTTCGATCGAATCGAAACTGAATCCGGACTTGAAGAAATCGCCGAAATCCAGCGACAACCGGCGTGGCAGCGCACCGAGATTGAACAAACCGAAGATGCGCCCGGCACCGGGGTCGACGTCGGGAATGCGGCCTTCGCGCACCGAAACCTTGAGCGTGCCGTTCAGGCGTGCGAGCGCGAACATCGACGGCGCTCCGGCCCATGAGCCCTCGACGTGCGCAACCGTCGCGCCGCCGTCGACTGCGCCCGCGTAGCCGAACGCATCGAGCATGTGGCCGAGATTGCGCGCCGAGAAATCGATCGAGAACGCGGAACGGTCAGAAGATGCGCTGCCGGTCCAGTCGCCGTGCGCGCGCATTTCGACGTTGTCCGAATGCGTGCTGACCTGTTCGAAATGAGTGCCGCCGCTGGTGGGATAACTTTCCAGCGTCGTCTCGCCGAAACTCGCCTGGCCCAGTCGCATGTCGTCGATCTGGATATGCAGAGGCGGCAAGGCCGCCGGATTCTGGCCGGACGCTTCGGCACTGTCGCTATCCTTCGACTCCGGCCAATGCAGCTTGGCGAAGCGCGCAGTGATGCCGCGCTTGCGCGTCGCCGTCGACGGCACCTGCAAGCCGCCTTCGATGTTGGCGCCGCGAAAGCCGAGGTCGAGGCCGTCCTTGGTCGGCGTCAGCGTGAATTGACCGGCGCCGAAATCGCGTTCGTAAGCGCGCAGCGAGGCCGTGTGCAGATCCACGCCGGCGAGCATGCCGTTGTCGCCGCCACTGCCGGTGGCGAAATCCATCCAGCCGGAAAGGTCCAGGCTCGGCGCTGTTCCACCGATGACGAAACCGCGCTCCGGCAGCGGCGCACCACTCATCTTGCCACCAAAAACCGCCTCAGCCGCGAACGGCTCTTTCAGCGTCGGCAGGCGTCCATGCACGCGCAACAAATCGGCGAGCGACAAATCCAGACTGCCGCCGACGAGCGGCACGCCGAGCGTGACCTGCAGCGGCCATTCCGAATCTGCCGCTTTGCTCAACGGTTCGGGTAGATTCAGTGCGACGCCGCGCAGGTTCGAGCCGAGTACCAGCCGCTGGCCGCCCTTGTCGCCGCGATCGGCGCTGAACGCGGCGTTCCAGTCGGCATTGCCGGTCACGCGATCCTGGTACGCAACGAGCGGCGGTGCATAAGCAAGCACGCTGCGCGCGGGCAGGTTCACGCCGAGATTGGCTTCCACAGCATGCTTTGGATCGGCGGTGAAGGCCCCGATCATCAGGCTGAACCGTGCGGGCTGGCCCTGGAACGACGTCGCCAGGTCGTCGGCGGAAAGGCCGTCCTTGCTGAAGCGCACCTTGCCGTCGGATTTCTCGAGCTTCAGTCCGTATTTCGCGTCGCTGAGATCCGCATTGGTCATCACCGCCGTGCCGACGAGCTTCAAATCTTCGGCGTGCTTGATTGGCACGTTCACATGCAGCTCGATCTTGCCTTGGCCGGTGGCATCCACGCCGAGCAATTGCGGACCGAAACGTGTGCCGAGCGGGGAGACCTTGACCAGACCGAGCAAGTCACGACCGGAGCCGGCGCCGCTCATCTCCAGATCGAGCAACGGTTCGCCGAGATCGGGGATATCGCCGGTAGCTAGATTGATCCTGTTGCCGAGGATCGAGCCGGCATCGGCCTCGACGTGCAGACCCACGTTGAGGAACGTCGCCAACACGTGACCGTGTTCGATTGACGGCCAGTCGTCGAGGTAATGCAGGCGCAAGTCTTCCACTTCGGCGTGCGCTTCGAAGCGCCCGGCGAAATTGCGGAACGGCCAGTCGACGAGATCGCCGTGAAACGCCGCACGTCCGGACTTGATCGTGCCGGCGTCGAGCGCGCGGTCGAGCCAGCGCACGGCCGGCGGCGGCACGATGTTGATCGGCCAGAACTGATGCGAGGCCGGCACTTCGGCGTGACGCACCAGCGCGCACAGGTCGAGCGCCGGTTTGCTGCCGTCGTCGTGCAGATCGACAGCGCCGCGCAGTTGTCCGCCGAATCTTGCGCCCTCGAATTCGATCGCATCGGTTTCGATGCGCCAACCGGCATCGCCCCGGTAGACGGCCACGTCGCCGCTGAATTCCGAGAACGCCAGCGGCTGCCGGAACACTTTCGGTTCGTCCACGCCGAATGCGCTGTGCGCCGGCAAACTCAAGTTGAACGCGTCCTGATCGCCGAGCAGCATGCCGCTGATGCCGCTGACACCCGGCAATTTGTCCACGGCATGCCACGCTGCGTCGCGGAACGTCGCGCTGACATCGAAATCCTCCGCGCCGTTCCAGCGCAACGTCGCCGCGTGCACGGCGCCGATCGGGTCGGCCAGATACAGCCAGCGCCGTAGCGGCGCACCGAGCGTGTCGCTGAACATCGCAATCGTCGCGGGCGCGGAGATGTCGACGTCGGCAACTCGCGCCAGGTAACTTGCCGGAGCGCTTTTGTCCGGCCGGGATTTTTCCACATGTATATTCGCCGGCGGCGCGGTTTGGCCGAAGCGCGCGACGTTGAGGTCGGCGACGTCGAGCTGCCAGCCATGTTCGCTGCGCTGCCAGCGCATGCCGAAGGCGAGGCGATCGAAGCCTGAGCGCGGCACGATCTGACGATGGTCGTCCAGGTCAATCGGTGTCGGTGTGGTCAACACGACGCCGTGCACATCGAGCTCGACACGCGCCAGCTGCAGGCGGTCGTGATTCCACTCGCTCCACACCTGCAGTTGGCCATTGCCCTGCGCGAGTTCCAGGCCGCCCGGAGCGAAGCCACGCAGCAGCGCGGCGAGATCAAGCTGCTGACCGCCGAAATACAGCTCGCCGGTGTGGTCGTCGGCGTTGTAACGCACGACCACGTCGATCGGCGACTTCGCTGCCTCCATGCTGCGCAAACGCGCGACCGCGCGATGCTCGGTTCCGGAATTGAGCAGGCGCACTTCGTCAGCGGCCCACGCCAGGGGACGCTGGGAGGCGGGATCGTCGATCGTCAGGTGCATGTCGCGCAACACCAGCGCGCCCAGGTTCAGCAGCAACGAGTTGTCGGCATCCTTGTTCGAATCCGAATTGCCAAAACCCTGCAGCGCCCAGTTGCCGGCGTCATCGCGCAGCAGGTGCAGATCCAGTCCGACCAGACGAAATTCATTCCACGCCTGATTGCGGTGGAACAGCGAGAAGAAATTGATTTTCAGTTCCGCCTGCGGAATCGCGCTGGCCGGCGGTTGTTCCGGCGTGGCGCCGCCGATATGCACGCCGTGCAGAATCAACAGCGGTCCGCCGCCTTCCCAGTGCGCTTCCACGCCATCGAGCTGGACCGGCCGTTTGAGGCGCTCGCTCAAGAACGCGCTGATGCGCTCGGGATGACTGGCAATCCACGGCAGCGCGATCTGCGTGACGCCGATGACGACCGCAATCAGGATGACCAGCGAAGCGAACAACGCCTGCAGCCACAAGCGCACACGATGAATGCGGCGACGCCAGATCATGCGGCGGCCACGGTGTCAGAGCAATACCACATCGTACTGCTCCTGCGCGTAATGTTCCTCGGGTTGGAAGCGGATGGTCTTGCCAATGAACTCTTCCAGTTCGGCGACCGCCGCGGATTCCTCGTCGAGGATGCGCGCGACGACTTTCGGCGCGGCGAGCACGAGCAGTTTCTTGGCTTCGAACTGACGCACCGCGCGCGTTATCTCGCGGAAGATTTCGTAAGTCACGGTTTCTGCCGTCTTCACGCTGCCGCGACCTTCGCAAGTCGAGCACGGCTCGCACAGCTGGCGCTCCAGGCTTTCCATCGTGCGCTTGCGCGTCATCTGCACCAGGCCCAGCTGCGTCATTTCATAAGCGGTGGTCTTGGCGTGGTCATGGGCGAGGGATTTTTCCAGCATGCGCAACACCTGGCGCTTGTGCTCCTCGTCGGTCATGTCGATGAAATCGATGATGATGATGCCGCCGAGATTGCGCAGGCGCAGCTGGCGCGCCGCCGCCTGCGCGGCCTCGAGATTGGTCTTGTAGACGGTCTCCTCGAGATTGCGGTGGCCGAGAAATGCGCCGGTGTTGACGTCGATGGTCGTCATCGCCTCGGTTTGATCGATCACGAGATACCCGCCGGACTTCAAGGGAACTTCCTTCTTCAGCGCACGCTGGATCTCGTCCTCGACCCCATACAGGTCGAAGATCGGGCGTTCGCCGGGGTAATGTTCTATGCGCTCGGCCAAATCGGGCATGAACGTGCGCGCGAAAGTGACAATGCGTTCGAAAGTCTCGCGCGAATCCACGCGCACCTTTTCCACGTCCTTGCGCATGAGATCGCGCAGCGCACGCAGCGGCAGCGACAAGTCTTCGTACACGCGCGCGCCAGCGCCCGTCTGCTTGAGGTTTTCCTGCAGCGCGCCCCACAACTTGGACAGGTACGCCACGTCTTCCTCAAGGGCCTCGCGCGCCTGCCCTTCCGCATTCGTGCGCACGATGTAGCCGTGGCCGGTCTCGGCCGGCAGGCTTTGCAGGATCTCCTTGAGCCGCGCGCGTTCGGCTTCGTCCTCGATGCGCACGGACACGCCGGTCACTTTCACGTACGGCAACAACACGAGGTAACGCGACGGCACCGAAAGATTCGTGGTCAAGCGCGCGCCCTTGCTGCCGATCGGGTCCTTGACCACCTGCACGACGATTTCCTGGCCTTCGCGCACGAGCTCTGCGATGGGCGGCTGGGGTGTCGGCGCGCTGCCGTTTTCCGCGCTGTCGCCGATCAGTGCCGGCATGGCGCGCACGATGTCGGAGGCGTGCAGGAACGCGGCGCGCTCCAGGCCAATTTCGACGAAAGCCGCCTGCATGCCCGGCATCACGCGGCTGACCTTGCCTTTGTAGATGTTGCCGACATAGCCGCGGCGCAGCGCACGCTCGACGTGCACTTCCTGCAGCATGCCGTTTTCGACCACCGCGACGCGTGTCTCGCGGGGGGTGATGTTGATGAGGATTTCTTCGGTCACGAAAATGCTTACCCGTTGTTCTTGTAGGTCTTATAGCCGGGCGCGGCAACAATTGCGAGGGTCGGAGGCCGGGCAAACCCCCGCATTCTACGCGGTCGCAATAGCGAACGCCTTGAGCAGCTCCACGGTCTCGAACAGCGGCAATCCCATCACACTCGAATAGCTGCCGGCAATGTGCGGCACGAACGCCGCTGCGCGGCCCTGGATTGCATAGGCACCGGCCTTGCCCATGCATTCGCCGCTGCCGACGTAAGCGCTGATCTGTGCATCGGTGAGTTTGGCAAATGTCACTTCGGTGACGTTCAGCGCACGCTCTTCGCGGGCGCGATCGATGCACCATACCGCCGACAGCACGCGATGCGTGCGTCCGGACAGGCGCCGCAACATGCGCACGGCATCTTCCGGGTCCATCGGCTTGCCGAACACGTTGTCGTCAAGCACCACTTCCGTGTCGGCGCCGAGCACCACAGCATCGGCGACGCCGGACAGCTTGAGCAACCCGGCACCGGCTTTCTCGCGCGCGACACGGCTGACGTAATCCTCCGGCGGCTCGCCCGATGCGCGTACTTCGGGCACGTCGACGTCGACTGTGCCGAAACGGATACCGGCCAATTCGAGTAATTGACGGCGGCGCGGCGATTGCGAGGCAAGATAGAGCACGGCGCGGATCCCCAAGGGCGACACGCAAACCTTAGCATCGACCAGCGTCATGCCGCGACCGGCAAAGACGGATACACGACGCGCGCCTGGACGAGATCGCACCCGAGTCGAACGCGCGTCGCGTGATCGAAACAATCTCAATGCGACGCCGACAACCGCGTGAGTGCATCGCGCGCAGCTTGCGAGCGCGCATCATCGGCTGATCGCGCTCAGTGCGGACTTTGCACGGTAGCAAGCACATCCCGCGCCGACTGCGTGCGCGGATCGCTTTCGCCGAATACCTTGGCGTGCAGCGCAATCGCTTGAGTGACGAGCTGCACGCTTTCCGCGCTCTGCCGCCCACCCTTCGCCAACAACTGCGCGAGTGCGAGGCGAACCGCCGCCGAGCGCAAATGCATCCCGTCTGGGGGCAGCAGCAAGACATACGAGTGCAACGCGGCGCGGAATTCATTTTCGGCTTCGGCGTCCTGGTTCGCGGCCGCCAGCGCGAGGCCGTAGGCAAAATGCGCCGATGCGGTATCGTGCGAGCGTTCGCCGCCGATCTTCACGGCGTTGTCGCGCGCTTCGCGTCCGCTTTGTAAAGCCGCCTCGAGTTGTCCGCGCGCGAGCTCGACGCGGCACAGGCGCAACTTCGCAGGTGCCGTGAAATCCATGTGCGCTTCGGTGACGATCGCCAATGCTTGACGCTCTTCGCGTTCGGCCGCATCGAGATTGCCAGTCAACAAATGCAGTTCGCCGAGTGCGGCCATGGTCTCGCTGCTCTCCGCCGGATCGCTGCCGGCGTGATTGCCGAGGAAATCGCGCACGCCAGTCAGCAGCGGTTCGGCGCGCTCGTAGCGGCCGAGATCGACAAGCACTTCCGCATGGTTCAGGCGCAACTCGGCGAGCACACTTTCATCGAGCGGCGTATGCGCCTCGGCGAGTGCGATCAGATGCGCAAACTGAGCTTCGGCGCCGACGACGTCGCCGCTTTCGAATGCGTCGACGCCGAGGATCTCGCCGATACGCAACGCGCGGCTGTTGTTCTCGCCGAACACGCGCTTTGCCGATTCGAACGCCGATTCCAGATACGGCCGCGCTTCGGCGTACTTGCCCATGGCGCCGTAAGCGACGCCGATCTGCTGACGGTAAGTGATGCCTTGCTGTTCGTCGACACCGTCCACGCGCGTGACGAGTTCGAGAGCACGTTGGTAGTACTCGACAGCATGCGGTAGGTCGTGCAGCTTGCGTGCGAGCGTGCCCTTCTGCTCCATCGCCAGATAAGTGACCTCATCATCCGGCGGCGCCTGATTCGCCAGTGCGAGCGCCTCGTCGCTGGTCTGCTTCAATCGCGCGATGTCCTCGCGTTTCGTCGCCACCCACCCGGCCGATGCCAAGGCGCGCGCGAGCATCACGCGCGGCGCCGCGGTTTCGCGCAAACGCCGCACCGCATCATCCGTCAGCTCCTGCCCGCGTTGCTGATCGCCCATACTCGTGACGTCGACGCCGGCGAAACGTTCGGCGTTGGCGGCGAGCACTGCGTCTTCGCGCCGCGACTTCACCAGGTCGAACGCGTGCTTATGCAGATCATAGGCTTGCTGATGCGCGCCCAGGTGGTAATAGATCGTACCGAGTGTGTTGAGGATCTCTGCCTTCACGGTCGGCTGATCATCGGGCACGCGTTCGGCGCGCTGCGTCCCGGCATCGACCGCGTCGCGCAGTGTGATGATCTTGCCCCGCGCTACGTTGGGATTGGCCTTTTGAAACAGGTCGAGCACAAAATCCTTGACCGCCGAAGCGGTCTGCGCGTTGCGTTCGATGCGCACGGCCTGCCAGGCGAAACCGATCGCACTGGCCAGCACTACGAGAAACAATGTCGCGCCAGCCGCCAACGGCAGCCAGTGCCGACGCACGAATTTGCGCAGCCGATACGTGCGCGTACCGCCGCTGAGCGCGCGCCCGCCCAGATACGCGCGCAGATCGTCCGCCATCGCGTCGACCGTCGCATAACGCGCCTCGGGTGGCTTGGCCAGCGCACGCCGCACGATGCGCTGCAAATCGCCTCGCAGAGTACGTTTGAGCGTCTGCAGTGACGTCGACCGTGACGCGGCGATGCTGTCTGCATCAACCTTCGATGTCGGCGACGCAGCAACACCGTCTACGTTCGTCGCGGCTGCAGGCACGGTCCGGCTGACCGCATGCTCCAGCGATTCGGGCGGTTCTTCGAGGATCGCTTTGATCCAGCCGCTTTGTCCAAGCGCCGCACCGCGGTAGGGCATACGTCCACAAAGCAAGAAGTATAGTAGTACACCGAGCGCGTAAACGTCGGTCGCCGTCGTGACTGTTTCGCCGAGCACCTGCTCCGGCGCCGCGTATTCGGGCGTCATCGGCCGCGACTGCGAGGCAGTCAAATCGGTGCCAGCGCCGCCAGCCAACGGCTTGGCGATGCCGAAATCGAGTAGTTTGGGCTCGCCGCTCGCGGTGACGAGAATGTTCGACGGCTTCAGATCGCGGTGCACGACCAAATTGCGATGCGCGTACTGCACGGCATCGCAGACTTTGAGCAACAACTGCACACGCGCGCGGATATCCAGGCGCCGCTCGTCGCACCAGCGTGTGATCGGCTCGCCGTCGATGAACTCCAAAGTGAAATAGGGCGAGCCGTCCTTGCTGATGCCGCCATCGTGCAGTTGCGCGATATGCGGATGGCTCAGGTGCGCCAGCGTGTCGCGCTCGCGCAGGAAACGCTGATGCAGTTCGGGCGTGGCGAATTCGCTGCGGATCAGTTTCAGTGCGGCCTGTTGCTGGAACTGGCCGTCGGCGCGCTCGGCCAGATAGACGCGTCCCATGCCGCCTTCGCCAAGCAGACGCACCAGGCGATAGGGACCGACGCTCGAGCCGATCGCACTATCGGTGCTGCGTTCCTCCGGCAACAGCCGGCCGAGCAAAGCCAGTGCGTCATCGCCGAGGATGCGGGCCGATTTGCGCCGCTGCGCGAGTAACCGGCTCACCTTGGCACATAGGTCGGGTTCGTCCGGGCACTGCTGCTGCAGCCATGCCTCGCGCTCGGCGTCGGGTTGTTCGAGACTCTGCGCGAACAACGCCTTGAGTCGCTGCCAGCGTTCCTGCTCGCTCACGCCGGCGGCGCCCCGCTCATTGACTCCTGCAACAATGCGCGCGCGAGCTCCCAGTCATGGTAGACGGTACGCTCGTGCCGTCCGAGTTCCGCGCCGATCTCCCTGAAACTCAAGCCCGCAAAAAAATGCCATTCGACGACGCGCGCGAGCTCTGCATCGCGTTGCGCCAGGCTGGTCAGCGCGGCGTCCAGTTCGAGCGCCTGCTCGACGCTGGCATCGCCAAGGTCCACGGCATGCTCGATGTCGGTCCATTCAGCACCACCGCCGCGCTTGGCGCTATGCCGTCGCCGCGCATGATCGACGATGATCTGGCGCATCGCACGTGCGGCCAGGGCGAAGAAATGTGCCCGGCTCTGGATCTGCACCACGCGCTGCTGATTGAGGCGCAAAAACAATTCGTGCACGAGCGCGGTGGGCGTCAACGATGAGCCCGGCACGACTTGGCGCTGGCGCAAAGCGCAGCGTTTCAGCTCGTCGTAGATCAGCGTGAATACCGCGTCTTGTGCGGCAGGATCGCCGGCATTGGCCGCATTGAGCAGTTCGGTAATTTCTGAGGTATCGGTCATCGGAAAAGCCGCTCACGATGCCCGGTCAGCATAGCAGCGCCTGCCGGCTGTAGCGCATTCAGAAAGGCGAGCTGTGGCGGCCATCACATTTGGACGCCCGCTTATGGCGGCAACTGACGTATTGGCTCGATGAACGCGGCGCCTGCCGCCATTGCAGCGAGACCAACATGGACGCCATTCGTACCTTCTTCCTCCACTTCTGCGCCTCGCTGGCGCTGCTGGCCCTGCCCCAGTTCGCGGTGGCGACGCGGGTAAGTTGCGTTTCCACCTCGGCAGCGCTGGACAGCGAACTCATCGATACGGGAATCTATCTGGACGATTTCGAAATTCATCTCACTGAAGGCATTTTTCAACCCGGCCAAGGCACGATCTACGAGTCGGTGAAGATGCTCGGCGGCTACTCTGCGCCCGATTGCTCGAGCCGCTCGCTCGTGCCGGGCAAGACCGTCATCACGGCAGCGTCCGGCGACTACGTACGTATAAATACTGACAACACGTCTTCTCTGCTGATCGACGCCGTTACATTCAATGCGCCATTCTTCACCGGCCCCTGGGGGGAATTCGGCACTTCCGGACCCATCACGATCAGCCGCAGCGTCTTCACCGGGATCGGTGGCACGAATGGGGTGCTCGGAACAAGTATTTTCGGTCCCGATGACGACTCCACCCTGGATGTGCGCATCGTCGACTCACTGTTCGTCAACAACAGCACCACAGGAAGATGCGTGATTGATATGGGCACCAGCTGGGGCGACGCCACGTTTACGCTGATCAACAACACGATCATGAACAATCCGAACGTCACGAACGGTGGCGTCTGCGTGACCGAGACCACGAACCCGGATTTCCCCAACTACTCCGTCTTGCTCGCGCACGACAACATCTTCTACGGCAATGGCGGCGTCGACCTGTATTCGAATACCGCCTACATGGAGTTGGTCGACAATATCATCGGCACGCACGACTACGAGAATCTGCCGTTGAGCACGGCGCCGATCGGCACGACGACCACCAATCCGCAGCTCGACGCCAGCTACAAGCCGCTTTCGTCGCCAACCTCTCCGACGATCAACACCGGCGAATCCGATACCGGCGACACGACGCCAACCGATCTCGACGGTGGGCCGCGCCTCATCGGCAGCCGCGTCGATCGCGGCGCCTACGAATCAAATGTCGACGATGCGACGTACCTGCAGGTGACCAACGCGAATGACCATGGCCTCGGCTCATTGCGCGCCGCGATCATCAGTGCGAACCAGAACGCGGCCGCCGGCCTGCACCTGATCCAGTTCGCGATACCGGGCGGTTGCGGGCCGAACGTCATCCAACTCGAGACGCCGCTGCCACAGATCACGTCGTTGCTGTTCATCGACGGTTTTTCGCAGCCCGGATCCAGCGCGAACACGCTCGACACCGGCGACAACGCAACACAGTGCGTGATCATCGACGGCAATGCGAACCATATCGCCGACGGCATCTACGTGCCGGCATCCGCACCGAACGGCACGCTGCTGTTTCTTTCCGGCATCGCGTTCGGCACATTCAACCACAGCGCGATCGGCTTGTACGGCGGCAGCGGGCACAGCATCAAAGGCGTTCATATCGGCGGCAATGTTGGCGGTTTCGAGTTGTACCCGGCCGCCAACGGCATCGTCATCGGGCCGGGAGTGTCCGGCGTTTCGATCGGCGGCAACGACAAGGCCCAGCGCAATATCGTCGGCGTCGCCCTGAACGATGGCATTGTCTTGACCGGCCCGAATGCAAGCGCTGTCGCCGCGCACGACAACATGATCGTCAACAACTATGTCGGCGTCGGCTGGAACAAGACGAACTCGGTCTATGTGAATCGCGGCAACACGATCAACGGCATCCACGTCGCTGGCTACGGCAACACGATCACAGACAATCTGGTCGGTTACAACAGCTACGGAATCACACTCGACGGCACGAACGCCTACGACAACACGCTCACCGACAACTTTCTCGGCGCCGATGCGTCCGCGACGGCGCTGAGCAACAGTTACGGCGTGCTGATCGACCAGGGTGCACACGACAACGCGATCCGCGACAACACGATCGCGAGCAATTATTTCTCCGGCGTGAGAGCCAATAGCGGTCTTGGCAACCTCATCCGCAAGAACAGCATCAAGAACAACGCCTCAATCGGCATTGATCTCGGCGGCGACGGCATTACGCCGATCGACAACGACGATGCGATCGGCGCCCAGCTGCTGCCGAATCGCGAGCTGAACTTCCCGGTGATCGGGCTGGCCACCGGCATAGCTCACCAAGGAATCGTGGCGGGCGGATTGACGACAACCGGAGGCACTTACATCATCGACGTCTACTCGACTCCGTCGTGTGATGCCGACAACCGACAGGGCGCGCGCTGGCTTGGCAGCCGGAAGATCACGCGCGCTACGGCCGGCGGCTTGCCGACGCCGTTCCAGGTGACGTTCACGCTCGACGCTCCGGCATCGATCGGCTTCGGCGCCGCGATTACCGCGACCGCCACTGACGCCGCCAGTAACTCGTTCCCCGGCAATACATCGGAATTCTCGGCATGCGTGGCATATACGAACGATCGGATTTTCGCCGACGGATTCCAGTGACGTGTGCGGACGGCGCGCAACGGTGACGGCAACAGTTGTCGCCGCGCATCGAGGCGACGTTCAGGATTTCGTCGGAGCACGCGCCTGGCTCAATGCCAGGCGCGCCTGCTCGGTCAGCGGATTGTCGGCACCGAGAAACTGTTCACGCAGTTGCACCGCCGACGTCAGCATATCGATGCCTTCACTGCGCGAATCTGCGCGGCGCAGCAGTAATCCGCCCAGTTCGGTCTTCACGGTCGCGATAAACGGCGGCTCCGCCGTCGGGTAACCCGTCAGCGCGGCGCGCAGCTCCCGCTCCGCACCTTCACTGTCGCCACTGTCGCGCAGCGACAGCGCCAGAAAACGGTGTGCGTTCGCGGTCAATCGATGATTTTCGCCGTGTTCTTTCTGGCTCGCACCCAGTGCTGCACGCTGCAGTTCGAGCGCCGTTTTGAAATCGCCCTGGCGGCGCTTGATGTCACCGAGTCGATAGGTGTCGATGTAATCGCCAAGCGGCGGCGTACCGGCTTTCTGCTCGCGTTCGAGTACCTCGCTCAACTCCGCCTGCGCTTGATCGAACTTGCCCTGGGCGATGTGCGCGGCGGCAAGATCGCCGAGCGCGAGCCGCACGCCTTGATAATCGCGGCCGTATTTTTTCTCGAAGATGGAGACCGCTTCGCTCAACACACGTTCGGCCGCGTCCGCATCGCCGCTGTCGGTCAGCAGCAGACCCAGGTTGATTTCGGTGCCGGCGATCGCCGGATGATCGCCGCCGAACTTGCGCCGTTGCGCGGCGATCACTTCTTCGAGCATCGTGCGCGCCTGCGCATAAAAACCCAGACGATACTGCGCCAGACCCAGGTCGCCCTTGACCGAGAGCGTCAGCGGATGATCGGCGCCGAGCACTTTCTCATAGGCCGTGAGCGCCTGTTGTTCGAGCTCAGCGGCCTGCGCGTAAAGCGATTTGCTCTGCATGGCCATCGCCAGATTCTGCCGCGCCTTGGCCAGATCCATATCTTCCGGATCGGCAATGGGCGTCACGGTTGCCGCGGCTTCGCGCCATTTCGCTGCGGCCTCATCGAACTGCTGCAGGCCCCAACTCGCGGCGCCGGCTGTCATCAATGCGCCGAAGACAATTCTCGGGCTCGCGTCGGGGATCTGCTGCGCGAACGCAAGCTCGCGCTGCGCATATAGCCGGGCTTGGGCAAAGTCGCGCTGCGCGAGCGCAATACGCGACTGCGCGTGCGCCACGGCGGCGCGATCGGCAAGCGGCGCATCGCGCAGCGCTTCGGTATTCATGCGCGCCGTTTCGGCCAGCGCCGACGCACTCTTCAGGTCGCCGATTTCGGTCAAGGTTTCCGCGCGCTCGCGTTGTGTCCTCGCGCGCAAAGCAGTGCTAGGCCTCAACGCGCTGATCGCGCTGTCCTGCAGATTGTCGGCTTGGACGTAGGCACCGAGCTTGTAGTAGATCTGCCCAAGCGTCGCTTCGATTTCGGCTTTCTGTTCCGCATCCAGCGTCTTGTCGGATCGAATGCGTTCGGCGCCGCGATCGACGAGTTCGTTTGCCGTCAACGTGCGGCCTTTGGCGAGATTCGGATCGACGGCCGTGAACAGGCCGAACAGAAAGTCCTTCACCTGCAGTGTGTTCTGCGCTTCGCGCGCAATCTGCCGCGACTGCCAGACGATCGCTGCGCCGCTGGCTAGCAGGATCAGCACGATCAGCGCGGTGGCGGACAACGGCAGCCAATGTCGGCGCACGAACATGCGCAGCTGATATCGCCGGCTGCCGCCGCTGATCGCGCGTCCGTCGACGAACGCGTGCAAATCGTCGGCGAGTTCGGCCACCGACGCATAGCGCGCGTCGGGTTCCTTCGCCAGCGCGCGCTGCACGATGCGCTCCAGATCGCCGCGCAGCGCGCGACGCAGGTTCGGCAACGTGGTGCCGCGATGCGCCGCGATCGCATCGGCGGCAAGCGTTTCGCGGCGACCCGTCGTGCGATTCAACGCGCGTGCAATCGGCTCCGGTCCCTCTTCCACGACGGCCTGCGGCCAGCTCAGCGCGCCGGCGTCGGCGCGCGCATACGGCAACCGGCCGCTCAAGAGTTCGTACAGCAATACGCCGATCGCATACACATCGGTCGCCGTCGTGATCTTGCCGCCGAGCACTTGTTCGGGAGCCGCGTACTCGGGCGTCATCAGGCGCGCTTGCGTCGCGGTCTGGCCCGCCTGGCTTTGTGGATCGACCAGCTTGGCAATACCGAAATCAAGCAGCTTGGCTTCGCCGTCGCGTGTGACGAGAATGTTCGACGGCTTCAGATCGCGGTGCACGATCAGATTGCGATGCGCATAGGTCACGGCCGCGCACACCTGCAGCATGAGCTGCACGCGCTGACGCAGATTCCAATTGCGCGCGTCGCAAAAGCGCGTGATCGGCTCACCTTCGACATATTCGAGCGTGAAATACGGCACGCCGTCGGCGACGCCGCCGTCGTGAAGTTGTGCGATATGCGGATGACTCAGTCCGGCGAGAAAATTGCGCTCGCGTACGAAGCGCGCATGCATATCGGCGTCGACGAAATCGCTGCGCACAAGCTTCAGCGCGACCTGTTGCATGAAATCGCCGTCGTCGCGCTCGGCCAGGTACACCGTGCCCATGCCGCCTTCGCCGAGCAGTTTCACCAGGCGGTAGGCGCCGATCCGGCGACC
>Ga0207647_10001792_pt1 | contig 16440 bp, 17 predicted proteins | sample KBSCornC2_FD_184295 | JGI IMG/M metagenome (GOLD analysis project Ga0207647, IMG submission 184295) | Corn rhizosphere microbial communities from Kellogg Biological Station, Michigan, USA - C2 (SPAdes) (version 2) | ecosystem: Host-associated > Plants > Roots > Rhizosphere ...
ATCTCGACGCGTTGCCCTGGTAATGCGAACCTCACTGTAGGAGCGCACCCAGTGCGCGACCGCGGCGTTGCGGCTTACCGCTCCATGCCGCTATCGCGCGCTGGGTGCGCTCCTACATAAAAGAGATTGCCGCTCAGGCCTTGCGCAGGCCGCTCACGGCCACCAGGCCCAGCAGCACGAAGCCGATACCGAGCCACTCCATCGCGCTGGGTTGCTCGTGCAGGATCATCCACGCCAGCAACACGCTCATGATGGGCACGCCCAGGCTGGCAAGGCTCGCCACGGCGGTGGGCAGGCGCTGCAACACGAACAACCACAGGCCCCAGGCAATGCTGGAGGCCATCACCACGCTGTAGGCCAGGCCGCCGATGAATGGCCAGTTCCACTCGATGGATCGCTGCGGCACGCATAGCGCGACCACCACCAGCATCAGTGCGCCGAACAGCATCTGCCAGGCAGTGAGATTGAGCGGCGTGGGCCCGTGCCGCAGGAAGACGCGCTTGCTGAGCACCGTGCCCATCGCCCATGCGGCGCCCGCGCCGATCGCAAGCAAGGTGCTGGTCGGATTGCCCAGGCCGTGCCAGGGTTCGATGATGCATACGAGGCCAACGGCGGCGAGGCCGAGGCCGAGCCAGCGTCGTCGCGTGAGGCGCTCGTGGAGGATCAGCCACGCCAGCAATACCGCCCAGAACGGCATGGTGTAGGCCAGCAATGCCACGCGGCCCGCGCCACCGCTCACCAGCGCCCATTGCCCCAGTCCCTGGAAGGCGGTGGTCTGGCACAGGCCGATCATCATCGTCGGCAGCAACGGCGGCGGACGCAGCGGCTGGCGCATCACCACCAGCGCGCCGAACAACACCAGCGCGCCCAGTACATAGCGGATCGCGGCGAAATCGAACGGGCCGGCATGCTGCAGTACCTGCTTCATCACCACCCAGCTGTAGGCCCAGATGACGATGGTGGCGAGTAGCGCCAGCACGGCGCCGCGCGAGTGCGAAGTGGCAGTCATGGATATCCGCGTGAAGGCGAGGTTGCGTGCGGCAGGCCGTGCCCTTGTTCCGTACGCATGGGTGGGATAGCGTCGTTGCTCACCCGCCAACTTACAAGGGGACGCGTATGGCCCGGCCGAGTTCATGGAACACATCCGTGGCCTGCGTCGGCCTGATCGCCTTCGTTGGCATGCTGTTTCGCTTTCCGGTGTTGGTGCACATGCTGGAAAACGGAGAGATCGCCGTGCTGAAGGCCTTGCCCACGGTGATCGGCGCGTTGCTGCTGTTGGTGGCCAGCCTGGGCCTGCTGCTGCGGCGCCCCGCGCGCGGGGCGATATTCGCCGTCGCCGCCGTGGCGCTGCTGGCCGGTCTATGGGGGCTGCCCACGCTGGTGTTCTCGGTGTGGCTATGGCTGGCGGTGGCTGTTGCGCTGGCCGGCACTCTCCTTGGCTTTCATGGACATCGCGGCAAGCCCGCTACGTAAGCAGGAATCAGGACATGGCATCGAGCTTGGCAAAGACCCAAAAGCGTTGCGCGTGGGGCGACAGTCCCGATATGCACGACTACCACGACACCGAATGGGGCACGCCGCTGCACGACGACCAGCTGCTGTTCGAGTTCCTGTGCCTGGAAGGCGCGCAGGCCGGGCTGTCATGGCGCACCATCCTGCTCAAGCGTGATCACTATCGCCGCGTGTTCCACCAGTTTGACATCGAGCGCGTGGCCGCGATGAAGGACCGTGAGCTGGAAAAGGCGCTGCTCGATCCGGGCATCGTGCGCAACCGCCTCAAGGTGTATGCCGCGCGCGACAACGCCGTCGCTGCGCTCAAGGCGATCGACGAGCATGGCAGTCTGGATCGCTACCTCTGGTCGTTCGTGGACGGCAAGCCGATCCGCAATCGATGGACCGGCCAGGGCGACGTGCCGGCGAGCACGCCGCTGTCCGACCGCATGAGCAAGGACCTGAAGAAACGCGGTTTCCGCTTCGTGGGCACCACCATCTGCTACGCCTTCATGCAGGCGACCGGCATGGTCAACGACCATGTGGTGGGGTGTTTTCGATACAAGCAGGTGTGATGAGAGCCCGCCTGCCTGCTTTTTTGTAGGAGCGCACCCAGTGCGCGAAAACCCGACGGAGACACAACCCCGATGCGCTGCGATCGCGCACTGGGTGCGCTCCTACAGGGAGAGGTATCGGCGCTACCGCCGCCGTGACCCACGCAAGCTGTCGATGGAGAAGCTGGCGATCTCGCCGCCGCCGGCCAGGCGACGTGACTGGCCCGGCGGTGGGCCCCAGGCGTGTGCGGTCACCACTTCCCAGGTCGCGGGAATGCGACCGTCGATGCGCATGGTTTCGTATGCCGCGAGCATGCGCTGGTAGTGACGCTTGCCGAGCAGGTGACGCTCGCGCTCGCGATCGGCATTGGTGGCGCCCAGGCCCTGCAGCTCCTTGAGCAGCATGCGCGGTTCGCTGTAGGTGAGCGCGTAGCGATCGACATCGAGCACCGGGTCGCGCAGGCCGGCGTTGATCATGGCGTCGCCGAGATCGTGCATGTCGAGGAAGCGGCTCACGTGCGGCTGTTCGTCGGCCTGCGCCCAGGCAGCGCGAAGTTCTTTCAGCGTATCGGGACCGAAGGTGGAGTACACCAGCAGGCCGCCCGGCTTGAGCACGCGGACGCATTCGCCGAACAGCGCGGGGAGGTCGTCGATCCACTGGAAACACAGGTTCGAGTGCAGCACGTCGACGCTGTGGTCGGGCAGCGGCAATGCCGTGGCTTCGGCGCATACGCGCTGGAACGGCTTCAGCCAGCTCATGTGCTTCTTCGACGCGCGCAGCATCGGCAACGCGAGGTCCATCGCCACTATCTGCGCCTTCGGATAGCGCTTGCGTAGCAGTGCGGTGCCGCGGCCCGTACCGGCGCCCACGTCGATCACGCGCTCGGGCGTTTCCAGATAGAAACCCAGTCGATCGATCAGCAGGGTCTGTACTTCCTGCTGCAAGGCGTCGTGCTGCTCGTAGGTCGCTGCGGCGCGGCTGAAGTTGCGCCGCACCTGGCGCTGGTCGACATGCGAAGAACTCATCGAAACGTATCCAGCAAAGGCTTCAGTGCGGCGCTTACGGCATCGGCATAGCCAAAGAACGGCGCGTGGCCGGCGTGCGCGACTTCGACGTAGCTGCCATGCGCCTGTTCGGCGGACCAGGCCATTGCCGGCGGCGGTACCAACCGGTCGCGGTGTCCGGCGATCCACACGTTGGGCACCGACATCGATGGCAGGTCGGCGCGACGGTCAGCCGTTTCCAGGATGCGGATGCCATCCTGCAACACGCGAAGATCCGGTTCGCCGCGCGTGAACATCAGGCTGCGCAGATGGCGCAGCTCGGCGCGAGGATCGGGGCTGCCCATCGCTTCGAGCGCAATGAAGCGTTCGAGCGTGGCGTGGTAATCGGTTTCCAGATCCTCGGCGAGCTGGCGCACCAGCCGGGGATCACTGCCGTAAGGCCATCCTTCGTCGCGCGAGAACTTCGGCGTGCCGCAGATGACACCGAGGGCGCGGGCATTCGCGGGGCGTTCCAGCGCGGCCGTCATGGCGATCAGGCCACCCAGCGACCAGCCGATCCAGATCGCCGGCGGCGTGCGTTCGGCGATGGCCTGCACGCAGGCGGAGGGTTCCAGCGGCAGCTTGCTGTCGCGCGAATAGCCGTGACCCGGCAGATCGACCACGTGCAGCATGCAACGATCCGCGAGCACCTCGCACAGCGGTTCCATCATGCCGCCGTGCATGGCCCAGCCGTGCAGGATCACCACGGGAATATCGCCGCGGCCGTGGGTTTCGATGTGGAGCGTCATGCGAGGCTTTCTCCCTCTTCCCTGTGGGGCGAGGGGCGGGCGCTTGCGAAAACATCGCCTGGTGCGGGCTTGTCGCAAGACTGGCCCCTCACCGCAGCCCTCGCCCCAAAGGGGAGAGGGAGCGAGGCGGCAGGTGCCAGGCTCTTATCCACCGCGCCACGCTCATCGAACACGAAACAATCCCCGCGCCAATGCGTGCCATCCGTTTCCTCGAAGTACTTCAGGATGCCGCCTTCGAGCTGGTAGACGTGCTCCATGCCGATGTCCTGCATGTGCAGTACGGCCTTCTCGCAGCGGATACCGCCGGTGCAGTACGACACCACGGTCTTGCCGTCGTAGCGCGCGCGATCGGCGGCGATGGCGTCGGGGAACTCGGTGAAGCTGGCGATGCGGTAGTCCACCGCGCTTTCGAACAGGCCGACGTCGGTTTCGTAGTCGTTGCGCGTATCGAGCAGCACGATGTCACGGCCGGCGTCATCGTGGCCCTGCGTCAGCCAGCGCTGCAGCGTCACGGGCGCTACCGACGGCGCGCGCGCACCTTCCGGACGGATCGCCGGCATGCGCATGGTGATGATCTCCTTCTTCAGGCGCACACGCATGCGCCCGAATGGCACGTCGCCGGACATCGACTCCTTCGGCTCCAATCCTGCGAAGCGCGGGTCTTCACGCAGCCAGTGCATGAAGGCATCGATCGGTTCGCGCGGGCCGGCCAGGAACAGGTTGATGCCTTCGGGCGCGAGCAGGATGGTGCCCTTGAGTTCCAGCGCCAGGCAGCGCTCGAGCATGCGTTCGCGCAAGCTTGGCAGGTCGTCGAGGCCGACGAAGCGATAAGCGGAAAGATTGACGATGGACATGGAGGGGAATGGGTACGGCAAGGCCGCCATTATACGGGCTGGGCCCGAGGCACCCGGGACAGCGCCTCCAGCAGCCGGTCCACATCGCCTTCCCCATGGGCGGCCGACAGCGTGATGCGCAGGCGGGATTGGCCCTGCGGCACGGTGGGTGGGCGGATCGCGGTCACCAGGAAGCCCTGCTGCTCCAGGGCCTGGGCGGCCTCCATCGCCGATCGCGCGTCGCCCAGCAACAGCGGCTGGATGGCGGTGGAAGAGGGCATCAACGGCAGGCCCAGCTCCCGGGCTCCCTGGCGGAAGCGGGCGATCAGGGCACGGAGCTTTTCGCGGCGCCAGCCTTCCGATTGCGCCAGGCGCACGGCGGCCAGCGTCGCAGCGGCGAGCGCGGGCGGCATCGCCGTCGTGTAGATGTAGGTGCGGGCGAACTGCAGCAGGCCATCGATGAGCGCTGCCGACCCCGCAACGAATGCACCACTGCAGCCCAGCGCCTTGCCGAGGGTGGCCATCAACACCGGGACGTCGTCCTGATCCAGCCCGGCATCGTGCACGCTGCCTTCGCCGCGTTCGCCGAGCACGCCCAGGCCGTGCGCGTCATCGACCATCAGCGTGGCGCCTTCGCGTCGGCACAGGGCGGCGAGTTCGGCCAGCGGCGCGATATCGCCGTCCATGCTGAAGACGCCATCGGTGGCGAGCAGCGCGGGGGCGTCACCGGGTATTGCCATCTGGCGACCAGCCGCTTCTACATCGCCATGCGGATAGCGTTTCAATGCTGCGCCCGCGAGTTGCACGCCGTCGAGCAGACAGGCGTGGTTGAGTTTGTCCTGCACGCAGACATCGCCGGGCTCCAGCAGCGCCTGCATCGCGCCGAGGTTGGCCATGTAACCGGTGGAAAACAGCAGCGCGCGTTCGCGGCCGGTCCATTCGGCGAGCGCTTCCTCCAGTGCGGCGTGAGCGCTGCGATGCCCGCCGATGAGATGCGCGGAACCGCTGCCGACGCCATCGTCATCCGCCGCATTTTTCAACGCGGCGACCAGCGCGGGATGCTGCGCCAGGCCAAGGTAATCATTGCTGCAGAAGGACAGCAGGCGATGGCCGTCGCGCTCGATCCAGGGGCCATCGACGCGCTCGATCACGCGCAGCTGCCGGCGCAGCCCGGCCTGCTCGCGCTGTTGCGCGCGTAGGGCGAGGCGGGCGAGCAGGTCGGGGCGTGTGGTCATGCAGCGATTCTTTTGTAGGAGCGCACCCAGTGCGCGATCATCGTGCGATGAGGCAACGGCATGGCGCCGCGGTCGCGCACGGGGTGCGCTCCTACAACAGCCATGCGTCAGGCGGCGCAGTGCTCAAGGATGTCGGCATGCACGGTGCCCGAGGTCTCCACCACTTCCAAAGGGTGCAGGTCGAGCCGCTTGAACAGCTGGCGGTCGTGTTCCACATCGGGGTTGCCGGTGGTCAGCAGCTTTTCGCCGTAGAAGATCGAGTTGGCGCCCGCGAAGAAGCACAGCGCCTGCACCGCGTCGTCCATCTGCTGGCGACCGGCGGAGAGGCGGACCATCGAGGCCGGCATCAGGATGCGTGCCACGGCGATCGTTCGCACGAATTCGAACGGATCCAGCGCCTGCACGCCATTGAGCGGCGTGCCTTCCACCTGCACCAGCTGGTTGATCGGCACCGATTCCGGGTGCTCGGGCAGGTTGGCCAGCGTCTGCAGCAGGCCGGCGCGCTGGTCGCGCGTCTCGCCCATGCCGACGATGCCGCCGCAGCAGGTCTTCAGGCCCGCTTCGCGCACGTGCTCCAGCGTGTCCAGGCGGTCCTGGTATTGGCGCGTATGGATGATCTCGCCGTAGAACTCCGGCGCGGTGTCGAGATTGTGGTTGTAGTAGTCCAGGCCGGCCTGCTTGAGCGTGGCGGCCTGATCGCCGTCGAGCATGCCCAGCGTGGCGCAGGTTTCGAGCCCCAGGCCCTTCACCGCGCTCACGATCTCGGCCACCTTGGCCACGTCGCGATCCCTCGGGCTGCGCCAGGCAGCGCCCATGCAGAAGCGCGAGGCGCCCGCGTCCTTGGCCGCCTTCGCGCGCGCCACCACCGCATCCACGCTCATCAGCTTCTGCGCCTGCACGCCGGTGTCGTAGCGCGCGGCCTGTGGGCAATAGGCACAGTCTTCCGGGCAGCCGCCGGTCTTGATCGACAACAGCGTGGACACCTGCACGGCGTTCGGATCGTGGTGCTCGCGGTGCACGGCATGCGCCTTGTGCAGCAGCTCGTTGAACGGCAGCGCGAACAACGCGGCGACGTCGGCGCGGGTCCAGTCGTGGCGGATCGGGTGGGCCATGGCGACAGCTCTGGGGTGGGGAATGGGCGACAGTTTGGCAGCGCCTTCGTCTCTGTCAACTTTCATGGATGCAATGAAGTTGACGATGCGTGCGCGTATGGCTGCGCTACCATCGGCCATCCACTCCTCGGGAGCTTCAAGGCATGAATGCCGGACAAGGCAGCACGGGCAACGTGCTCGCCGCCATCTGCAGTTTCTTCATCCCCGGCCTGGGACAGCTCGTGCAGGGGCGGTTCTGGATCGCGCTGGTGATGTTCGTGCTGGCGGCCATCCTGTGGATCGTGTGGCTGGGCTGGATCATCCATCTCTGGTCCATCCTCGACGCGGCGATGTTCAAACCCAAGACCTGAAACGAGGTATCGGCGCATGGAAGCGCTTTCGTGGTGGCGTGCGGCGAAGGATTCGCTGCAACGTTTCGTGCTGCCCTATCGCTGCCTGCTTTGCGGTGGCCCGGGCGCTGATGGCATCGACCTTTGCCGGGACTGCGCCGCCGAGCTGCCGCGCAATCGTCGTTGCTGCGCGCGTTGCGCCTTGCCGCTGGCGGAGCCGGCCGCGCTGTGCGGCCAGTGCCAGCGCCGGCCGCCGCCCTGGGACGCGGCGTGGGTCCCGTTTCGCTATGGCTGGCCGCTGGATCGGCTGGAAACCCGCTTCAAGTTCGGCGCGGACCTCGCCGCCGGACGGGTCCTGTCGACCCTGTGGCTGCGCGAGATGCCGTGGGCCGCGCGCCCTGACCTGATCGTGCCGGTGCCCTTGCACCACCGACGGTTGAAGGCCCGTGGCCACAATCAGGCACTCGAGCTCGCGCGGCCGCTGGCGCGGGCGATGCGGGTGCCGGTGCAGGCTACCTGGCTGTTGCGCGAGCGCGGGACCGCGGCGCAGACCGAACTCGGCGCGCTGGCGCGTCGTCGCAACGTGCGTCGCGCCTTTGCGGCCAGGCCCGACGTCGCCTGGCCAAGGCACGTGGTCCTGCTCGACGACGTCATGACCACGGGCGCCACGCTGGCCGAGTGTTGCCGCGCGCTGCGGCGGGTCGGGGTCAAGCACATCGACGTATGGGCACTGGCCCGCGCGCCGCTCGCTCATCGCTGACCGACCGCGCATCACCCGGGCCACACGCCGCCCGGCGCAGCATGGCTCTCCGCGCGCCGCCGCGGATCCTCCCTTTGCCGAGGCAACCTCCATGCTCAACTGGCCCGAATATCGCAAGGAACTCGTGTCCCGCATCGGTGACATCGCCAAGCTCAGTCCCGATACCGTCGCCGGCTACCAGACCTTGTCGAACGCCGCGAAGAAGACCGGCAAGCTCGACGCCAAGACGCGCGAACTGATCGCGCTGGCAGTGGCGGTCACCACCCGTTGCGACGGCTGCATCACGGTGCATACGGCCGAAGCGCTCAAACAGGGAGCGAGCCACGAGGAAATCGCCGAAGCGCTGGGGGTCGCGGTGGCGCTCAACGCCGGCGCGGCGCTGGTGTACTCGGCGAGGGTGATCGATGCCGTCGGGGCCTATGAGGACAAGCCATCATCATGAGGCGACGTGTGGGCTCGGCGTGGAGCGCGTTCAGAAGCGACTGACGCTGCTGGTCCCCTAGCGCCGGAAAACGCCCCCGCATGGAGAAGTTTCGCTATTTACCTTGGTTATCAACGTTAGCGTGGCGTCAGATTTGCATAAGCATTAACTAAGATTTCTCTAAGGCAGTAGAAAGGAAACATCATCGCCTAGGCGATGACTGCCGTGGCACGCCCACTTTTTCGCTTTTTCAGGCTTAGATTCGGCGCGGCCAAAGATGTCGATTGGGAATGGCCTCAGCTCGGCGGCAATGGCACGAAACTCGCTTTGATTCCAGTATGGTCAGTGCCTTAGCGCGCACCGGCCGTGGGAAAGGACGGCGCGGGCGTCGTCCCCTCGCGGATGTTTTCAAGCCAGGAAAGTCCGTTCTCTCAAAATTCCGATTTTTTGGGCACGGCTTTTGCGCGTACCACTAACGGAATAGATCGGAATTTATGGTGGATGACTAAAGCGCTGAAAATAGCGGTAAGTTCTTGTTTGCATTCAAATGTGATCCGCTTCACAAATTGACAGCGTTGCATTAATCGCCTTACGCTTAATTCAGGGGATTCCGATTCATCGCGTTATTCAACGCGACGTCACTCATCCCATTTCGAAACATTGCCTGATAGCGGGGGAGCATCATGGGCAGGGGTCATTGGCGTCGCTCGGTTTCGCCGTCGCGTGGATCGCGCGCGTGGCGTGATGCCAGCGCTTCCGGCTTCACGTTGATCGAACTGCTGATCGTGATCGCGATCGTGGCGATCCTTGCGGCTATCGCCGTCCCGAGCTATCGCCGCTATGTCATGCACGGCAACCGCGAAGCTGCCGAGAGCCTGATGCTGGAAATCGCCAGTGCGCAGGAGCGCTACATGGTCGATAACCGCGGGTACGCGCCGGATGCCGGAACATTGGGTTATGGCCCCACCGCGCAGCCCTCAGGCGTCTCTTCCAATTACGACGTTGCGGTGGCGACCAGTTCCGGATTGCCCCCTACCTATTCGATCACGGCGACGCCAAAGGCCGGGAGTCCGCAGGCCAACGACAGTTGCGGCACGCTGACCCTTGGTGCCGATGGCAACAAACAGCCGGCCGGATGCTGGAAGTGATGCCATGAAGACTCGCTCGCAGCATGGATTCACACTCGTAGAGCTCGTGATGACCATCACGATCTTCGTGGTGCTCACCTTGATCGCCGTGCCCTACCTGGGAACCTTCGTCCAATCGCAGCGCGTGAAGAATGCCGCGATGGACATGTCGTCCTCAGTGATCTTCGCGCGCAGCGAGGCCATCAAACGCAACGCGCAGATCGACATGACAGCCAACACGGGCGGATGGTCCAACGGCTGGCGAGTGCTGAGCGCCGGCGCCAACCTGCGTAGTTACGACGGCTATACGAATCTCAATGTCACCGCAAAGAACGGCAGCGCGACGCTCTCGTTCGGTGGCGATGGGCGCATGGTCACCAGTGCGGATTCGTTCCAGGTGCTGCCGACCGAAGCCAATTCGAAACAACAGCCGCTCTGCGTCGCCGTCGGCACAAGCGGGCGGGTTGCAACAACGGGAGGGCCGTGCTGATGAATAACCAACGCGGCATGCTACTGATCGAGGTGCTCGTGTCCATCTTCATTGCAGCCATCGCGCTGCTGGGCACCGTCACCATGATGGCCAAGTCGACGCGTACCGAGATGGAGTCCTACCAACGCGTGCAGGCGTTGACGCTGGTGCAGGACATGGTCTCGCGCATCAATGCCAACCGGCAGGTCGCCGACTGCTACTCCAACGGCACCACCGGTCTCACCGCGGGCAACGTCGCCACCGCATTGCCGATATGCGCTTCCGGCACGACGTCCCAATCGGCCACGGCCAACAACGATCTCACCACCTGGCAGAACAGCTTGCGCGGCGCCGCCGAGATCAGCAACGGCTCGAAGGTTGGCGCGATGATCGGTGCAGTTGGCTGTGTCGAACGTATCGGCACGATCGTGCAGGTCTATCGCGTCACGGTTGCATGGCAGGGGATGGTAGCGACCAAGGCCCCAGCGGGCCTGGCGTGCGGAAAGGACCAATTCGGTACCGACACTTTTCGGCGCGCCGTCAGCGTCGAGATCCAGATAGCGAATCTTTCCACATGACCGACCCTCAGCGCTCCGTCGTTTCACTGCGCCGTCAGGCGGGCTTTTCGCTCATCGAACTGATGGTCGGCATGGCTATCGGCTTGGTATTGCTGGCAGCGCTGGGTTCACTCTATGTGTCGAGCAGCAAGGCACGTGCCGAATTCAACAAGACATCGGAGCAGGTGGAGAACGGGCGGTATGCGCTCGATTCCGTCGTGCGCGATGTCGAGATGGCTGGCTTCTGGGGACAAGCCAACCTGGGTAGTTCGCTCAACTACATCGTTCCCAATCCATGCGCTACCGCCAAAACCTCCATGGGCTTCGACACCACGGCTGGCCTGACTGTGCCCGTAGGCGTGGCAGGTTTGCCCACGACTGCGGCGGCACCGGCTTGCCTTCCCAACATCGTGGCCAATTCCGAAGTGTTGACCGTGCGGTATGCGTCGAGCATCTCTGCCAGCGCTGTTTCGGGCAACGACTATTTCATCCAGCTCTCGCGCTGTCGTCTCGATGCCGTGCCGCTGGTGTACGACAACGTGGACACCAGTTTCACCCTGCAGACACGCACATGTAGTGGCGCACATACGGAAATCCGCAAATACGTGGTGCGCACGTACTACCTCGCGTCATGCGACGACTGCACCAAGAACGATGGCGTACCGACGCTCAAAGTGGCCGAATTCAACGGCGGCGCCACCACCGTCACCTCATTGGTCACCGGCATCCAGGACGTGCACTACAGCTACGGCGTGGATACCGACAAAAACGGTGGACCTGACTGCTATGTCGACAATCCATCGGTCGACAATTCAACCGGTGGCACCAACCAATGTCCCAATGGTGGCGCCTACAGTTGGGCAACAGCGGCGGCCAACTGGGCCAATGTCACCGCGGTAAGGATAAGCGTGCTGTCGCGCAATCTCACCAACAGCGTAGGTTGGACTGACAAGCGCACTTATGATCTTGGCCGCGCCGCCGCAAGCGGGCCCTACAACGACAGTTACAAACGCCACGTCTACAACAGCACGGCACGCGTCTGGAATATCGGCGGCCAGCGGGAGGTCCAGTGATGAGCAGGCTTCGTTCTAAGCGACGTCAGCACGGTTTCACGCTGGTCACCACCTTGGTGTTTCTCGCGATCTTTCTTATTTTCGCGATCTCGATGGTCGGCTCCAGCCTGGTCAACACCAAGGTCGCCAGCAACCAGCAGTTCCGCCTGGAAGCCAAGACCGTCGCGCAGCAAGGCATCGAGCAGGTGCTCAGCCAGCCGTTCACCTCGGTGCCGATCACTGACGTCACCAGCGTGGACGTCGACGTGAATGGCGACGGCAACAAAGACTTCACTGCAAAGGTGGATGCGCCTGTTTGCACCGGCACCAAGCCGGTGCTCAACCAGGATCTGGATCCCACCAATGCCAACGACGTCGGCTGCATGTTCAGCGGATCCGGCCAGAACACGGGCATCTTGCTGCCGAACGCTGGCGCGGTGCCCGCGCCGCCCTGCCAGGCAACGCAATGGGATGTGAAGTCCAGCGTCACCGACCCCAACAACACCGCAGCATCGGTCACCGTACATCAGGGTGTGGCAGTGCGCGCGCTCAACGGCGCCAGTTGCCCCTGACCTCTCATTACGCTTCCACGGATACGCCGCCATGACCCTTAAGCGTTCACCGCTGAGCCGCCTGCTCTCCGCGCTGGCTTGCAGCACGCTACTGCTCACGTTGCCAGGGCTGGCGCTGGGTGACGACATCGACTTGTACACCGGCGCGCCCGCGAACGGCGGCAAGCCCAATGTCTTGCTGGCCATCGACAATGCCGCGGCGTGGGATGCCACCGTGTCGATCCCGACCGCCGCCAACTGTCCCAGCTGGATCACGGGTACGAAAGACGCCGACTTCATCCGCTGCGGCCTGTACAAGGCGGTGACTGGCCTGGGCACCAACCCGCTGCTCGCAGGCAAGATCAACATGGGTCTCATGATGTTCGCCTTGAGCCCGTTGAATGGCGGCCAGTTCTACTACCCGGCAAATACCCCGCCGTCGCCCCCGGGCCCACTTCCGCTGATGGACAGTGCCGGCGTCACCGCGTTTCAGAGCGCCATCCAGAACAACCTGAGCGTCGCCAACAAGTCGAACAGCAACAAGGTCGACGAACAGATGCAAGAGGTCTGGGCGTACTTCGCCGGCAAGCAGGGCCTGTCCGGCACCAATTACAACTCACCGTTGCAGCCGTGCCAAAAGAGTTTCGTGATCTATATCGCGAACGCCGTCAACAACAACGATCCCAAGACGCCGAACGGATCGCCGCCTTCGTATACGGCGCTCCAAACTGCGGGTGCCACCAGCGCACAGCTGACCACCATCACCATTCCCCCGCCGTACAAGAACGCAAACAAAGGCAATGCCGATCAAGGCAACTGGGCCGACGAGTGGACCCGGTTCATGTACCAGACCGACCTGTCCAACGGCGCCAACGTCAACAAGCAGAACATCGTCACCTATACCATCGCGATGTCCGATGGCAGCAATCCTGACTACGTGCAGTTCGTGGGCAGCATGGCATCCAACGGCGGCGGCAAGGCCTTCGTGATCGACATCACCAATCCCGGGGCGCTCGACCAGCTCGTGGCCGACCTCACGCAGATCTTCAACGAAGTGCAGGCGGTCAACAGCGTGTTCGCGTCGGTGAGCCTGCCGGTCAGCGTGAACGGCCAGGGCAGCTACCTCAACCAGATCTATGTCGGCATGTTCCGCCCCGATGCCAACGGCCTGCCGCGCTGGATGGGCAATCTCAAGCAGTATCAGCTGGGCTTCGTCGACAGCACCAATACCAGCGTCCAGATGGAGGACGCCAACGGCCAGCCGGCCATCAGCAGCGCGGGCACGGGATTCGTTTCGCCGAATGCGACCAGCTTCTGGACATCGGATACATCGGCCTCCGGTGACGGCCCGTATCTGTTCTCCAACAACGCCATGACCACCAATCCGGTGCCGAACTGGCCGACCGCGGGCTTCTGGAGTGCGCCGGCGAGCACCAATGCGCCGGCGCCCGCTTCAGGCGTGGGCGGCGCCTACGATGCTCCCGACGGCGAGGTGGTGGAAAAGGGCGGCGTGGGTGAGTCGATGCGCATCGACTATCTGGTCGACCAATCCAAGCGCACGGTCTACACCTGCAGCACCGTCAGCAACTGCGTCACGACCTTCCCGATGGAGTCGTTCGCCACCTCCAATACCTCGTTGAGCGGCACGGCGCTCGGTAGCACGACGACGACACCCACGGCGACCAACCTGATCAACTGGGTGCGTGGCACCGACAACGCGGGCAATGAAACCGAGCCTGGCCCGGGCGGCCTGGTGACCGTGCGCCCGTCCATCCATGGCGATGTGCTGCATTCGCGTCCCGCGGTGGTCAACTACGGCGGCTCGACCGGCGTGGTGGTGTACTACGGATCGAACGACGGCATGTTCCACGCCATCAACGGCAACAAGCCTTCGGCGGATGCGACGGCACCGCAAGGCATTGGCGGCGTGCGGCCCGGCGGCGAGCTGTGGTCCTTCGTGGCGCCGGAGTTCTTCGGCAAATTCCAGCGCCTGTATAGCAATAATCCGAAGATCAAGCTCTATGGCTCCACCGATCCCACGGCCACGCCCAAGGACTACTTCTTCGATGGTACGGCGACGGTCTATCAGGATCTGCGTGTCGCCAACAACCCCAAGGTCTACATCTTCCTGTCTGCGCGCCGTGGCGGCCGCTTCGTCTATGCCTTCGACGTGACGGATCCAGCCAAGCCCAAGTTCGTATGGAAGATCACCAACACGGATATTCCGGAGCTGGGCCAGACCTGGTCGCAACCCAAGGTGGCCATGGTCAAGGGAAGTACTGATCCCGTGATCATCATGGGTGGCGGTTATGATCCTGCCGAGGACAGCGACCCCGCGCCTGCGTCAGACACCCAGGGCCGCGCGATCGTGGTGCTGGATGCGCTCAATGGCAGCGTTGTATGGATGACCGCGCCGTCGTGCCCGACGGGATCGACCACCTGCAAACCCACAACCGGCATGACGCGTTCCATTCCGGCTGACATCACCCTGCTCGACCGCAATTCGGACGGCTATATCGACCGTCTGTACGCGGCCGATGTGGGCGGCAACATCTGGCGTGTCGACCTGGAACCCAACGGTACGTCCACGCCCTCGGGCTGGGCAGTCAGTCAGATCGCGAGCCTGGGCGGAACGGGCAACAACGCTCGCAAGTTCTTCTATCCTCCGGACGTGACGCCGACCAGCTCGTTCGATGCAGTGACGGCAGCGAGCGGCGACCGCGAGCATCCGCTGTATTCGTCCTCGACCACCGCGGGAACTGCTTACAACGTGGTGAACCGGTTCTACATGCTGAGGGATCCCAATACGGGCACGACGGTGGCGAACAACTGGACGCCTATTACCGAAGCGAGCCTTACCGACGAAACGGGTGCGTCGGCGGGAACGGTGGCGCCCTATTCGATCACCAGCACGACCTCGGGCTTCTATGTCACGCTGAATCACACCGGCGAAAAGGCGGTGAACGCGCCGCTGACGGTAGCTGGCTACACCTACTTCGGCTCCAATACGCCCGACGTGATCGGCGCCGATTCAACCAAGTGCTATCCGAACCTCGGTATCGCGCGTGGCTACGCCATCAACTTCCTCACGGGCGTTGGCCTCAACTCCGATGGCTTCGTGGTGTTCTCCGGTGGCGGCTTCCCGCCATCTCCGGTGTTCGGCATGATTTCGATCGGTTCGGGCTCCTCGGCGGTGATCACGCCGGTGCTGATCGGCGGCGGCAACCAGACCTCGCCCAGCGGCGGCAACAATACCTCGGTGCTCGGTGCTCAGAAGATCTCCCCGCCCCAGTTGGGCAAGCGCAAGCGCACCTACTGGTTCATCGAAGGCGTGAAGTAATCGCCAATCGACAGGGATGTCCAGGCAAGCAGGGCGCCACACGTTCGCGTGATGGCGCATCTGCCGGTGGGTATCGCCTTGCGAACGACGACTGGCAAGCCCCGGCGCGGAATCTTGATCGCACCTTGATGGGGCCGCCTGTGCACAGGCCAGTTAGCGGAACTGTCCGTGCCGCAATCAAAGTGCGGCACCGTCGAGTCACGCGCGAACGATGGACGACATTAGATGCTTTCAGGCGTCGGGCGTCGGCGCGCGATACGACTCAGCCACTACCCATGCGCCACACGCGATCGCCGCTGAAATCGTGAACGCCGTCCATGCCGTGCGATCGGTGGGATGGGTGACGATCGCGGGTGTCCATACGAGTAACGTGATCATCCACAACATCGTCGCTTCTAGCAGCGATGCGAGCCTGGGCAGCACGCCAAGCAGCACCGCCACGCAGGCGAGGATGCTGCAGGCGCCGGTGAGGTAGGCCCAGCCCAGCGGGTAAGGCAGCCAGGTGGGTACCAGTGCGACGGTCTGTTCGCTGTAGAAGAAATGCGAGAGTCCGATCATGGGCAGTGATGCCGCGAACAGCATGCGTGCAGCGCGAATCCCGCGATGGCCGTAGGCCCATCTCATCCAGCCACTCGCTTGATCACCTGTGTAACGTGCGAGCAGTACCCACGTGCCCGCCAGGATCACGGTGATTTCCCCCAAGCCCAGCCAGGTCGCCTCCATCTGCGGCACGACCACCACGGCGGGCAGCTTCAGCAGCAACGCCCACACGAGCAGGAAAGCCGTCAGCAGGGCCGAGGCGGGGTTTGCCAGCGG
>Ga0207647_10001797_pt1 | contig 16433 bp, 10 predicted proteins | sample KBSCornC2_FD_184295 | JGI IMG/M metagenome (GOLD analysis project Ga0207647, IMG submission 184295) | Corn rhizosphere microbial communities from Kellogg Biological Station, Michigan, USA - C2 (SPAdes) (version 2) | ecosystem: Host-associated > Plants > Roots > Rhizosphere ...
TCTCGTCGAGCGTCATCGGCTCGGCCAGATGGCTCTCGATATACCAGAGCGCGCGATGGGCTGGATTCATGGTGGTTCGGGCCCTCGTTCGAAGCGCGGCCATGATGCACGGAACGCCGCGGGCTTCGCTTGATCGGCGTTGCGGTCCCGCAGGAGGATAACGCCGGAACAGCCACTGGCAACGCCCGGGCGTTCGTGGCTACACTCGGGACGTCCTTGAAACCGCTCACAAGAAAGCAGGAGGAACCGCGCCATGAAGATCACCGATGTGCGGGCGCACCATATCCGCATCCCCTATGATGCCGGTGTCGCGAGCTTCCGCCAGGGCGCCTCCGCCATCACCGCGCTGGACATGGTGATCGTCGAGGTCACGACCGACGCGGGGCTGACCGGCTGGGGCGATGCCTTCGCCTATGTCTGCCCCCGCACCACGCGCAGCGCCGTCGAGGAGATGATCGCACCGCAGGCCCGCGGCCTCGAAGTTCCCGATGCCGCCGGCATTCCCGCGGCGATGGAGCAGATCCAGCGCAATCTGCATCTGTTCGGCCGCTACGGCATCACCATGTTCGCGATATCAGGGCTCGACATCGCGCTGTGGGACCTCGCCGCCAAGATCAAGGGCGTGCCGGTGTACCGCCTGCTCGGCGAGACCAGGCGCCCGGCCATTCCGGCCTATGCGAGCCTGTTGCGGATCGGCTCGCCCGAAAACATCGCCGCCGAATGCAAGAAGGCGCTCGCGCTCGGCTATGGCGCCATCAAGCTGCACGAGACCACGGCGCCGGCGGTCTTTGCCGCGCGCGAGGCGATCGGCCCGGGCATTCCGCTGATGGTGGACATGAACTGCCCGCTGTCAGGCGAGCAGGCGATCGCGTTCGCCGGGACATGCGCTGACGCGCAGCCGATGTTCCTGGAGGAGCCGGTCTGGCCACCGGAGGATTTTGCCGCGCTCGCCGAGGTCCGCCGCAAGGGCGGGCTCGGCGTCGCCGCCGGCGAGAACGCCTGCACGGAATATCAATTCCGCCAGATGATGAATGCGGGCGCGGTGAGCCATGCCCAGCCGTCGGTGATCAAGGTCGGCGGCATCACGGAATTTCTGAAGGTCGCGGCGCTCGCAGATGGGCTCGGCGTCAAGATCGTCCCGCACTCCCCGTATTTCGGCCCTGGCCTGCTGGCGACCCTGCATCTGTTGGCCGTGCGCGACGACGGGTTCGTCGAGATGTTTTACCTGAAGCGCGAGGCCTGCCTCTGGGGCGGCCGCGCCGATGTCGATGCCACCGGCCATGTCGCGGTGCCGACTGGAGCCGGGCTCGGCTATGAGCCCGACCGCGGCGTGATGGAGCGATATCGCGTCGCGTGAGCGCGGCGCCTATTTCGACGCGTCCTTGGCCGGCGGCGCGTCCTGCTTCTTCTTCAAATCCTCCGCGATCTTCGTCTGCGCGGCCTGGAGATCGAGAACCGTCTTCTGCAAGCCGGCGAGGCTCGTCTTCAACGCGTCGATCTGGCGATTGGCGGCATCCAGCTTCTGCTGGTGATCGAGGTTGAGCTTGGTGATCGTCTTCTGGAGGAAATCGACGTTGCTCTGGAGGCAGCTCGTGCGCCGCTCCATGGTCTTCTCGACGGTGCAGATCTCGATGCCGGGCACGTCCTGCGCGCGGAGCGGCGCGATCGCCAGCGTGGCGAGCAGCAACATCACGACACAAGCGCTGGCGTTTCGAAACGGCATGCAGGTTCCTCGTCAAAACGATCACGGCAATGTGCGCTTTTTGCGCGCAGCCGCCGAAGGCTACCACACTCGTACCGCATTCTCGCGTTGAGCTTGGCTCGTTCCCTCGGGACAGGGAGCATTGAACCGCACGCGGAAGAATTGGGCGCTCTTTCCGCGGCTTTGATTAGGGGAGATTTTTGGAATGGCAACGCGCGATAGACGTCTGGCGGAGTTCGACGGCGCTGGAGAACCGCCACCTGGCTTGCCGGTCGAAGTGCTGTGCGAGGATCACAGCGGAACGTATCAACTGCCGTTCGCCTGCCGCTATGTCGAGGGACGCTGGCAGAACCACGAGGCCGGCATCGCGGTCGAAGCGACCGTGATCGGCTGGCGCCTGCCACGCCTGAAGCACTCCGGCGTCGCCTGACGGCGGCTTTTGTTCCAAAATGCAACGGGGCCGCGCGCCGTCTTAACCTTCGGAACGCGGTTCGAACGAATCGCGTCCGAATCAGCCGAATGGCCTTGTCCACGCCTGTTCACGGCTAGATGTCGATGCGGGTCTGTTCTCGCGCACAATATCTGCGAGACCTGCGGGCGGGCTCGGGCGTCGAGCCGGCGCCAAAGGTTAACGGTGGACAGGGCGTGGCTCGCACCACGGCCCCAGGCGGTCCCCGCCCCCGAAACAGGCAGGGCCGAGCCGGGCCTGCCTAATATTCGACCTCGAGCTCCTCGATCTCGGCCGGCTCTTCCTTCGCCGCCGCGATCCATTCCTTCATCTCGGGCATCGCCATGATGGTATCGGCGTAGGCCTTCAGAAGCGGCTCGAGCTTGACGTCATAGGTCACGAAGCGCGTCACCACGGGCGCGTACATCGCATCCGCCATGGTGCGCCTCTCACCGAACAGGAACGGGCCGCCCGATTTCTCCAGGCAGTCGCGCCAGATGAACCAGACGCGGTCGATGTCGGCCTGCGCGCGCGACCAGATCTTGAAGCCGGGGAAGTGCCCCTTCAGATTGACCGGCAGCGAGGCGCGCAGCGTGGTGAAGCCGGAATGGATTTCGCCGCAGATCGAGCGGCAATGGGCGCGCTGGACGCGGTCATCCGGCAGCAGGCCGGCATCCGGCATCACCTCGTTGAGATATTCGGCGATCGCCAGCGTGTCCCAGACGGTGGCGCCCTCGTGGCGCAGGCACGGCACCAGGATCGACGACGACAGCAAGAGAATTTCGGCGCGCGCGGAGGCGTCGTCGGGCGCGGTCACGATCTCCTCGAAATCGAGCCCGGAAAATTTCGTCAGCAGCCAGCCACGCAGCGACCAGGACGAGTAGTTCTTGCTGCTGATGGTCAGTGTCGCCTTCGCCATATGGCCCCTTCCCTCACGCCTGAGACGGGCACCCCGCCCGGCCCGCTGGCGTGCCCACTACCTGTGCTTCCCATGTGTACACCTCGCTTGAAGAGCAAGCGATGTGCCAGTTTTCCAGGCGATTCGACTCAGGTTTGGCTTCGATATTGCATGGCACCATGGAACAGGTGGGCGCTTCAGTATGATGTCGATGTATTATCAAGCCTTTCAGAACCAGATGGACCTGACGGCGCCGTGGCGGGCGGGCGCCTCGTCTGCGCTCAGATTCCTCAACCTGGTGCCGCAGGGCGTGTCGGACCAGGTCGTCGGCCGGCTCTCGGCAGCGCTGGAGCTGATCTCGCGCTCCACCCTCACCTACCATCGCCCGGCCTACGGCATCGACAGCGTCATGGTGGGCAATCGCGAGGTCGCCGTAACCGAGGAGATCGCCTACGCGACCCCGTTCGGCTCGCTGCTGCACTTCAGGAAGCAGGACGTGCCCGAGCAGCCGCGCATGCTGCTGGTGGCGCCGATGTCCGGCCATTTCGCCACGCTCTTGCGCGGCACCGTGAAGACGCTGCTCCAGGACCACGACGTCTACATCACCGACTGGCACAATCCGCGCGACATTCCGCGCAGCGAAGGCCGCTTCGGGCTCGACGACTACACCGATCACCTCATCGACTTCCTCGGCCAGCTCGGCCCGCGCCCGCATATGGTGGCGATCTGCCAGCCGTCGGTCTCGGCGCTCGCGGCCGCCGCCGTCATGTGCGAGGGCAACCATCCTTCCCGGCCGGCGACGCTGACGCTGATGGCAGGCCCGATCGACACGCGGATCCAGCCGACCAGGGTCAACGAGTTCGCCAAGAGCAGACCGATCGACTGGTTCGAGCAGAACCTGATCAACTACGTGCCGGTGCAATGCCGCGGCGCACTGCGCAAGGTGTATCCGGGCTTCGTGCAACTCACGGCGTTCGTCTCGATGAACCTCGAGCGGCACATCAAGCAGCACATGGACCTCGCCAACCACATCGCCAAGGGCGAGAAGGAGAAGGCGGCGACCATCAAGACCTTCTACGACGAATATTTCGCGGTGATGGATCTGCCGGCGGAATTCTACATCGAGACCGTGCGCGACGTGTTCCAGGAGCATCTGCTGCCGCAGGGCAAGCTGATGCATCGGGGACGGCCGGTGAACACCAAGGCCGTCAGCCGCATGGGGCTGATGACGGTCGAGGGCGAGAAGGACGACATCTGCTCGATCGGCCAGACGCTCGCCGCGCAAGACCTCTGCACCGGCGTGCGCGCCTATCGCCGCGTGCACCACATGCAGGCCGGCGTCGGCCATTACGGCGTGTTCTCCGGCAAGCGCTGGAACAACGAGATCTATCCGCTGCTGCGCGATTTCGTCCACGTCAATTCGTGAGGCGCACGCCGTGGCGCGCCCGGGCCGCTCTTCAAGCCCGTATCGAGCCGGGCCAGGCGACGACTTGCCCTGACATCACAACGCGGTTGCGTCCGCTCTCCTTGGCGGCGTAGAGCGCCTTATCCGCAGCCGCAATCAACGACGTGCAATCCGCCTTGTCGCCGAACGACACATGTGTGGCGCCGCCAATACTGAGGGTGACCTGCCTGGATGGCGGGTTGAGCGCGTGCAGGATGCCGAGGTCCTGAATCGCTTGCCGGATTCGCTCGCCGACCTGCTCGCACCCCCCCATGTCGGTATTTGGTAGCAGCAAGGTGAATTCCTCGCCACCATACCTGGCGGCTACGTCTGCCGGCCGTCTGGCCTGCTCCGCCAGGACCCCGGCGACCGAGCGGAGACATGCATCGCCCGCCTGATGCCCGTACTGATCGTTGAAACTCTTGAAATGATCGACGTCCATCAGCAACAGCGACAGAGGCGTTCCTTCGCGCCTGGCCCGGTCCCATTCCGCCTCCAGCCGCTCGTCGAAGTGTCTGCGGTTTGCCAAGGCCGTCAGGCCATCCGAACTGGCGAGGGCCGCCAGTCTATCCTCCCGATCCTTACGTTCGGTCATGTCGCGCGAGATCGCCACCACGCCGTTGATGTCTCCGCTCTGCGCACTCCTGGCGACGCGCAGCGCGGTTTCGATCCAGACCTCGCCCTTCTCGCGATGCCGAGCGCGATAAGTGATTCTAGCCTCTTCGGCTTCGCCGTTCCCCAACGCGGAGATCGTTTGCTCAACCCGGGCCAGGTCCGCGGGATTTATGCCGGCGAAGGCCGACGTATCCACCAACTGGTTCGGAGCCCAGCCGAGAACTCGCGCGCTGGACGGCGACGCATAGAGGATCCGTCCATCGACCGCTATGCGCATGACCATGTCTCCCGACTGCTCCGCGAGGAGGCGAAAATCCGCCTCCTTGGCGACCAGGGCGGCTGCCATCTTTTGCCGCAGGTGCAACTGGCGCACCAGGAAGAGCCCCGCAACAGCGAGCCCTCCTATCAGTCCCAGCACCGCAGCCATGCGCGTCAGCGCCGCTCTGCGCCAGGGCGCCAAGACGTCGTCTTCCGATTCCGTGGCAACCACGAGAACAGGGTACCGACTGCTCAGCTGATAAAAGCTCAGACGCCGAACGCCGTCGAGAGGCGACGTGAAGTAGTAGACGTCCGCAGTCGGCCGCTCGCGGATTATTCTAAAAAGCGGAGCACTCGACAGGTCGCGGCCCGTATAGCCGTTGTCCGGGCTACGCGCGAGGATAACGCCTTTCGCGGTCGCCAGTGCAATCGAACCGTTCTGGCCAACGTCGAATCCGCGATAGAACTGCAGAAAATAGTCGACATCGATCGTCGTAAGAGCCACTCCGGCAAAACTGCCGTCAGGATGATTGAAGCGCCTTGAGGCGGTGATGATCCATTGCCCGCCCGACCTGCTCCTCACTGGAGACCCAATGAAGGTTCCCCGGTCAGCCACGGCGCGATGATGCTGGAAATATTCTCGGTCACTGTTGTTGAGACCGGCGAAATTCACAGGCTCGCTGGTTGCGAGCCAGCGGCCGGTCTCGTCATAGACGAACACGGCGCGGATCCGATTCGCGGCTTTGCGCCGGGAAAGAAAGGTCTGAATCTTGGCGATTGCCGCCGGGCTGGTTCCCTCAAGCTCGAGTTGGCCAACCAACACATTTAGAACGGTGTCCGCGAGTTCGAACGTGTCGTCCGCGTGTTGCGTCACCGACCGGGCCAGATTGGCCATGTCCGTTTCGGAGCCCTTCAGGACCGTCACTCGCGAGGACCACTCCCGCCAACCGCTGAGCACGACGAGCGCCAAGCAGGCGACCGCCACGAATGCCGAGACCCAGAACGTGAGACGCCCTAGGCGAAGGTCGCTGCGGTGATCGATCAACAGATGCTCCCTCCACCCTCAATCCGCAAACGCCTTGGGCCAAGGGATGGTTGCTCGCTCCGGTTGAGTTTTTTGGCAGGGCACCGGAAGGAGACCGACGGCATCGATGAGCGGCCTGACCGTCGATCGATATCCCGTGGACTGGTCGGACGAGAAGGACAACACAGCAATCAGCTCAGCTTGACGGCCTTGAGCACTGTGCCGGCCACTCGGCCAAAGCCAGGTTCACTAAAACTCGTCGGATGCAGGCTTCGAACTCCGGCAAGATGTGCCAAGTCGTCGATCCGCCGTTGAGGCCGAATCACCAGGCTCTCTGCCGGCAGGCGCTCGGTCGGCGAAAACGACGCGGGCTTCGCGCCGCGCGTAACAATGTGGGGCAACGGCGCGGCCATTGACCAGATGTTCTTAAGCATCGCCCTGTTCACCGAGCGCGCGATGACACCGTTCCCCCTCAGACGGGCGACGGTAAAGAGCTTGCGGATCAGCAGGTCTCGTTCAAGCGACTGCGGCAAATGGAACTGCACCCCGACAAGCTGGCCTCTTTGTTGCACGACCGTCGCGTCGATCCAACCCACCTGCACGATGTGCACCCGTAGCGGTTCTCCAGCGCGAGGATAGTCAATGCCGGAGCCGAGCAGAACGCCGGCGCCAGAGAGGGAGATGTTGCTCATGCGCCCAGAAAGCCGCTCGCCGGACTCGGTTTGGATCAAGATTGATTCATCGGCATCGAAACGCTCCTCGGTGCGTCCCATCCGCGCCTGCAGCGAGGTCATGCAGACGAAGAAAAGCACGACGATGTTCACGACCGACCAGAAGGCGACCATCGGTAGAGCCGCCGGATGATCGATGATCCGCCATTCCGGGATCGTGTTCAGGACCACACCGACGACCGTCAACGCCATCAGAACCGCCGACGGCCAGAATATCTCCGCGGCGTAGCTTGCGCGTCGCGCAGCAGCTCCCTTGGGCGTCACCCTGAACGCATGCCCCGTCGGCTTGACGAGAGTCTCGAGCACCGTCGGCAGGATCTTGAAGCTCTGGATAGTCGCCGACACCTGAGCGGCGAGCGGAAAGTGCTCGTGCGGCGCGAACCAGGAGATACCGCCGTTAAGCGCCAGGATCGCGGGGAACAAGTAATAGAAGACCGACTCGGGAGTGACGTCGACGACAGGCGCGAGGCCAGTCCACATGAACACGATCGGAACCACCACGACCGCGAGCGCCCGCAGGCCCATAGAGAGCCAATGCGCAGGAAAGAAGAGGAGCCGATGCATCAAGCCCAGTCCGGGTCCGAGCGGGCCGGCGGCGAGATACAGCGTCTGGATCGCGCCACGCGCCCAGCGTTGCCGCTGCACGAAAAAGGCGTCAAGGCTTTCCGGCGCCAGTCCAATCGCCAGCGGCTCGCGAAGATAGCGAGTGACGTATCCCTTGCGCAGCAGGACCAGCGTCAGCAGGATGTCTTCCGTGATGGACTGGGTCGGCAAGGCATCGCCCACCGCGCGGAGTGCTGCGCGACGCGTGACGGAGTTGGAACCACAACAAAAGGCACCATCCCAGCCGTCGCGCGCGGGCATGATGGCATCGAAGAAGAACCGTTGTTCGTCCGGCAGCCCCCTGTGCAAGCCGAGATTCGCCTGCATCGGGTCCTCATTGTAGAAGGTGTGCGGGATCTGAACGATTCCGATCTTTGGATCAGCGAAGAAGCCCGTCGTGCGCATCAGGAAATTGCGCTGCGGCACGAAGTCCGCATCAAAGATCGCGAAGAACTCGCCGCTCGTCTTCGTCAGTGCATGATTGATATTGCCGGCCTTGGCATTCAAGTTGTCGGCGCGCGTGAGATAGCCGGCGCCCTTTTGCTTGCAGAGTTCCCTGAGCCAAGGCCTGCGACCATCATCCAAGACCCATACCTGGAAGTTTGGATAGTCCAGACACAACGCGCCCGTAATCGTCTTTTCCAGCACCTCGATTGGCTCGTCATAGGTCGGAATAAAGACGTCGACCGCGGGCAGCTCGTCATCCGGCAGGCTGCGCAGCCGACGCTCGTGCTGATCTGCTTCGCTGCGGCGATCGGTCCTGCGAAGGAAAGTCAGATAGAGAATGAACTGATCTGTGAAGGTCAGAAGCTCGACGAACAGACAGAACCAGATCCAGCCGACCTGATACCAGGTCCCGCTTGCCGGCAGCACGGTGGTGAAAATACGCCATTCGAGATAGCGGGCGACCACAAGCCAAACCACGACAAAGACCGCGACACGGGCCCAGAGGCGCGCGACTGGAAAGGTCGGCGCCAACAGGTACATCGCCGCAAAGATGCCCAGCATCGGCGCAAACAGCTGAGAGAGAGGCAGAGTCATGGCCTGCATGGAACATCTCGCTTACAGGGACGACTGGTCGAGCTCCAGGCGAGCGGTCAGCCATTTCAGCTTCGAGCTGACCAACCGTAGCAGGCCGTCGGCTCTGCGCTCGAAGCGCACCTCAGCCAACCGTCCGATATCGCAGGAGCCGTTGCGGTCGGCCAACGTCTCATTGGACGGAAGCGATATCTCAACGGTAATGTTGCCCGGATCAGGCCGCGGCACCCGAGCCGCAAGCAGCCGATCATCGCCGTACGCTGCCGATCCGCGGACTTGCCGGATCTGGCCGGTCTTCCATTCGCGGCTCCCAATCAGGCGGACGGTAGCCGCATCTCCGGCCTTGATCTTCTCGAAATCGCGCTCGGGGAGTTCAACAACGATAAACCGGCGTTCGCAATCTGCAAAATCGAAGACCGATTGCCCTTCCGTGACCATCGAGCCCGGGCTGGCCGCCACCGACCAGACTACATGAGCTGCCGGCAAGGACAGATCGTAGTGATCGAGACGATCAAGTCGAGTGCGTTCCTCTGCGATCTCCGCGGCCAGCTGCGCGGCACGTGAGCTGTTCTGCAACAGGTCTGTCTCGAGCTCCTGGCGGCGGAGGACAAGCCGCTCGCGCTGCTGCTGCGAATAGGGCACATCATTGGCATCGCCACGAAGATAGATGCCCTTCTCAGCCGCCCCCAATTCGGTCTTGAGGCGCTGCAGGCGTTCATCGGCCATCTGGCACCGCGTTGCGGTTGCCTCTTGAGAAGCCTGGGCCTCGCCGGAGCGGATCTGCGAACTGATGCCGAGCTTCACGAGCTTCTCCATCCGGCCCGCGACATCGTTCCGCTGCCGCGCCTCGGCGAGACAGCCGCCTTTTTCAACTTCCGTTTCGCCGATCTCGTGGCTCAGCCGCGCCACCATCCCCAAACGATAGTCTTCGCTGCGCTCCCGGAGCTTGCGATCGAGCTCGGCGATTTCCTCGAGTTGCCGACGTGCAAGCTCGGCGCGTTTGGTGGACATGGCAAGCTGCTGATCAAGGTCCATGAGATGCCGGCGATCCGGCGAACGCGCCTCGACCAGCGGCACCACCCGGGCGCGCTGGAAATATTCACCCTTGCGTGGAAGATCTGACGAGAGCTGACCCGCCATTGGGGCAGTCACCCGCATGAGCTCGGCATTGACATAGGCGGAGGGAGCGACTCGGTAGGTCACATACGGCAACAGGGCCCATCCGCTCAGAGCGATGATCCCGAGCGCCAGGGATCGGCGAACAATCCGGCTGCGAATGAAACGTTCGACGTGCAAGCGAACCACGGCTGGATCTCCAATGGGCTTTGGTCGCTGCGTCTGCCCAGCGAAGGCAAGCCAATCGGCGCATGGCCCGGTGTTGGGATGACGTCTGCGCCTTGAGCAATCCGCCAACATTGCTGCTAGCCGAAATCAGGTTTCGTCACCGCAGCAGGGTCGCGTTCGCAACCAAGAGAAGCATATCTAGCTTTCACCACATTAGGTTAAGCTGTGTCAAAACCGGAAGACTACGGCTCCCGAATCGAGGAACCAGGATGCCGACCTATTCCCGCTTGAAGTCGGCGCGCCGTTGGCGCCGATCGAACGGCGGCGCGGCTAACGCCCATTCCGAAGCAGCTTCTCCGCTTCTTCGACTTCGGGAAGATTTCGCTCCGCGTCGAATTCAGCGAGGACGGGAGCGAGCAGTGTGAAAACCGCGCCGGCTCGGCCATTTGCCTTGTGCAGGCGCGCAAGTCCAAGGGCGCTGCGCAATTCGAAAGTCTTCGCCTGCTGGTGCCGTGCGATTTCCAGCGCTCGGTTGAAGGCATTTTCGGCGCTGGAACCGTCCGGAGGGTCATGACGCGACAAAAGCTCGCCCTGGACGCGATGCAGCTCCGCATCAAGCCAATGCTGACCGGATTGTCCCGCCGATGCGATCAATTCGCTCAAGATGTCCAGCCCGGTTTCGAGCTGGCCCACCTCTGCATCCGCCATCGCGACCTGCATCCCCCAAAACGGTTCACAGAGGTAGCAGTCATTCTCGCGCAGCATGGTCCATCCGCGACGCATTTCCGTCAGTCCGGCCATTCGGTCGCCGGCACGCCAGTTGGCCAGGCCATTCAGGTAGGTACCGGCGGCCACATACAGCGGCATCGTATGGTCACGCGCAAGGCCGAGCGCCAGGATAGTATCCGTTTGCTGCAACAGGCCCCCGCATAGCCCGTCGAACACAGCGCGATGAACGAGCGCATTGGCCTGGGAAAGCGCCCGTTTTTCTCCTGAAGCGCTCACCGCTTCGGCGGCGAGCCGGCGCGCGCGAGCGATGCTGCCAAGCGGCCAGAGCACCAGAGCAAGAAACCTCATGATCACGAACGGCAGATCCAGCGCCGAGGGCCTGAACGTCGCGGGATCCGGCTCGGCACCATAGATCGCCAGTGCCTGCTCGAGATGCGTTCTCGCCTTCAGATAGTCGCCCCCGAACCAGCAGGTGACGCCGCCCGTCCAATGCGCAACGACGGCGGCCACTGCCGCGTCCGGTCGTCGCTCCGCGGCACTCATAATGGCGTCCGCCAGCTCCCGCATCGGAGCAAGTTCGCCGTGGGTCAGGCAGGCATTGAAGAGGCCGGAATGGATCGGCGCAAGTTCAACCGGATCATTGATGTCGGCCGCGAACTGCCGGGCGCGCGTCCATGCAGCGACCGTTTCGGGGGCGCTATGCCCGAGGCCACCCCTTAACGCGCGGCCATATGCGATTTGAAGATTCAACCTGCTCATCATCCGATGAGGCTCATCAGGCAACTCATCGGCGATGGCAATCGCCTTGCCGAGATGCGCAATTGCCTCGGAATAGGCCGAGCGCTTCAGCGCCTGCTGGCCCGCCTTGCGCCACCACTCGAGGGCGACCTCGTTCAGCCCAGCCTCAGTGAAGTGGTGCGCCAGAACTTCCGGCTCAGTCTCGGCCACGACCGGAAACTTTTCGCGCAGGACATCGCCGATGCGGGTGTGAAGCACCTGCCGTTTGCTCTTGAGCAGGCTCTCGTAGGCCGCCTCCTGAACGAGAGCGTGCTTGAAACTATAGTTTGCTTCGGGCGGAGTCCCGCGACACACCAGCAGTTCGGCCTCTTCGAGTTGCCCCAGCGCAGCGCTCAGCGTCAGATCATCGCGTCCCGCCACATATCTCAGCAGCGCGTACGAGAAGTCGCGGCCGATGGCGGCGCCAATCTGCGCCACCTCCTTGACCGGCGCCAGCCGGTCGAGCCGCGCCATCAGCGAATCCTGCAGCGTCGCGGGAATGGCCAGCGGCGGGAGCGGACTCTCGAGGCGGTAGCGCCCGGCACCTTCGACGAGCCATCCGGACTCCAGCACCATCTTGGTCAATTCCTCGACGAATAGCGGGACGCCATCCGTCCTGTCGATGATCTGCTTCATCATCTCGCGTGGCAGCTGGCGACCGACAGTCACCTGCTCGACCAGCGCCCGCGTGTCCTGCCGATCGAGCCGGTCGAGCCGCAACAGACTGACGTTGCCAAGGCCCGACCAGGAGGGCTCGAACTCCGGCCGCGATGTCATGAGCACGAGTATCGGCAGTCTCCGGATCCGGTCGACCGTGAGATCGAACAGTTCAAGAGTCGTGGCATCGGCCCAATGCATATCCTCGCAGACAATCAGCAGGGGCTGCTCTCGCGCCAATCCCTCAAGCTGATCGAGAAGGGTGGCAAAGGTCTGTCGCCGCTGCTGCGCCGGGCTCAGACCGAGCGGCGGGTAACGGTCGTCGGTCGGGATCGAAAGCAGTGCTGCAATGAGCGCTGTCGCCCGGGCGACCTGCTGCGTTCCAAGCGCCAGCATCGCCTCGAGCTTGTCGAGCTTTTGCCCGGGCGTGTCGTGCGAGCAAATGCCGGCCGCGCGCTCGAGCTGCGCGACAAAGGGATGAAGCGCACTGTTGGTGTGGTAGGGCGAACACTGATATCGCACCCGGCGGTGCACTCCCAACGCGGGGCTTTCGGACAGCGTCGCGACCATGCGCGACTTGCCGATGCCGGCTTCGCCGGAAATCAGCACCATCTGGCCCTGTCCCTGCCATGCCAGCCGCTGGCGCGAGAGCGCGAGTTCGATCTCCTCCTTGCGGCCGACAAAGCCGATCGAGCGCGCCGCGTGGACCGCCTCGAAGCGACTTTCCGATGCGGCCGCTCCCTCGACCGCCCAGACTGCGATGGGTTCTGATATCCCCTTGACCTCGCGGCGGCCGAGGTTGCGAAAAGTGAAGAGATCACCGAGCAGCCGGCGCGTCGACGAGGCAACGACGACCGCTCCCGGCTCCGCCAGGCTCTGGAGCCGGGCAGCGAGGTTTGGTGTGTCGCCGACCGTTGCGTGCTCCTCTGACGCATCTCCGCTGATGAGGTCGCCGACCACCACGAGCCCGGTCGCGATTGCGATCCGCAGCTCAACCCGTTCGTCGCCGCTCGTCTTGAGCTGTCTCATCGCAGAGATGGCGTCGAGGCCCGCGCGCACTGCGCGCTCCGCGTCATCCTCGTGGGCGCGCGGATAGCCGAAATAGACGAGTATTCCGTCGCCGACGAACCTGGCTATGCTGCCGTCATAGGCGGAAATGACCCTCGCGCAGGCGGCGCGATAGGCCCGGATCACTTCCCACATATCCTCGGGATCAAGACGCGCCGAGAGTGCGGTCGAGCCGACCAGATCGCAAAACATGACGGTGAGGTGGCGCCGCTCGGCGTCGTGAGGAGGAGCCGGCGATGCGATCAACGCGGCGGGATCGAGGTCGGCAATAGCACGCAGCATTTTACGGCGATGGCCGAGCAGGACTCCGAGCTTGTCGAAGTCCTCGTCCATCAGCTCGGGAAGGACGCCCATGTCGACGCCATTCTGGGCGAAACGCTCTGCGTACTGCCCAAGCCCCAGCTTCTCGAGCCACTCCGCAATCTGCATTGGCTCCACCGATCGTGTGGTTGGCGGTTAGCAGAATTTTGGACCACGGCGCGCGGACGATATCCCAACATCGCCATGATGGCACGTCTTGTTTGTTGCGCGACAATTTAGGTTACTCGGTACCGATACGGCTCCCAGGCAGCGGCCGATGCGAACGGCGACGCCACCAACAATCGTCAGCACGCAGCGTTGGACGACAGAGGTTGCGATGAGTCGTGGCTACTCATTCCATACCTGACGCCCGCTCCAGCACTGCGGCTCGTGCTCGCGTCACAAAGCCAGGCAGACGTTTTCCGCGAGCGCAGTCCTTCATTTCTTGTCCATGTACGTTTCGGTGTTGCGAGCCATCGTGCCCGCCGCAACTTGAAGCGAGGAACCAACCACCCAACAGCCGGCAACAAATGCTACCAGGCCATTGGGAGGGTTTTGATCAAGGACAAGGATGCTGACGGACAGAGCTGCGGCAATTGCGGCGCCGAACGTGCCGGCCGCACTCATGATCTCGGCCGGCTCGGAACCATTCCATTCTTCCGAGATGCCCGAAATCGACTTCCGCGCGGCACTGCCCGACAGATCAATTCCGACATAATAGCTGAGCGCTCCGTAGAGCATCGTTATCAGCACGATCCAGCCGCTTTCAAACAGTCCACCCTTCTCACGCAACAGGGTCGCACCGACGTAGAGGCCGCAAGAGGCCCCAACGGCTGCAAGCCCAATTCTTTCAAGAAGATGGGCAGACTTGATCAGGCTGGAACGAGCGATCCGAAGATTGCTGGCGTGCCTTGTTAGAGAAAATGCGCTGAAAACTTCACTGCTGATCTTCATTGGAGGGTCCTTCTCGAGTAAGTAGCGGCCTACCGGCCGACCCCGAATAGAGGGCTGCCTCGTGGACGCGTTTCGCGATTCCCTTGATTCCAATTTCTGAAAAATCTGTGCTGAGTGAAGGGCTGGCTTGCTCGTGAGCGAGACGAAAGCCAATCCAAAAAAGCTGCGAGCACGCGGCTTCGCAGGCACTGCATCTCACCCGTGTCTGTCAGGTCCGGGTGCGGCAATTTCTTACGGGATTGGTAGCTCGAGAAGAGAGTGGCGGAGTATGAGATCGTTCACATTCCGCAGTTCCCTGTCGCTCGACCCGGTCACAATTTCCGGAGGACGAGTCTGCATCGTCGCATTACCTGGGAGCGCGCGAGCGGGAGCTGAAAGGCGCGGTCGGTTGGCAAGCTGTCCGGCGTTTCGCCGGCATCCAACCTATCTACGCTTGCCTGCTTCGTGCACTTCAACTCATGGGTTCGGACACGTCATCGGAAACGCACCGCATCCTGCGCGTCTCAGGCCGACCACTCCTCGCCCCACACCTGGACGACGTGACCGGGCGAGACCTCGCGATATTGCCGCACCGGCGGCTGGTAGTCCGGCGCACGCACCGGGCTTCTGATCTCGTCGTTTGCGACCTCGCGCTTCGTGCCGCGGCGCGCGGGGTCGGGCACCGGCACGGCCGCCATCAGCTTCCTGGTGTAGGGATGCTGCGGATTGCCGAACAATGCCGCGCGCGGGCCGATCTCGACGATCTCGCCGAGATACATCACCGCGACGCGATGGCTCATGCGCTCGACCACCGCGATGTCGTGGGAAATGAAGAGATAGGCAAGGCCCATGCTGGCCTGAAGGTCGAGCATCAGATTGACGACCTGCGCTTTCACCGAGACGTCGAGCGCGGACACGGCCTCGTCGGCGACGATCAGCTTCGGCCCGAGCGTGAGCGCGCGCGCAATGCAGATGCGCTGGCGCTGGCCGCCTGAGAACTCGTGCGGAAAGCGCGCGGCCATGTCGGCGGTCAGGCCGACGCGCACGAGCAGGTCGGCGACCTTGTCGCGCGCCTGCGACGCCGAGGCGAGGCCATTGGCCAGCAGCGGTGCTGCGATCGACGTCCCCACCGACATGCGCGGATTGAGGCTCGCGAACGGATCCTGGAACACGATCTGCATCTGCTTGCGACAGTCGCGCAAGGTGCGGCCGTTCATGCCGAGCACGTCCCGGCCGTCGAGCAGAACCGTCCCGCCATCCGGCTCGACCAGCTTGAGGATTGAGCGGCCCGTCGTCGACTTGCCGCAGCCGGATTCGCCGACCAGCGCCAGCGTCTCGCCCGCGTGCAAGGTGAAGGAGACGTTCTCGACCGCGTGGACGCGGCCGGAGACCTTGCCGAACAATCCCGAGCGGATCGGAAAGCGCGTGGTGAGATTGGCGACTTCGAGCAGCGGGCGCTCGGCGATCGAGACCGTATCAGGGGTCTCCGTCGGCTCGTCCGAAGTGCCGGTCACCTTGTCGACGATCGGAAAGCGCATCGGCCGCGGACGCCCGTCCATGGAGCCGAGGCGCGGCACGGCCGCGAGCAGCGCGCGGGTGTAGGGATGCGAGGGCGCAGCGAAGATGCGCGAGGTCGCATCAAGCTCGACCGCCTGCCCGCCATACATCACCACGGTGCGATCCGCGATCTCGGCGACCACGCCCATGTCGTGGGTGATGAAGAGGATCGACATCCCCTCTTCCTGCTGGAGCTCTTTCAGCAGCTCCAGGATCTGGGCCTGGATGGTGACGTCAAGCGCGGTGGTCGGCTCGTCGGCGATCAGGAGCTTCGGCTTGCAGGCGAGCGCCATCGCGATCATCACGCGCTGGCGCATGCCGCCGGAGAAGCGATGCGGATGCTCGTGGAAGCGCGATTTCGCGGCGG
>Ga0207647_10001800_pt1 | contig 16421 bp, 19 predicted proteins | sample KBSCornC2_FD_184295 | JGI IMG/M metagenome (GOLD analysis project Ga0207647, IMG submission 184295) | Corn rhizosphere microbial communities from Kellogg Biological Station, Michigan, USA - C2 (SPAdes) (version 2) | ecosystem: Host-associated > Plants > Roots > Rhizosphere ...
TAAGGTCGCGATCTGCTTGCGAAGGGGGCGGCGTCGGCGGCGATCCGATCCGACTGCCGCTTCTTCGTGACTAGCCTCCTTCGAGTGGACGCACCGATATCAGCCGCAGGTGGGCGCGGAAGCCGCTATGCTCGCGCGGTATCTCGATCTGCGACCATCGACCAGGCAGATAGGTGCAGGTGTCGGGATCGACCTGCGGGCCCACCGTCCCGATCCGCACCTTGATCGGCTTGATCACTTCCACCACCGCGACGCGATCATAGGCATTGCCCCAGGCCCAGCGGACCGCGAGCCCGTAGCGCACATCGGCAAGGCCATGGATCGCGTCGAAGGTGCCCCACCGCCCGAACTGCTCGGCCGATTGGCCGACATGGAGCGCCTGTTGGAAACGCGTTCCGGCTGGGAGTTCGACTTCGCTGGGTGAATTCCAGTCCGGCCAGGCCGAGGGCCGCTTCGCCAGCAGCGCCGCGTAGGCCGCCTTGGCGGCATCCCGCGACGCAAAGCGCCAGCCCTGCTCGTCCACCCACTGCTGGGCAGGCGGCGACTCCCAGTCCGCGGCATCGCACTGCGTCGCCGAGGCCGCGGGATAGGCAGCCAGCAAGGCGCCCCCCAAGGCGAGCAACGTCAAAGGCGATGAACGGTGGGGCATCCCCCCTCCCAGACCAGAGCTTGCTCGCGGCAGCCAGTGTCACCTTCGCGGCCGGACCGCTATCGGAGCTGCCCTGCCAGCGGGCAGCAAGCTCGACGCGCTACGTCATAGTTAGTGTGCGGGATCAACCAGGATCGCCTGATAGGCGATCTTGTTTCCGCGCACGACGAACACATCCTTGCCCGAAACCTGTTGCGGCGTGCCCTTGAACTGAACCCAATGGAGCAAAGCGACGTCCGGCCCGATCGGCTCGATCCGCGTTTCCATTGCGCGGACGCCGGGATGGTGATCCTTGTCGGTCAGTGTCGCGAACACCTTGCGCGCGTTTGCCGCACCGGAGAAAACGCCAGGGCCGTTGGCGGGATGCTGGCCGGCGACCAGCCCTTGCGGGGTGACCACCACGGTGTTGGCGGCATAATCGGCCATGATCGCGGGCAGATCGCCCTTTTTCATCACCGCAACATGATGCGCCACGACCTCGGCAGGGGTTGCCGCAGATAGCGGTACCGCTCCCGCCAAACCCAGCAAAGCGGCGGCGGCGATCAGGCTGGTGCGCATCATTCTCTCCCTTTTGTCTGTTGCGACTTTGTCAGCGCTCGCGGGAAGCTTGTCAAATGCCGATCACCGACGGATTTGAGTGACTTCCAACAGTTCAACGCACGTGCAATGACATGCCGTCGGTTCGCCGGCAGAGACAAGATGCGCGGAGAAAGGGAGCGGGGCGAGCCCGCCCGGGCGCGCGTTCGCAAGGGAGAGGATCGACGTGCCGAGCCGAGTTCGATTGATTGCATGCGTTAGCGCTACCATGCTGGCAGTGGCGGGGCTTCCCGCCGCGCATGCCCGGCCGACAGCGCCCGTCGTTTCCGCACCGCAGGACGGGGCAGGCGCCTATAAGACCGGCCGCTATCGCAACCTATTCGTGGAGCAGCTCGGGCGCAGTCCGGCAGAAAGCCGCGCCAAGATCGAGAAGGCGTTCCAGCAGCTTTTCCACGGCGATGGCCAGGAAGAGCGCGTCTATTTCGAGACGGGCGCCAACGCCAACGGCACGCTCGCCTATATTACGGATTGGGCGAACAACGACGCGCGCAGCGAGGGTATGAGTTACGGCATGATGATCGCCGTCCAGCTCGGCAAGAAGCGCGAGTTCGACGCGCTGTGGAACTGGTCCAAGACCTATATGCTGACCACCGACCCGAAGAATCCGTCGGTTGGCTACTTCGCCTGGTCGATGGGTACCGACGGCACGCCGCGTGCCACCGGCGCCGCGCCCGACGGCGAGGAATATTATGTGATGGCGCTCTATTTCGCCGCGCATCGCTGGGGCAACGGCAAGGGCATCTACAATTACCAGGCCGAGGCCGACAAAATTCTGCGCGGGATGCGCCATCATCCCGTGCTGACCGGCACGCCGCCTTTCCGCATCCACCCGAACGACCCGCCTTTCGTCCAGCCCGACACACCCTGGCCCAGTCCCAACAACCGCGCGGAAGCCGCCGAGGCGGCGAAGGCGGGCAAGCCCTGGCCGCCATTCCGCCCCCGCCCAAGAGGCGCGCCGCGTCCGGTGACGGTCGGGCCCATGGTGGATGAGGCGCATGCAATGGTCCGCTTCGTGCCCGAAACCGCGATCGGCGGCACCGACGCCTCCTATCATCTGCCCGCATTTTATGAATTGTGGGCGCGCTGGGGCCCGCGCGAGGATCGCGCTTTCTGGGCGCGTGCCGCGGACGTCAGCCGCAACTTCTTCGTCCGCGTGGCGCATCCGGTAACCGGCCTCGCGCCGGACCGCAGCGAATTCGAAGGCGAACCGGCGATGGGTTGGGACGGCAAGCCGAGCAGCTTCGCTTATGATAGCTGGCGCACCGTCAGCAACTGGTCGGTCGATTACAATTGGTGGGGCAAGGACGCGCGCCAGCGGACGCTGAGCGATCATATCCAGACCTTCCTCAACGACCAGGGCATCCACAGCTTCGCCGATCGCTATACGCTCGATGGCAAACCGCTCTCCACGCGCCATTCCGTGGGCATGGTCGCGGCCACCGCGGTCGGCGGTTTCGCCGCCACGCCCGGGCCGGCCTCCAAGGCCTTCCTTCAAGAATTGTGGGACACGCCGGTGCCCGCGGGCGAGCAGCGCTATTTCGACGGCATGCTTTATCTGATGAGCATGATGCATTGCGCGGGCGAGTTCCGGATCATCCAACCCGCTAAGCGCTGAGCAGGGTCGCGGCGGCGGGATCGTACTTGCTCCACCCGCCGCCGCTCGCTCATTCCGTTACACTGGGGGGAGGTAACCGGCTTAAGCGTGACGGCCGCTTAGGCGCGGATCCATTGCAGCTGCATGAACTGCGGCGGGGCGGCCTGGCGCGTCGCGAGCCTGCACAACCGATTTGGCGTCCAGTTCGGTCTATTTTTGCCGGAGATCGCCGGAACTCTCGCTTATGCCGACGGTTCTTCAAAGCGAGGACGGCCCCTTTGCCCCCCGCTCGCCGTCCTTGAGCTTGACGCCCCGCCTGCCCACCCCCCCCCGGAGCAGGCGGGGCGCTTGCGTTCAATCCAGCCGCCGCAGCCTGTGTTCTTCGCGCTCCATATAGGTGCGCACGATCGGCACGGCGTCGCGCTTACGGGTCAGCTGCAGCTGGAAGACGAGGTGGCCGTCATGACGAAAGGCGCTGATCGCGCCCGCCAGGTAGAATTGCCACATCCGGAAGAAGCGGGCGCCATAAAGCGCGACGACCTGATCCTCGGCCGCCGCGACGCGATCATACCAATGGTCGATCGTCTGCGCATAATGCCGCCGCAGCGCCTCGCAGTCGGTGAGCCATAGATAGGACCGCTCAATGGCGGGCATGATCTGGCTGAGCGCGGGCACGTAGCCGCCCGGGAAGATATATTTGGCGAGCCAGGGGTCGGTCGCACCCGGCCCGTCGGCGCGGCCGATCGTGTGGAGCAGCATCACGCCGTCAGGGGCGAGCAGGCGTCGGCATGCGTCGAAGAAGGTGCGGTAATGCGGCGGGCCGACATGCTCGAACATGCCGACCGACACGATCCGGTCGAACGTGCCGGTGACTTGACGATAATCGAGCAGTTCGAAGCGCACTCGGTTGCCCACGCCGGCGGCGGCAGCGCGCTGGCGTGCGACCTTGAGCTGCTCTTCGGAAAGCGTGATGCCGAGCACGTCGACGTCGGCGACGCGGTTCAGATAGAGCGCCATCCCGCCCCAGCCGCAGCCGATATCGAGCACGCGCTGCCCGGGCTCCAGCCGCAGCTTGGCCGCGATGTGGGCTTTCTTGTGCGCCTGCGCCTGGTCGAGCGACAGATCGGGAGCGTCGAAATAGGCGCAGCTATATTGGCGATCGCGGTCGAGGAAGAGATCGTACAGCCGATCCGAAAGATCATAATGGTGGGCGACGTTGCGCCTGGATCGGCGCTGCCAGTTCCACGTATCGAGCAGCGTACTTATCCGCCGCCGACGCCATAATTTGGCGTGTACCGGATTATCGGCATCCCAGCGCAGATTATAGCCGACCAGGTCCGCAAAATCGCGGATATCGCCGTCCTCGACGATCAGCCGACCGTCCATATAGGCTTCGCCCGCGCCCATTGCGGGGTTGCGCGCGATCCGGCGCGACGTCGCGCGATCGGTGAAGCGGATGGTGAGTGGCCGGGTCGCAGCGGAGTGTGCGCCATAGACGTGGGTCTTCCCATCGGCATCGATGATCGTGAGCGGGCCGTCGCGGATCAGCGTGCGGAACAAGCGATCCAACAATAGCATGAACGGGCCCCTCTCATCGGGAAGAAACAAGCAGCCTTCAGACCCTTGTCACACGTCGGAGGTTCTCGGCCAATCTGAATGTCGGCGAGCCTCGGCGGCAGATTGTTGGCTAAATTCAATTTGTTCCGCGCATTTTCTGCTCATTTCGGTGCGTATTGACCGGAACTGCGTCGGGGGCCGTCGGTTTGTACGGGATGACCGCTGCTGTTCCCACCGTATTGATCGTCGAGGATCATCCGCTCGTTCGGGCGGTGACGGCCGACGGCCTTACCGCGAACGGCTTCAATGTGATCGAGGCGGAGGATGCTGCCGAGGCGCTGCGCACATTGGATATGCACGAGGACGTGCACGTGCTCTTCACCGATGTACGCATGCCGGGGGAGATGGACGGGCTCGCGCTGGTCGGCAAGGTCGCCGAGAAAAGACCTGAGGTGGAACTGATCGTGACCAGCGGAGGAGAGGCCGCGCGCTGCACGGATCTTCCTCCGAACGGCACCTTCCTCCCGAAGCCCTACCTGGCGAGCCAACTCGCGGCGCTCATTCGCCAACGTCTGCGCCGCTTGGGCCGTGGTCATAGAACGGCCGTGTTAACCTAAGCTTTGCTCGCGGCACGCCATCGTGTGCAGCAAACCCCAGGCAATCGGAATTCCCGAAAACCTTCATTTCCGCCTCCCGCTCGCGAGGCGATCAGCAGCTATATCCGCAGTGGACGAAATAGCTTGAACGAAGATGCTGCAGTCGCGTTGCGCAGGGAATGAACAGGGCGCTGTGGCAGAATGTTTCGCATGACGCGGTGACGCCCAAAGCGGTGGTTAGCCCCACCGAGGAAGTTGAGCGGCAGGCAGCCGTTCTGAGAACGGGCATATTGCAGCGACGCTGCGACGCCGGCTTGCAGCGCATCGTCGAGGTTGCGGCCTGCACTTATTATGTCCGGGCCGCGCTCATCTCGATCATCGATCGGCATCGCCAATGGTTCGCCGCACGTGTTGGCATCGAGCCGGAGGAGACGCCACGCGCGGATTCCTTCTGCCTCCACGCGATCAAGACGCCCGGCGAGCCGCTGGTGGTGCTGGATGCGCTCGACGACCGCCGTTTTTCCAGCAACCCAATGGTCACCGGCGCCCCCCGTATCCGTTTCTATGCGGGCGTGCCGTTGCTCGATCGCGCGGGATATCCGCTGGGCGCGCTGTGCCTGATTGACGATAAGCCTCGAGATAGCGCACCCAGCCTGTTCCAGCTGATCAGGCTCGCACATGAGGCGGAGCGGATCATCGCGCGCTGAGCGCCGCTGTCCGCAGACTCGTGCAACCGATCAGCCGCGCCATTCCTCCAGCTTGCGCTTATAGACATCGCGTTGGCGATCGACCGCGGCACGGAGCTTGTCGAGTTCGGCATCGCGTGCTTTTTCGGCTGCGCGGCGGAGACGGCGCAGGTCTTCCTCTTGTTTGGCGAGCGCTGCCAATGCCTCGGCATGGCGCTGCTCGGCTGCGGCCAGCTTTTCCTCGGCGCGGTCGAGCGATGCGCGTGTGGGGCGGGGGAGGGGTTTGGCCGGCTTTTGGCGAGTGTTCGGAGACCGCGCGGGCTGCCGCTTCTTATCGGGCGGGAGCGCAGCCATCTGCTCCTCGGCGGTACCGCGCAGTCGCTTGATCACTTCGCCGGGGTGGGCGAGTGGTTCGGCGGTGAGCGCAGGATCCTCGACCAGTTCGGCCTCGCCGCGCGCGAACAGATTATGGTCGCTGCCCCATGCTTCCAGCGCAGCTTTCTGGCTTGGCGCCGCCACATAGGCGTCATGGAAGCCGATCGGCGTACGAAAAACCTTCAGCTTGCGCGGTTTCGCCATGCCGACCGCTCCCTCGCCAGCCCCAACGCAGCAATGAATCGCGGGTTCAACAGAATGGCAGCGAGGGTGCTCAGCCGAAGCGGCGATACATTGCGCCGCATCTTTTCGGGGACTCTCAACCCCTTACACGCGGTGGCCGCCGCGCGGCTTCGATCGATGAAACCTGAGCGCCCCTTTACCGTTCGAAAGGGCATGTTCGCTGTGTACGAGGAGAGGAATGGCCGCTGACGAAGAGGATATTTTCGCGCGTGCGATCCGCAAACTTGGACGCCTGACACAACTGGACGAAGCCGATCGGCAGGCCATCCGCTCCTTAGAGTTCAGGATCCAATCCGTCCCTGCAAACGATTATCTGGTTACTGAAGGGATTCGGGCGGAGCATTGTTGCCTCCTGCTGGATGGCTATGCCTGCCGCCACAAGGAAACGAGCGGCGGCGGACGGCAGATCCTGGCCTTTCAATTGGCCGGTGACCTGCTGGACCTCCAGCGGATTTTTCTGCCGCACGTCGACCATAATGTCGAGACGATCACACCGGCCGTGGTGGCTCGAATTCCGGCTGCATCGTTGCGCGCGCTGATGCTGGAAAGGCCGCGCGTCGCCGAGGCGCTGTGGCGCGACACTTTGATCGATGCGGCGATCGCACGCGAATGGGTGCTGAATGTCGGCCGGCGCACCGCGACCGCCCGGATTGCGCACATGCTGTGCGAACTGGCCGCGCGCCGTGCCGCGGCCGGCTTCGGCTCGCCCGAACGATTCGAACTGCCGATGACACAGGAGCAGATCGGCGATGCGACGGGGCTGACCAGCGTCCACGTCAATCGCAAGCTGCACGATCTGGACGATGCCGGCGTGATAGCCCGCTCCCGGCGCGAGTTGCATATCATCGATTGGCCGCGCCTCAAACGGATCGGGGAATTCGATCCGTCTTATCTCTACGCCTCAGCTTGACGCGCGCGGTTCAGGCGGGACGGGGAATAGGGGGCGAAGCGCCGCTACCGCCCGCGGCGGCGATCACCGCGCCGAAATGGAGTGTGAAGAAGACGAGCCCTGTTTCGTTCGTCACCCGCATCACCAAATCGCCGCTGTCCCAGAAGGATCGGGCGGCGTCGCGGAGAATGTCCGCGAAATAGCTGACCGCATGCTCACGCGCGGATTCCAATCCGCTTAGCTCCGTCCCTTCCGCATCGGTGTGGCTTTCGCCATTTTCCACGTGGAAGAAATATCGAGGCATTGCGACTCCCTGGCCCCCGCTACTCTCCCTTGGCCTCCGACTTGATCGAGATCAATATGATTAATCCGACAATTATCCATTTTGATGAAGGCTTTGGCAGACGATGAGCGGTTTCTCGATTGCACCGGCGCTTGCAACCGCCGATCTGCCGGAAATCAGGCGGCTGTTCCGCGCTTACGCGGAATCGCTGCCGGTCGATCTTGCTTATCAAGGCTTCGAAGAGGAGCTGGCGGGGCTGCCCGGGAAATATGCACCGCCCGCAGGCGCGCTGCTGATCGCGCGCGGTGCGGACGGCCGGGCGGCGGGCTGCGTGGCGCTGCGGCCGATCGCAAGCGAGGGCGTGTGCGAGATGAAGCGGCTATATGTCGTACCGGAAGCGCGAGGCAGTGGACTTGGCGGGGCGCTGATTGCGGCGGTTATCGAATCCGCACGGGTGGCGCGCTATCGGGAGATGCGGCTTGACACGCTACCGACGATGTCGGCCGCGCAGGCAATGTATGCCCGCGCCGGCTTCCGCGAGATTGCGCCTTACTATCCGACACCCATCGAAGGGACGATCTTCCTTGCGCTCTCTCTCTGATAGCCGTCCTTTTCGCACGACCGGGCGCTCGGCACCGGTGTGAGACTTGGGCGGCGGAACCGCGACTCGGCCAAGGTGTTGCTATTATTGTATCGACTTGGTTAATCCCCACTCGTCGATACTTGCTCGGATCGGCCCCCCACCCGTCCTGAGCACAAGCCAGTGAGCCCCGCCGTCCCCCCAAGCCGGTGGGGCTCGTTGCGTCTGGGGGCTAGTCGGCTGTTGAGAAAGTACCGTCAGTCCGCGGAGGCGGGAATCAATAATCTCAGACTATATGTATCTATCGCAACTTCGGGCCTATGGATCCCCGCCCCCCGCGGGGAGGACGAAGTGCGACGGCTACGGGCCTTTAACAGCCTCCTAGCGCACCTGAGTGATTTGGGGGGACTTTAGCGCCGCGGGATGTCGCGGTTCACGCGCGGCTTGCGTGGGACGGGCGTGCTCGAGCCCGGCGCGATCGCCTCCTGGGCCACGGCCTGGAGTTCATCGACCACGGTTTTCCAATCGCCGCTTTCGATCGCTTCGGCGGCGCCGCGAACCCGCAGTTCGGCGATGCGCTGCAGCTTGGCGATCAGCTCCGCCGTCTCCTCTTCGTGGCGCGAGACCTCTTCGGAAAGAGCGTGCAGCATGGTGGCCGCACCGCGGAAGGTCTGCGCATTCGACTGAAGCGGAGCATCGTTGGGCTTGGTCGCCGCAACCTTGATCATCCCGAGCGAGACCGCCTTCGCATTGGCGATCAGTTCCTCAATGTCCTTGTTCACGCATACGACTCCCGTACGACCAAGCGGCCGTCGTGCGGGTTCAACGGTTTAGATTTGGTTAGGAGCCAACAACCCGTCGCATTGGTGAAGAAAAAAGCGCGGGAGGCGCGTCAGGTGAACCTTGAAACCGCGTCAATTGATGATTATAGACACATCAAAGGAGCGCGTCATGGCCGCAACGCACATCGCCCCGCAGATTACCCCGCCGCCGGCCGAGGTGCAGAGCTTCGCGCGCGCCGCCGATCGGGAGCGACTTTCGGCAGCCGCGCTTACCGCATTCCAGGCACTCGGACGGGAGTGGAAGCTGAGCAATGGCGAAGCTGCGGCTCTGCTCGGCGTTTCGGAAAGCACATGGGATCGGATCAAGCGTGGCGCATGGGACCAGCCTTTGTCGCAGGACCAGCTGACGCGCGTGTCCGCTGCAGTCGGCCTCTACAAGGGGCTGCACCTTCTGTTCGCGGACGGGATGGCGGATCGCTGGCCGAGGCTGGCAAATGACGGACCGATCTTCCGGCGGAGAAGCCCGGTCGAGGCGATGATCGAGGGCGGGATACCGGTGATGCTGGAAACCCGCCGCTACGTGGATGCGGTGCGCGGCGGTCTTTGAGGCGCTAACTCATGCCCGAAGGCCTGAAGGTCACGCGCGAGGCGCTGCCGCGCACGGTGCGGCTGGTTTCGACCGCGCGGCTGCGCGAATCCGTGTTGCTCGGATTGGTGGACGCAGCCGAGCTGGATGCATTGGCGGAGATCGAGGGCGCAACGAGCAGTCGCCTGATCGCCGAAACGCGCGGCACGAGCGCGGTCGATCCGCGCGAGCTCGTTTTTGGCGTGCCGCACGCGGCGCATATCAACGCCGCCTTCGCTTATGCGCGACCGCATGCACTCAATCGCTTCAACGGGCCTGAACGCGGCGCCTGGTATGCGGCGTTGGAGGTGGAGACCTCGCTTGCCGAAGTCGGCTTTCACCTCACCCAGTTCCTCGCCGCGACGGGGGTCTATGAGGCGGTGGTCGAATATGGTGAGCTCTACGCAAGCTTTGCGGGCGAGTTCATCGACCTGCGCGCGGCGCCCGATCATCCCGCGCTCAATCCCGATCCGGCGGCGGGCTACCCGGCCGGAAACCGGCTGGCGGACGCGGTGCGCGCGGAAGGGCTGAACGGGATCATCTATCCTTCGGTACGGTTGGCCGGCGGCACCTGCATCGCGGCCTTGTTTCCCCATGCGGTGCAGTCGGTCGCGCAGGGAGATGTGTGGCGGCTGACCTGGGCCGGATCGCCCGAGCCGGTGGCGCAGCGGATCGGTTGACGATCAGTCCTGCACTGGAAGCGGGACCGCCGTTGAGAATTTACGCCGTTTCTTGACGAAGCGGCTTTCGTAACGGCGCACCACCCGATCCGAACCAAGCATCGTGTCGACGAAGATGTTGAACGCATCCATGTCAGGCACCGAGACCATCAGCGTCAGGTCGAAAGCGCCTGAAATCTGCAGCAGCAGCTGCACCTCATCGCAGCCATTCAGCCGACGAATAAGGGCCTCCACCTCCGGCAGCGCATGGCGGTCGAGCTGGACGTCAACGAGCACGGACAGATGCCGGGTAGCCTGTTCGGACAGGACGGCAACATCACGTTCGATCACGCCGGTTTCGCGCAGGCGCCGGATCCGCCGCGCGATTGCAGATGGCGAGAGCGCTACCTCGGCGGCAAGCTCATCCGCCGTGCGGCCGGAATCATGTTGGAGTGCCGCGAGCAGCTTGAGATCCGTCGCGTCGCAATCGCCGAGATTTGGCAAGTTCTGATCCTTTGGCGCACTCAAGGTGCGTGTGGCCGGCCATCATTGCCTCCTTCTGGCGCTTCCGCCAAGCGATATATGTGGCTAATACACTTACGGGAGGCGAATGTGACGGTTGCGACGTGGATCATGGGTTCGGCACTGGCGATGGCGGCGGTGGGATCGGTAGCGGCGCAGGCGCCGATGGGCCCGCAGCAGCGCGGCCCGATCGTACAGGCCCCGCATAACGTCGCCGCGGTGGACGCGGCCCGCGTCGTTGCCGACGTCCGCGCTCTTATCGCCCGTGATTATGTCGATGCCGAAAAGCGCAAGCCACTCGACGCGGCACTAGCGCGCGGGCTGGCGAGCGGGCGCTATGCCAATCTCAATTCCGTGGAGCTCAGCAACCGCATCAATGCCGACATGGAAGCGGTCGCGCACGACAAGCATTTGAACATCCACTTTTCCCCCGAGGAGGCGAAGAGCCTCGCTGCTGGGGCGCCGGGCGACGAATCCGATGAATTTTTCGGCCGCGACGGCTTCTGGGCGAAGATCGCGCGCGACAATAACCAGGGCGTGGTCAAGCTGGAGGTGCTGGAGGGAAACGTCCGCTACATGAATTATCGCGGCTTCTTCTGGGCGGGCGATCCGACCAAGGCGGTGATCGACCAAGCCATGGCGTTCCTGCGCGGCGGCGACGCGATCGTGATCGACCTGCGCGACAATGGTGGCGGCAGCCCCGAAGCGGTGCGCTATCTGGCGAGCTATTTCGTGCCGGCGGGCACCAAGCTCGTCACCTTCTATTTGAAGCAGAATGCGCCGACGAGCTCAATCGCCGAAGCGGTGCCGGGCGGCACGATCAGCGGCAAGCCGGTCTATGTGCTGACGAGCGCGCACACCGCGTCGGCGGCCGAGGAATTTGCGAGTCACGTCGCTGGCGTCGGCTTCGGCAAACTGGTGGGCGAAACCACGACAGGCGCGGCCTATCGCAACGATCTTTATCCGGTGGCAGGCGCCTACGTGCTGAGCCTCTCGATCGGCCGGCCCGAACTGCCCAAGGGCGGCAATTGGGAAGGGGCTGGCGTCAAGCCCGCGATCGCCATCGGCTATGATCGGGCACTCGCCGCCGCGCAGGCCGATGCACTTGGCGCGCTAACAGGCAAGGCAGCGCCCGCCGATCGCAGGGAGCTGGACTGGCTTGCCACCGCAGCCAAGGCGCGCATTGCCGATCCCGTGCCCGAGACTAAACTCGCCACTTATGTCGGCAGCTATGGTGAGCGCAGCTTCTCGCTGGCGGGTGGCCAGCTGCGCTATGCCCGAACCAACGGCGTCAACAGCGTGATCCTGCCTATCGGTCCAGACCTGTTCGTAATCGATGCCGATCCGCGCACGCACATCCGTTTCCTACGCAAGGATGGGGCGATTTCGGGTTTCCAGTTCGAGCGGATGGACGGAACGACCAACCTGATTACCAAAGGATAATGGCAGTCATGCTAGCCTTCGTTGCCCGGCATCATTTATTGCCGTTATGATGTTTTTCGGTTAGGTATAAGTTGATCGTCAGGGGTGGCGGTCAGCTTGGGGTAAGGCCATGAACAAGATCCTTTTCGGATGTTCTGCCGTGATGCTGGCAATATTTGCAGCGACCGGTGCCAATGCAGGTCCCATTCACTACACGCTTTCAAACGTCACATTTGATGATGGGGCGGCGCTGACCGGTGACTTCACCATCGACCACGCCACCGGCGACCTGATATCGTTCGATATTCTGGCAGCCGATGGCGATTTGCCGGCCTATGAATATGTGACGGGCTATCCCACGATCCGCGACAAGTTCGTAAGCAATCAGTATCTCTTCTTCAGTTCCAGCTTTACGCGATATGTGACATTTGCCTTCGTCGGCCCGCTCGGCCTGGGCAGCAATGCTATCGTTGTCGACCCCTTCGGCCCCAGTTCGTTCGAGTGCGACAATTGCTTGAACGTGCGCCTCGTCACTAGCGGCGTGGCGATCGGCAATGCGGTTCCCGAGCCGTCCTCTTGGGCGATGATGCTAAGTGGTTTCGCCGCGATCGGCGGCGCGATACGCGCCCGGCATAGGATGCGGGTCCGTTTCGCGTAAGCCGTTCGGGCGATAAAGACGGACGCTGCCGCGCTTTGTGCCTGGCAGGGCGTATTGTGGAAGCAGAATTGCCTTTTGGGGGCCGGCCTTGCCGCCCCGACGGCGTGCCACACGTCCTGGATTTAGAGCGCGCTCGGAACGGGTGCGCGCCGCGCGAATTCAGCCTGGGTGAGTATCAGATTTGCAGGGCTGGAGCGGGCGGCTGCGTCGCTGGAGGAGGCGTTGGATGGGCTGCTGGCAGCGCTCGCACCGCGCGGCAGCGAGCTATCCACCTTCGCCTATGGGGATAAAGTGCGTATCCTTCATGCCTGCTGGCCCGTGTCGGTGGCCGAGGCGGACAGTATCTGCGCCGCGCTGCTGCGGTACGGAATATTGCGCAAGGCGGAAGCGGACGGCAGGCCGGAAGAGGAGCTGAAGCGCGAGTTCGTGCTGTTGCAGCAGGCTTTCCGTGCGATCCGGCTGGTCGGGGTTGAGCCGGACGAGGGGTTTCGCACGATCGCGGTGCATCTCTGCGCGCTTCTGGCCAATGCCGCCAATGAGGTGCTCACCCCCTGGGCTTCGGAGCGAGCGGCGAGAACGGCTTGAGCGCTCGTTCGGTACTATTTGGCCGTGGGGACCGATTGGTAGCGAGAGCCTTCGTCCTTCAAAAGCGGGTAGATCAGCTCCGCCTCACGCTTCATGCGATCCCACATCGTCTGCCGTGCAGCCGCGGACGCGCTACAATAGCCGCGCCAGTCCGCGGCAATCTGCCGGCTCGTCCAGTGGCGGACATGATCGCCCGCGCGGACCAGCATGAGAATGCCTTCAGACTTCAGTTTTTCGAGCGCGATACGTTGCTCCGCAGTACAGATCCGCTCGATGTACGGATAAATCACCAGGTTGAGGTAGGCTGATCGCGCCCGACTGGCCCGTGTCAGCTCTAGGCGTGTGACGCTCAGCTTGGCCATGTCCGGCTGCGCGTCCATGCACAGCGCCTCCAAGGCGGAGAGAAGCCTGCTGATCGCCTCATGATGTTGCCGAAGCTCGGCCAGCATCTGAATAGGGCCCCTCCTTGGCGAGAAAAATCCCGCCGTTCCTGAGCAGCTTAGGATATATTTACCGAACAAGCACCTACCGAATTGCCGGCTCAGATAGCAAACGACTCCGTTAGTAACATGGTCGCCGCGAAGGAAGGTCCGATTTGGAGGGAATCCGCCGTGGAGCATTGAGGCTGCATGCGGGCCCCGCCGTTCATCGCCAGACGTAAGTGCGGAAAAATTTGGACGAGCCCGGCACTCTGTCGGGAGAGTGAGGGCGAACGCCTATTCTCCGGCGCTGCTGACCGCCGCTGTGCGGTGGGACCCGTATTTAGTCCGCGGTAACTCAGAGTTCGGGAAGGCTGCTATCGGTGGTTTCCCGACCGGCAGCTTTTGGCAGATGAACCCGGAAAACGGTCCCTTCGGAGGGCACTGGTTCGAATGACCGCTGACCGCTCATCGGCGGGGTGTTGCAGGTGCTTCTATCGCAAGAGCTGGTCCTGAATAGGTGCCAACCTGAAACGCACCGACTACGCGGTCCTCGGAATCTACCACGTAGACGAACTGGACGTCAGTCTGGGATAGATCATTGTAAGCGAGGAACACTGACCCATGCGCGTCGACCGCGGCGGCGCTAAATTTCAGGTTTTTTGGGTTAGGATTCCCAGCGAAACATTGGTCAAGCTTCGCTACCGCCGCAGTCTTTGCTTCGAGCTTCGCCCGGGACGTGACCGGTCGGAGGTGCCAGAACGGCCCACTGTGGCTCACGTAGCCTTGAGGCGCTTCACGACAGGTCGGCGCTGTAGACCCATGTTTCGTCGCAACACCGCATCCCACCAACAGAAACGGCAAGAGTGCGACAAGATGATGTTTCATAGGCAGACCATAATCTGCTTTCCCATCAGCACTCCACCCATTTGCCGTCGCTCACGGTCGGGATCGGCAGGAACAACAACCTCCAGCCCGGGTTGGGGGGCAACAGTAATGGGCAGCGGGCGTGAATCGGCCCGATTGGCGGCTGTGCGGACTGTCGCGCAACATCCCGAATGACAGACCTTGGGTCGGTGGTTGCCGTTGCCTTCATGGCCTTATGTCGTCGCCCGCCGTATACCGGGGCAGGCGGTCAATGGCTGCCTGAAACGCGGCCATGATTTCTTTAGCACTGAAGCATCGGTCCCATAGCTCAGTTGCCAAGGTGTGGATGGCATTGGCGAGCACGGGATGCTCCCGCCAAGGATTTGTCTTGTGAAGTTCCTTCAGCGCCATGGAGTAGCGATACGACGCTTCGTACAAGTCCGTCTGCCATTTGTCCCGTTCTGCTTGATCTTGTTCGCTCATGGGCGCCGAGGATGGCACTCCCCCGCCATGTCCGCAATTGGGCGCGGGGCCGAAGACGGAGAAAGGCAAGAATTGGGTCGGAAGCAGCTGTTCAGCGAATTTGAACCCCCGACCTCATTAGCGCGAGCCTGGGTATTTCTTCGCACTACGCGTATCTGCGCAGCCCGCCGCATGGCGGCGCTTCCGCACTGTGTCCTTTCGAACATACCGCATCCGTAATCTGGGACCCTGCCAGGCAATTCGTTCCAGTCGTCGCCAAGATGTGCGATGATGCAATCACAGAAACCGGGGTGGAGAGGAGCGGGGACAATCGTCATGTGAAGAAAAGGGGAAGCAGCGATGAAATACGCACGCTTTTATACCCGTGCCGCCGCGGCGGTTATCGCCGCAGGATTGTCGGCCCATGCCGCCCAGGCGCAGACTGGCCGCCCAGCTGAAACCGATCCTAATCATCAACAAGCAAATCCGCCTTCAGCAACAGGCCAAGAGCCTGTCTCCCCAACGGCGGCGGGCGCAGAAGCGGCGCCGGGGGAAATCGTCGTAACGGGATCGCGCATCCGCCACAGCCCCTTCGAACAACCAACCCCTGTCACCTTCGTCGAAAAGACGGACATCGCGCGTACCGGCCTTTCCAGCATCGCGGATGTCTTGCAGCGGCTGCCGAGCTCGGGCGGCGGCCTCAACACCCGAAACAACAGCTCGGGCAATCTCGGCAATCCGCCGGACGGCGGCGGCGTCGGCGCGGGCTCGTCGGAAATCAACCTGCGCTATCTCGGCTCCAAACGCACGCTGGTGCTCGTGGATTCGCTCCGCTTCATCAACGGCTCGGCGGCATCGGGCATCCCCGCCGCGGTCGACCTCAACGCGATACCCCAGGCTGCGATCGAGCGCGTGGAGGTGCTGCAGGATGGCGCGTCCGCCATTTATGGGTCCGATGCCATATCGGGCGTGGTCAACATCATCACCAAAAGCAAACAGAACGGCCTCGAAGTCTCCGCGCAGCACGGCATCTTCAAGGAAGGGGATGGCTTCACCAGAAATTATGATGCGAGCTACGGCTTCGGCAGCGACGCCACCGGGACGCAGATCGTCGTCGGCGCGAGCTATGTCGAGCAGGACCCGGTATTTGCCGGCGACCGCACTTTCTCCCGCTTCCCGACGCCCCTCGTCACTGCGTGCGATACGTCGTGCAGCTCGGCGACGCCGCTCGGCCGCTTCCTGGTATTGGGTCAAAGCCTGACGCTCACCAACGGGCCGGTGCTCGGGCGCGCTCCGACGCTTGCCGATTATCGTCCATTCACCACGGCAGACCGCTTCAACTTCCAGCCCACCAATTATCTGCTCACGCCT
>Ga0207647_10001803_pt1 | contig 16414 bp, 11 predicted proteins | sample KBSCornC2_FD_184295 | JGI IMG/M metagenome (GOLD analysis project Ga0207647, IMG submission 184295) | Corn rhizosphere microbial communities from Kellogg Biological Station, Michigan, USA - C2 (SPAdes) (version 2) | ecosystem: Host-associated > Plants > Roots > Rhizosphere ...
TCGGGCAGCCCGGCTGCCGCCACTGTCGGCGGCGTCTCCACCGCCTTCCACTCCAGCACCTTCAGATCAAGCACGAAAATCGCATACATTACCGGCACCTGAAGCTTGGTCACCACAGTCGCCACGAGCAGCCCCCCAATCTGCGCATAACAGAGCGGTTTCCACAGCGGCCCACCATGAAGCGCGAGTGGGAAAAGAGCGAGCACCGTCGCAAACACTGTAATCAGCACCGGCCGGAGCCGGAGAATTCCTGCATCGATCAGAGCGTTCTCAAAATCGTCGCCTGCGAAGTGACGCTCCTCAATAAAATCAAAAAGCACAATCGAGTGGCTCACGATAACACCCACTAGACTGGCGACTCCCAAAAAGGCCATAAAACCGAAAGGTTCATGCATGATCCACAACGCGCAGAACGCGCCGATCATGCCGTAAGGAGCCGCTGCGAGAACCAGCAACGGTTTGATGGCATTTTTGAACTGAAAAAGCAGCGCCAGAAACACAGCAAAGGATGAAATTGCCATCACCATCCCCAGATTTTTGAATCCTGACTGTGTCTTGTAATATTCACCTCCGATCTGCATTTGATACCCCGGTGGCAGGGAGTTCTGCAGCGAGCGCAGGCGCGGCATCACATCTTTGATCACCTCCGAACTCAGATGGCCAGCAACAGGAAAGGCGCGTATGTTCATGGTGCGGAACTGCTCAAGGCGAATGATGCGTCCATTTACTAATTCGTGGTCAACCTGAGAGAGCTGAGTGAGCGGCACCTTGGAGTTGTCCTGGGACGCATAGACGTAGAGATTTTGAATATCAGAAAGACGGGCGCGTTCGTCCATGCGCATTCGGGCGACGATCGGAATCTGTTTCTGGCCTTCCTGAAGGGCGGCAACCGTGGTTCCGCTGATTCCTGCTACGGACGAGTTGGCGACGTCCATATTCGTAATGCCTGCCAGATTCGCGCGGTCCGAATTCACGGTGAGCGTTATCTGCGCACTTTGATCCCCCCATTCATTGCGCGTGCGTTCGGCCAACGGCGACGAGCCCAGGATGTCTTCAACCTGGCCGGCAATTCTTCGAAGCTGCCGGATGTCGCTGCCCTCCAGCGCAGTGTTGACATCAGCGGTGCTGGAGACGCGAATCTCAATCGGATAATCGATCGGATTGGTCAGCAATTGCCGTGCGTCCAGTCGTGCTCCGGGAATGGACGCAGAGAGGACGGGCTGCAACTCGCGAACAAACTGGGGAGTGATCTCTTTATTGGTAACTTCAACTAGCACCTGCGCATAGTTCAACTGTTGAAGCTGAGGAGACGCGGAAAACCAGAACCGTGGACCTCCCCCGCCGACAAAGGTCGTGACATAGCGGAGAACAGGTGCGGATTGTCCGTCATTCTTCTCATGCTCTTGGGCAAACTTCGCGGCCTGTTGCCGAACGACCTCCTCGACTTTGCGTGCTGTATCGTTGGTTGCACCCAGGTTGGCGTCATTCGGCAGCCAGACATCGATGTACGACCAGTACTGGACGTCTTCGGGAAAGAAGGCGGCGTTCAAGCGCGAGAAAACGAACGCCCCGAACACCAGGAAGACGAGGGATCCGATGAAAAACTTCCAACGGTGTTCGATCGAATACCGCGCGATCCGCGCATACCACCCATAAAATCCGGCAACGCGCATTTCTTCAATCGTCTTCTCCGGCTTCTTCTCTGGGCGTAGCAGATAGTAGGCGACAAAGGGAAGAAAGCTCATGGAAACCAAACGCGAAGCGACCAGCGCGCAGGTCATGACGATCGGCAGGCTGTGCAGAAACTCTCCCGTACTTCCGGTGACCAAGAGGAAGGGCAGATAGGCGACTATATTCGTAACCGTCGCATACATGATCGCCGTTGCCAGCTTCGTAGGTCCCAACCATGCGGCTACGATTCGCGGGTGTCCCTCGGCGAGTGCTCGCTTGATGGAATCGCCGGCGAGTACGGGATCATCGACCAGAAGCCCCAACGCGATGATCAGAGTGGCTACGGAGACCTGTTGGATATCGATACCTAGCAGATACATGGCGCCGAATGTCATCGCCAGGGTGACCGGCATTGAGATTGCCATCAGCAACGCGGAACGCCACTCCCAGAAACCCAGCCATGAGACAAGCACCACCAGAACAATCGCCTCATACAACGCATCCATGAAGAGACTGATGTTTTCCTTCACTTGCAGCGGCTGATCCGAGGTGTGGACGATGACGAGATCCTCCGGCAGATACCGTCTTACGGCCGCGATCTTTGCATCCACACTCTTTCCAAATGCTCCAATCTGTGCCTCATCCTTCATCGGCATGGCTAGCGTGATGGCGCGACTGCGATGCCATACGCCTTTTGGATCCGCCCAGGTAAGGTAGTTCAGATAGCGGGCAGGGCTCTGATATCCGCGCGAGATATCAACGAGATCCCTTAAATAGACCGGGCTTTGCGCCGCTGAAGAAGATGAGCTTATGATGACATCGCCGATTTGGCGAGCGTTGGTGAACTTTCCCGAAGGATCGATCTGTATCGCCTTTGTTCCAACCTCCAGCTGTCCTCCAGGCAGCGTGATGTTGCGCGCCCCGAGGATGTCTTTCAGGTTGGAGGGCTGCAGACCATAGGCTGCCAACCGGTCTTGTGAATACTCCAGATAAATTTGCTCCGACAGTACTCCCTTACGGTCCACCTTGGCGACCTCTGGCGCCCCCTGCAAGCTTCGAGAGATGAGATCGGTAAAATCATCCAGCTCGCGATAGGAATACTTGTCACCGGCACCCGCGGCAAGACGCGCCTCGGCATCCGCAGGGTCACGGATGAAGGCGGCCTTCCACGCGTCAGGATGTATTTCCGAACGGTGCAGGTTCTCTTCGACCCAGTGATCTCCAAGGGTCCTCAGTTGCTCGTCGCTCAGCTTAGACGTTATATCTACACCGATGAACCCACTGCCTTCGAAGAAATGCGGGTCAGCCGCTGCTCGACTCGCTTTCGCCGAATCGACTACGGCAACCAGCGAGTCACGTACAAGGTCGGCAGAGACGGATACAGGAAAGGCGTATACCACGCTGATGCGGGGCCGGGGAGACTGTTTGGGTTCTGCTTCTCGTATCTTACGGATCGCGCTCTCTACCGATCTCGCGCGCAATGCGATATCGACCTGGCTTGCCGGAGGAGTTGCCACCGTCAACATGAGAGCCGCGGTATCGCCAAAGTCGCTGTTGAACTGGATAGGCCCGGCTCCCTGCGGCAATTTATCGTTGAGCGCATCGAGCTTGAGATTGATGTCGGCAAACTGCTTCTTCGTATCGGTGACGCTATCGTCAAGCTGCACGTAGGCAAGCGACAGCCCGGGAAAGCTAATGGAGCGGATGCCGAAATCTGACGGTGACGGCGCCTTGATGAACTGGTTCTGCGCCATCGTCTGTTCTATCGGCCGGCTTACCAGTTGCTCAACCTCCTCGGCAGTCGCGCCGGGCCATTGCGTGCTAGCCACGGCCACGCGAACAGGAATCTTTGGATCCTTGCGTTTGGGCATGTGTTGGTATCCGTACCAGCCCCATAGCGCGACTGCGATCAGCAGCACAAAAGCAACCTGGCGATGTTCGGTAAAGAATCGCGCCGTGTTATGTGTCTCAGCTATGTATTCGGTTTCGGATCTATGACTCATGCTTGCACTTAGGCTGACCTGTTGTACGTAGTGTGTTGTGTCTAAGGGATCACACGAACGCGATCGCCATCTTTGACCAGAGAAACTCCAGTCGTTATGACCCTCTCTCCCGATTGAATGCCGTTGTTTGCAGCGATCATATTGCCGTAGACATCCCCCAATGCCACCGGTCGCAGCCGCGCGGATTCGATCTCGGAATCACCTTCGGCGACCATCACTGCAAATCCGTTTGAGATGCGAGGATTGCGCACCACTGCGGAGACGGGCACGGCGAGCACAGATTGATTGAGTGTTTCGCCCTGGATCGCTAGTGACGCGATCATGCCAGACTTCAGTTCGTTTGAAGAATTGGGAATCGTAACTTCTACGGAGAACACCCGGCTCTTGGGATCCGCGGCGGGAGAAATCGCAGTGATTCGCCCGACAAATTGCTGCGAAAACGCATCCGTAGAAATGCTGAGACGCTGGCCCAACTTCACGCGGCCGATTGCCGTATCAGGAAGACCGAAGACCGCTTTTACGGTCTGCGTGCTCGCAATCGTAAAGCCGTTGGTGGCCATCCCAACAAAGCTGCCACTATCCACGCTGCGCTTGACAATCCAGCCATCGAAAGGCGCCCGCAGCGAGCAATACCCAAGTGCTGTAGTAGCCTCGCTTACATCTGCCTTGGCTCCGGAGACGGAAGCCGTAGTGCTCTCAAGCTGCGCTTGTGCTGAATCAAAGTCCGGCTTGGTGGCGCTCTGTGACTTATAAAGGGCGGAGACTCGATCAAAGCTGAGCTTCGCCTTCTCATACTCCGCCTGGGCACGGGAGAGCTGCGCGTTCGCCTGCTGAAGCTTGTCTCGATAGCTCTGCTCACGCACCACGGCAAGAACTGTTCCCTTCCGTACGAAGTCGCCTTCATCGATATTTCGCGTTCCACCGCCAGCACTCTTCACCTGACGAACATGATCTATGTAGCCTGCGGACTGGAAAGCGAGGTCTACCTGCGAATATGGAACGATGCTGGCCGAGTACCGCACGCTGTTTCCGATGGCAATGCTCTGCACCATCGCAGTTCGGACCGGCACTGGCGATCTTGCAGGGGCCGCAGACTCTTTGCATGAGACGAGCATGAGCGCGGCGACGGAAGCAACAGCGGCAGTATCACGGACCATTCTGCATATCATGTCGTCACTCCTCTCCCAGGGCCTTCTCAAAGTTGGCCTTCGCACTCCAGAAGGCGAGGAGACTCTGCTGATACTCCTGATTGGCGTTTATTGCGGCTGCCTGCTGTTCCAACAGGTCGCGCATGAGGACGGTGGACTTACTGAACTGATCGGTCACTTCGCGCAATTTCTCATCCGCCGCGTCGCGTGCAGCGCCGGCCACTGCCACCAGTGAGCGGCTCTCACTCAGCTTCCGAAAAGTGTTGTCGACGTCGAGCAACACCTGTGAGCGAGTTTCCTGCAACTGGAACTTACTTTGCTCGACGATAGTTTCTTTTTGTTTCACGTCGTCGTGGCGCCCTCCCCAGTCGAACGGGTCCCATTTCACCTCAAAACCGGCAGAAGCGATATTTTGGGGAAGGATCTGGGTGTTTATGGGGGTCAGGTAGTGAAAGGCCGCGCCAATATCCGGAATGTATTGCGCCTTAGCCAGCTTGCGATCGTAGTCTGCCCGGTGCACATCGATTTCGGCTTCTTTGACCTCCGGACGTTGCGATAAACAAGTCTGCCGGGCCAGGGTCAGGTCCATTTCTTCTGGCGATATGGGCGGAACTTGCTGGGTACGAAATGCGGTATCCAGATCGCGTCCCAGAAGGTTGTTGAGGTATTCTTTTTGGGTGGTGAGAGTGTCGCGCAATTGAATTACTTGATATTGCGATTGTGCGAGCTTAGCCTTCACCTCGAGGCTGCTCGACTTGAGCGCCGACTCTTCCGCAACATATTGCAGCACAACCCGGTCGGTTTCCTGATACTGCTTGACGGTCGCCCGAGCCGTTTGAAGCGAGCTTTCCGTTTGTAGAACGGCGTAGTAGGCCTGTCGTACATCCGCCACCACCGACTGCCGCTTCGCTTGATACTTTTGCCCAGCCAGATCGGCACCTAACTCCTGTTCGCGAATCGCCAGGTGAATTTTGTACAACTGCGTCAGAGGCTGCGCGATCTGGATCAAGACGTTCCCGGTGAATCCCTGCGAGAGCTTAATGTGCGTATCCTGCGCGGGCGACGGAACATTGTTGATGGTTCCGAAGATTCCCTTCTGAAACGTGAAGGCGGGCGATGTCAGATTCCCCCCTCCGAAGAAATATGTGCTGATCTCCGGGAATCGTTTGGCTTTGGTTTGCAGCACCTGCCAATGTGCTTTCGTGATGCCAAGCTGAGTGATCTTGACCGGGCGGTTGTGATCGATCGCAAGCTCGATTGCGTGCGACAGGGTGAGCTCCGGCAAATCATCAGCCACCTCCTGCGCCCCCATGCTGTTGCCTGCCATAAGCGCGGACGCCAGGATGGTAAAGCTGCATGCTCGTGCGAGTGTTATCAACCTCATCGCTTTTGGACCGTTCCCATCTCAGGTCAGCTGCCGCGCCTGCGAGTCCTGCGCTCCGTCGCAGCGACCAAAGCGCTGCGGCGCTAGCCTCTGCCATGCCTTCCGCCGCCTTGCGGGCCAAGATTGTTCAAGTCATCCAGGACGGCCTGGCGATCCTGATCGCGAAAAGATCCGGAATTCATGACAGCCTCGATCTCGCCCTTGGACTGCTTGAGGGCCATTAAGGCCTTCAGGGGGTGCGCGGAATCAGCTTTTGCTTGCTCCAGGCCATTCAAACTGTCCTGAAGCTGCTTGACCTGGCCTTCCGTTGGCTTGCCGAACATAACGGCAGTGAAGACATCCTTACCAAGCTTTTGCCCGGCGTTCGGAGGCTGCACCGAAGCAGCTTGCGGTTTCTGGTGTGCCAGGAGAGCCTGCATATCCGCCTGCAAAGTCTCACGGTCCGGCTGCTTCACCGCCGCCATGATTGCCTTCATGCTGGAGACCGCTCGGTAAGGAGTCAGAAGATCGACCGGGGCGCCCGGTAAACGCTCTCCTTTGGCGGCCTTCAAGGTTTCGGCGTTTGCCTGCAATTCTTTGACTTGTGGGACGGTGATGCTGCCATTCAGCACCGCTGCCTTCATATCCTCTTTGAACTTGTCCATCGCTGGATTGGAAGGCTCAGCCTGGGCCATCGCCGAGGGCGCATGAAGCAGAGCAAGAAGGACGATGGATAGCGAAACAGTTCGTAAAGCGATCTTCATAATTTCTTCTTTCTCAATTGGCTCTTCCATTCCCTGCAGGGCGAACGGGTGATCATCGGTTTCCCTTCACCCGCGGGACGTCACTCCGCGGTGAGATGAATGACGCAGTGACGTTCGCCCTACGGCGCGACCTCGCCCTTGTCATTGAGCTTGATCCAGCCTTGGGCCGCCATCACCTTGGTGATCTCATTTGCGGATGCATCTGCGGTCTTCACCACATCGTGATTAAGCGTCTTCTTGCGGTCGGTAACGACTGACTTGGCCGCAACCGCGGCTGGATCAAGCCCGGCTGCGGCCGGAGCGACCGCTCCAACATTCTTTGTGACCGTGGTTTCCGTCTTAAATTGCGACACGAGCACCGCTTCAGCGGGTTTTTTCAAGCGAACATCGATCTTCGTCTGAACCCCGGCAGACCCGAGCCCCATACCGACAGTCGTGCGCTCGGTCTTAGTTCCTTCGTGCAACGCGACAAATGTTCCTTGAATAATAAGGGAGCCGTCGGAAGGAGCCGTATCAGCGGTAACGTGTTGAACCGGAATTCCGGTCTTGGCTAGTTTCTTTGCCAGTTCTTCGGAAAAAGTCTTTTCCGAGTTTTTAACAACCGCTTCTGGATTCTCATCTCCAGCAATTAAATGCCGGGGACGAACGGTTTGCGATTTGTCGACTTGTATGTCGGTACCGGGCACAAGATCGTAGATCAGGATCTTGTCCGGCTTTGACAAGGGGTTGCCGCTGTAGCTTTGCAGCGTTGTCAGGTTTACCTTGGCCCCCATCGGGCCGTCGGGTTGCGCAACCGCCGTCCAGCATGAATTCGTCCCAAGGAGCAGTAGCACCACCATGGAAACGCGGGCGGCTACTGATTCTTTGTTCCAAGTCAGATTCCGGTCATTGTTCACAGGCGAATTCCTTCCTTGCGGTCCTCGGGAGAACAACATCAGCGGGGTGAACCGCTCAATTTTGATCTGCTTAAGGATGAGCAATTTAAGATGGCGCAAAGTCTGGTCTCGCGGGGACGCGAAAGTCAATGCAGACGATCTAGCGCTCAAGTCAAGCCCATCTAAAGAAATAACCATTCTGTTATCAATGACGGACGCCATTTCACATCCATAAAAGGGTCCGCGCGGCGGTATACTCGCGTGGTCCCCCCAAGGCCACAATCTAAGGCAGTACTTGTTTCTTGTGCCGATTCGCGTCCATCCGGGCCCCGAGATTGTCCATGCCCGAGCCGTCAATACGATTTGAGGAATTCGAGCTTGATATCGAGAGCTGCGAACTGCGGCGATCCGGACGTCCCGTCAAGCTCGAGCGAATTCCGATGCAGCTCCTGATTCTTCTATTGAAGAGTCCAGGAAAACTGGTCCGCAGAGAGACCATCGAGCAACACATCTGGAGCGGCAATGGTGTTCTCGAGACCGAGCACAGCATTAACACGGCTATCAACAAGCTGCGAGTGATTCTCCGGGACGACTCCCGGGACCCGCACTTTATCCGCACCGTGATCGGGCATGGTTATCGCTTCATTGCGAATGTGAAGCACGCGGAACCGATCGAGGAGTCACCTGCCCCTTCGCACTCGCTTCCCCCTTCAGGTGTACCTGCTACGACGACCAACGGCATAGCCACGGTACATGAGTTCCGCCGCCAGCCGGCTGCCACGCCCAATGGAACCGAGATAAAACAGGCGGCTATACTGGATTCTGCGGCCATTCCAGATCAGCCTCCAATCAAGGCGCCCACCCTGGAATCGACACGGCCGCGAGGAAACCGGGTAGCGGCAGGCAAGTGGTTCATCGCTGGCTCTATGGCAGCAGTGGCGGTGATCGCAATCATTGCCGGGTTGCTTCACCTTCTGCCCACGCCCAAAACTTCGTCACCGCGTTCTGAGGCTGTACCCGGATTCCAGTCGATAGCCGTGCTGCCCTTCCTCAATCTTGCACAAAATTCAACACAGGACTATCTGGTTGACGGCATGACGGACCAGCTTATTTCAGACCTTGCGATGAGCACACCATTGCGCGTGACGTCTCGCCGGTCGGTGATGCAGTACAAGGATGTGCAACTGCCGCTGCAGGAAATCGCAAAGGCACTCAACGTGGACGCAATCGTCGAAGGCTCCTACCTTCGCGAAGGGAAAGAGATTCGCATCACGGCGCAGTTGCTGGACGCCCACAATGACCGGCATTTATGGGCGCAAACGTATCACGAGAGCGATAAGAACTCGCTGGCTATGCAGGATCAAGTGACCAACGATATTGCCCGCGAAGTGGCCCTCGCTATTGGGAGTTCCTTTACCGTATCGAAGCCGCACAGCACCAATGAGCAGGCGAGGAATGCCTACCTGCGCGGACGATATTTCTGGAATGAGCGAACTTTGAGTGGCCTCACCAAATCCATCGAATACTACACCGATGCAATCCGCGCCGATCGCGACTATGCCGAAGCCTATGCAGCGCTTTCAGAGTCGTATGTCACGCTGGGAAGCTATGGCGGGACAAATCCCGCCATAGCGCTTTCGAAAGCTCAGTCAGCTGCCGAGCATGCACTTGCACTTGATAGCAACCTAAGCGCGGCACATACTGCTTTGGCAGGCGTGAAAACTGACCGGGATTGGGATTGGAAGGGAGCTGAGGAAGAGTACAGGCGTGCCATTGCAACAAACCCGTCGGACTCGACAGCTCATCACTGGTACGGTCTTCATCTTGCCCGTATGGGAAAAGCCCAGCAGGGATTAGCAGAATTAGAACGAGCGCTTTCTCTTGATCCGCTCTCTTTGATCATCGCTACTGATATGGCCGAAACTTACTATTTGCTACGGAAGCCTGAGGAGGCGATGACCCAGGTGAACGATGTTCTCGCGCTCAATCCAGAGTTCGCGCAGGCCCATTTGGTGAAGGGAAAGATTCTGGAACGGCTGCATCAGTATCACCAAGCAGAAGAAGAATTCATGGCATCGTCCCAGCTCTTCGGCGGCGGGAGCAACCTCGACGCCGAGCGCGCCCACGCTCTCGCGCTCGCTGGCGAACCACGACAAGCTTTACAGATTGTGCAGGACCTCGAGCGTGCGTCAGAGCAGCACTATGTCTCCGGCGTCCGTCTTGCGCAGATCTATTGCGCCCTTCAACAAACCAACTCCGCCATGACTTGGCTGGATCGTGCCTATAAGCGCCATGACGCAGGCATGAACATGCTCGGCGTTGATCCGCTTTTCGACGGCTGTCGAGCAGACGCACATTTTCAGAAACTGCTGAGGCTAATTAAGCTCGCCGGATGATTCATGAGAGGCGGGTCGGTATAGTTCTTCGGTAACGTGGCACCACCATCTAGAATAGTTGATTCGATCGAGCGCGCCAGCGGTCCGTCATGTTCTCTCAACTATGCGGCAGCACCCACCTCATTGAGGTGCGGGAAGAGATGAACCAGCTGGCGGTCCCCCATTCACTGGCAAGTTTTGTTTCACTCTCATCTGGCCGGCTTCCGGTGTCGCGCCTGAGATCGTTATTGAGCACAGCCTTCAAACGGGTGACCACCTGCGCCGCTTCATCGTTCCGATGCAGCTTGCGTAACAGTAGAAACTGCCGATTCAATGCCGATTGATTTCCAGGTTCCAGCTTCAGAGCGACATTTATATGATCAAGCGCATCGGCATCGCGCCCCTCCTGCATCAGCAGCTTCGCCATTAGAATCTGCGCTTCTACAGAGTCCGGTCTTGTGACGAGTGATGTTGTGAGAAGCGTGATTGCTCTCTCATAATTCGGCTGACCGGGCAGCGCACCTGAACGAATCAGCAGATCGGCGAGTAAATAATTAGTGACAGCGTCCTTCGGCGTGATCGTGAGTTGCTTCTGGAGCAGCCCCGCTCTTTGTCCAGCTGATTGCGATCTGAGTAAAGGAGACTCATCGCAATGGTGCTGTGCGGCTGGTTCGGCTCCAGCTCTGCCGCAGTAGTGAAGTCGCCCTCTGCCTCTTTATATTTGGCCAATTGAGCATACGCGACACCACGAATGAGAAAGAGCGAGGGAGCTTTCGGAATCCGGGCGATTCCTGCCGTTGCCGCCATCACGGACCGCTGCTCCTGATAGTGCTCAAGGCAGAGGATCGCAAGATCGAGGTAGTTTGCCTCTTCTAGCGGGCTTACCTGGATCGCTGTTTCCAGAACGCGGAAGGCATCATCGGGCCGGTTCGCCTCCTCGTATGCATGGGCAAGAAGGTTCAATAAATCAGCGTCGTTTACTGATTCGAGCGATGCCAGGACGCTGACGGCATCCGCAGGCCGATGGTCTTGCAGATCGGCTACGGCCAAGTTGTACTTGAACTGGTTGCTCTGCGGATAGAGCTCGACAGCGCGCGACAATAAGGCAATGGCCTGCTGCGGCTGCTGCTGTTTCAGCAGGCAGTCGGCATATTCATTGATCGCATCTGAGTTTCGATAGACCGTTTTCCTGCTGCGTTCAAAGTAGGTAACGGATCTTCCACACTCGCGCAGCCTGTACGTAAGAGCTCCGGCCATCGCATTTGCTACTTCATTGTCGGGTGCGTGCGCCAACAGAGTTTCAACATAATGCAGAGCCCTGGGATCGGCATGCAGATACGCCGTTTGTGCGGCGCCCTCCAGCGCAGGCATAAAACCGCTGTCCAGCGCGAGCGCATGACGGAAACCTTCCAGACTTTCTTCTGTGAGCCCTTCGCCGTCTAGAGCGACTCCGCGCAGTGTCCACAGTGAGGCATCCTTCGGAGAACTTTGCAGAAGTGGAGTCAGTAGACGGAGCGCTTCCTGGTACCGATGAGCGGTAAGCGCCAAAGCGACCTGCCGCCTCGAGGCATACGAACTCTGGCTGTATGCCGGCAAAATTGCCATTCCGAGCAGCCAGAGCAGAGCCGCGATACGCTTAAAAGCCATTGAGAATGATGGACGTGTTGCGGTCTAGTATAGAAGTACTTGACCGCGACATGCCTGCTGGGATCAGAAATGGATTTTGCCCAGAACCTGAATATTGCGAGGCAGATTCTGGTCGGTGGATTTTCCGAATTCCCCGTTGGAGAGATCCCCGACAGGCGTCGTGAGATTCACACGATTGAAGAGATTGAGAAACTCGCCACGCAGCTCAAAGCCACCCTGCTCCCCCAGGAACGGAAGCCGGAAGACGCGGCCCGCGGAGAGATTCACGTTTGCGAGCCCGGGGCCGTTATACGTATTGCGGCCAAGATCGCCTTCTGTGCCAAGAGCTGGCATTGGGAAGTCGCTCGCAGCAAAGACCCCCTTCAGGAAGTCCGAGCGGCTGGTCTTCTTAGTGCTGCCGAAGGCTGGCACATTCGGCACATCGTAATTGTAGCCGTCGGCGTTGAAATCTCCGGAAGGATACGAAGCCGTTGTGTACACCGTGAAGGGTTGTCCGGATTGAAGGGTGATGACCGGGGATAATGTCCATCCCGTCGTGATGTAGTGCTGGAATCCACTGGAAAATCCAGGAATGTTCCACACAGCGTCGACCGAGACGCGATGCCGTGCGTCGTAGTCTGCACGGCCGTAGTTTCGCCGTGGATCGTTGACGTCGATCACGTTCTCTCCGCCGCCGACTCCGTTGTCGTTGCTACTCGTATAGTCCAGGGCCTTGCCGTAATTGTAGATTGCGTGGACTGACCAGCCATGAGAGAACCGCTTGGAGATTGCAAACGACGCGACCTCAGCGTTGGAGATGCCGATGCTCTGCCCGTAGATGACTGAACCGAAGCTTGAGTTGAGTCGCGCCAACGTTCCATTGTGCTGAATGAGATCACCGGCATAGCGGTTAGAATCTGTCTGAAAATAGAGGTGTCGACTCCGCTTCGATGACCACGCTGTTACCCAGGCTCCGCTGGATGCTGAGCGCCCAATTCTGGACCAGAGGCAACACAAACTGAGGCTGTGGGCCGCCTACCCCTATGCGTGTTCCCACCAGGCCACCATGGGGGTCAACCTCATACTTGATGCCAGGCGGAGGAGCAAAACCCGTGGGCCCGCTGGCACTGGCTTCATAAGAAGCGTGAATATAAACTCTGGGCAGTGCCGCCACCCTGTACGTCAACTATAGGACCACTTTGTACAGTGGGATGGTCGACTGCGAAATCGACGATATTTGCAAAGGAAAAAGTGGGCCGATCCAGGCCAGCAGTGAAGTTGTCCAAATCCTGCTGACGATCCACGTCGATGCCGACGCGGATACTGTGATTGTTCTTCACATATGTCAGCACGTCGTGCCAGTTCCAATTGTTATGCACCCAACCCGAGGGTCCCCAGGAAGAGAATCCCGTGCCAAGTCCTCCGGGATAAGCATTTGGGAGGTTGGGCAGATCACCAGGGGCTGCCGGCTGATTTCCGTCCGCGCGGACATACGACATGCTCGCTTCGTTCAGCAGAGTGGCTGAGAAGGTGTGCACATAGTCGATTTTGTGATACCAGGTGGCGTTCGGACTAACATACGCCGTATTTGGACGCGCGCTAGCGACTCCGCCCTGCGTGGTGTTGCGGAAAAGACTATAGAAAAACTTATCGTTTCCGCTGTGAAAATTATGGTCGATCCGTACGTGACCCTGGAAGCCGTTGTTGACGGGTGATTGATTGATCGATACGTTGCCCATCGCGATCAGGTCGCCCGGAATATCTGGCGGCGTGTATGGGCTGACGAGCGCTTGCTCAATCTGGCTCACGGTTTGGAAGCCGCTGGTGGGAACACCGCCCGAAGGTGCAGCCTTGAAAAATGCAGCGGCCATTGAATTTGGATAGTGCTGTGTAACATATTGGACGAACTCGGGCGTCTCCATCGGCTGCGTCAGGGTGACACCCTGGTTGCTCTTGCTCCAGAACAACGATCCGAAGAAGAAGGTCTTGTCTTGAATGATCGGGCCACCGACAGAGCCGCCAAAGTCGTTCCGAATGTACCGGGGCACCTTGGTCTGGAATTCGGTGCGGGCGGTAAGGCCTGATCCGGTGTAGAACTCTGAGAGCGTTCCGTGGAACTGGTTCGTGCCGGGCTTGGTGAAGACCTCGATTAGCGTACCGCTTTGTCGTCCTTTGTCCGCAGAGAATGTATCGGTGCTCAATTTCATCTGGGCGACGCTGTCCGGTTCCGGAGTGAGATTGGTGATTCCATCGCGTGAATTGCCGTTCACGCTTGTGCCATCAACCTGATACTCATTGGCTTCCTGCCGCTGTCCCGCCCCAATGATCTGGAATCCCGGCTCCGCATTGAAGCTGTTGGTTCCCTGTGAGCCGGAACTACCGGCTCCGCCAAAAGATCCGCCGAGTCCGGTAACTCCAGGCGCCAGTGTCGCGACGCTAGCGTACAGGTTCTCACCGACAAGCGGTGCATGTTGGACGGTCTGTTGCTCCAGCACGCGACTTACCGTGCCGCTGGTGGTTTCGACGGATGAAGCGTTCGCGTCCACCTCCACGGTCGATTGGGTCGCGCCAGGCTTGAGTTTCGGGTAGACGGTGCGGACATCGGTGCCCTCGATATCGATGCCATTCTGCTGCCAGTTGCTGAAGCCCGCGGCAATCACGGTCAAATCGTAGCGTCCTGGTGGAAGATGTGTGATCTGCACCAGGCCCTGGCTGTTGGCCACTGCGGTCTGCTGCACGTGTGTCTCCTCGTTGGTCAAAATGACCTGCGCCGATGGAATAACCGCACCGTTCTGGTCGACTATAGTGGCTTGAACGCCACTGCTGTATTGCGCGCTCGCGGGTAGAACGGCGGCCAGGAAAGCGACGACAAGCCACAACCGGCGGCCACCGTGATGGGGTTTTCTGCCTGTCTCCAGCATGTTGCCTCTCCGTAACAGACTCGATGGGAGCTTTTGTTCCCAATCTAAATTTTGCTTTGCTTTGAAAGCTTTCATTTTGTCGACGGAAAGAGTAGTAGCGCTCTCAGAAAATTGTCAATACTAAAAATTCGAGACGTGAAACCTAAAACGTGAGGGACGTGCGTTTAAGCACTCTAACGTGTTGATGCGCGTCGTCGTGGCGCCCGGGATTTGCTCGTAGCGCCCATTGCTCCGACGACTCTTTCGCCATTCTCCGCTGGAGGGACACCGACAGAATCGCGAATCTTCAGAGCTGTTTCAAGCACGATATGCTTCGGCGGCCCGTGATCTCCGCGCACACGGTCGATCAGGATCTGCGCGGCTGCTGTCCCCATCTGGTAACCCGGCTGTGACACCGATGAGAGAGGCGGACTGGTCATTTCGGCAAGTTCTAGATCATCGAAACCAATCAGCGAAACGTCTTCTGGACACTTTAGTCCTAGCTCGCGAAAAGCCAGTAATGCGCCGAATGCGATCATGTCGTTTCCGGCAAAGATCGCCGTTGGACGTCCGATCATTCGCAACAGTAGAAGGGCCTTGGTATAGCCGCAGTGCTTATCGAAGCTTGTCTCCTGCACGTACTCGGGGCCGATGTGAATGCGGCTTTCCTGTAGCGCACGTTTGAAACCTTTGAGTCGGTTCTGTGCGTTGGTTAGATGCCGCGGTCCGGTAATCATCGCTAGACGTGTGTGGCCCTGGCGGAGAACATAACTGGTGGCTTCATACGCGCCCGTTTCGTTATCTGCCGTCACGGTGTCGCCGTTCCAGTCTCGCGGAAGGCGATCTACGCAGACAACTGCCGCGCCCGCCTTGCGGTAGGAGGCAGCCTGCGCGGTCAAATCACTGAAGTTTGAAGGAATGACAATCAGGCCGGAAGGCAGGTAGGTCCTCAACTCGTTCAGGTGCGCGATTTCTTTGGCGTGGTCGTTGTCTGTATTGCACAGCATCAACCGGTATCCATTCGCAAAGGCAATGTCTTCTGCACCTCGAACCACGGCAGGAAAGAACGGATTCGTGACATCTGGAATGACCATGCCGATCATGTTTGTCTTGTCGCGGCGCAGACCACGCGCAAGCTGACTCGGCTGATAACCAACCCGCTCGACTGCATCCATGACCCGTTTACGAAGCGGTTCCCGGACCGTAGCCGAGCCGTTCACCACATGAGACACGGTGCCGAGCGAAACGCCCGCCATCTTCGCGATCTGCTTCATGTTCGCCAAGGCGCATTACTCCTGACGCGCTGCCCTACAGCACAACACGGTTTGACCGGCCATAGTGTCGCACATGGTCGGAATCCGACGAAAACATGCAGATTGAGACTATATCTTGTAGCGGCAATAGAAAGGCGAAACGAAACTTGTCTTGACAAAAGAGGCGCAATCTTTCTAATCTGCGACAGCTTCTTGAAAGCTTTCATTTATGCTCGGTCTGATACTTTGGCTCGCACATACAAGTAGGCACTGCGGATTCATCAAGGTGCCCTATCGTCACGCCGAAATCGGGCTGACATCCGGATGAAGGGAGCTCGCGTTGTTCCAGCCTGAGAGCTATCTGCCTGTTCTGTCGCTGATGATCCTCAGCATGCTGTGCTGGGGCTCCTGGGCCAATACAATGAAACTCTGTCCT
>Ga0207647_10001805_pt1 | contig 16406 bp, 14 predicted proteins | sample KBSCornC2_FD_184295 | JGI IMG/M metagenome (GOLD analysis project Ga0207647, IMG submission 184295) | Corn rhizosphere microbial communities from Kellogg Biological Station, Michigan, USA - C2 (SPAdes) (version 2) | ecosystem: Host-associated > Plants > Roots > Rhizosphere ...
TACGCGCGGCAATTCCTGTCGATGATGGAGAAGCCCGACGTCGACCACATCGAAGGCCTGTCGCCGGCGATCTCGATCGAGCAGAAATCGACCTCGCACAACCCGCGCTCCACCGTCGGCACGATCACCGAGGTGTACGACTACCTGCGCCTGCTGTACGCCCGCGTCGGCACGCCGCGCTGCCCCGACCACGGCATCCCGCTGGAGGCGCAGACAGTGAGCCAGATGGTCGACGCCATGCTGGCGCTGGACCCGGAGCAGCGCTACATGCTGCTGGCGCCGGTGATCCGCGAGCGCAAGGGCGAGCACGTGCAGGTGTTCGAGCAGTTGCGGGCGCAAGGCTTCGTGCGCGCCCGCGTCGACGGCGCCGTATACGACCTGGACGCGGTGCCGCCGCTGACGCTGCGCCAGAAGCACACGATCGAAGCGGTGATCGACCGCTTCCGCCCGCGCGAGGACATCAAGCAGCGCTTGGCCGAATCGTTCGAGACCGCGTTGCGGCTGGGCGACGGCCTGGTGATCGTCGCGAACATGGATGATCCGAAAGCACAAGAACAGCTGCTGTCCTCGCGCTATTCCTGCCCGGTCTGCGACTATTCGCTGCCGGAGCTGGAGCCACGCCTGTTCTCGTTCAACTCGCCGGTCGGCGCCTGCCCGTCCTGCGACGGCCTGGGCGTGACCCAGGTGTTCGATGCGGCGCGCGTGGTCGGCCATCCCGAGCTGCCGTTGTCCAACGGCGCGGTGCGCGGCTGGGACCGGCGCAACGCGCATTACTTCCAGCTGATCCTGTCGCTGGCCGCGCACTACGGCTTCGACGTGGACACGCCGTGGCAGAAGCTTCCCGCGGACGTCCAGAAGGCCATCCTGTACGGCAGCGGCAAGGACAGGATCGCGTTCCGCTACATCACCGAGCGCGGCGGCAAGGTGACCCGCGAGCATGCGTTCGAGGGCATCCTGCCGAACCTGGAGCGGCGCTACAAGGAAACCGAATCCGCCGCCGTGCGCGAGGAGCTGGCCAAGTACATCAGCGACCAGCCCTGCCCCGAGTGCGCCGGCCAGCGACTGAACCGCTCGGCGCGCAACGTGTTCGTCGCCGACCATGCGCTGCCCTCGCTCACCTCGCGCTCGATCGACGACGCACTGGCGTTCTTCGAGGAATTGAAGCTTGCCGGGTGGCGCGGCGAGATTGCGGTGAAGATCGTCAAGGAGATCCGTGAGCGGCTGACCTTCCTCAACGACGTGGGCCTGAACTACCTCACCCTCGACCGCCAGGCCGACTCGCTGTCCGGCGGCGAGGCGCAGCGCATCCGCCTGGCCTCGCAGATCGGTGCCGGCCTGGTCGGCGTGATGTACGTGTTGGACGAACCCTCGATCGGCCTGCACCAGCGCGACAACGAGCGCCTGCTCGGCACGCTGACCCGCCTGCGCGACCTCGGCAACACGGTGATCGTGGTCGAGCACGACGAGGACGCGATCCGCATGGCCGACCACGTGCTCGACATCGGCCCTGGCGCCGGCGTGCACGGCGGCGAGATCGTGGCGCAGGGCACGGTGCAGGACATGCTCGACTCGCCGCGCTCGGTGACCGGCCAGTTCCTCTCCGGCGAACGTGCGATCGAAGTGCCGAAGGAACGCCGCCAGCCGATCGACAACGACGCGTGGCTGCGCCTGAAAGGCGCCAGCGGCAACAACCTGAAGCACGTCGACCTGGCCATCCCGGCCGGCCTGTTCACCTGCGTCACCGGCGTGTCCGGCTCGGGCAAGTCGACCCTGGTCAACGACACCCTGTTCCGCCTGGCCGCGGCCGAACTCAACGGCGCCGGCACCCAGTCGGCGCCCTACAAATCCGTCGACGGCATGGAGCTGTTCGACAAGGTGGTCGACATCGACCAGTCGCCGATCGGCCGCACGCCGCGTTCCAACCCGGCCACCTACACCGGCCTGTTCACCCCGCTGCGCGAGATGTTCGCGCAGGTGCCCGAGGCACGTTCGCGCGGCTACACGCCGGGCCGCTTCAGCTTCAACGTGCGCGGCGGCCGCTGCGAGGCGTGCGAGGGCGACGGCATGATCAAGGTGGAGATGCACTTCCTGCCCGACGTCTACGTGCCCTGCGACGTCTGCCACGGCAAGCGCTACAACCGCGAGACGCTGGAGATCCTGTACAAGGGCCACACCATCGCCGACGTGCTCGACATGACGGTGGAGGACGCGCTGAAGCTGTTCGAGAACGTGCCGACCATCGCGCGCAAGCTCGACACCCTGCGCGCGGTCGGCCTCGACTACATCAAGCTCGGCCAGAGCGCGACCACCTTGTCCGGCGGCGAGGCGCAGCGCGTGAAACTGTCCAAGGAACTGTCCAAGCGCGACACCGGCCGCACCCTGTACATCCTCGACGAGCCCACCACCGGCCTGCACTTCCACGACATCGAGCAGTTGCTCGACGTGCTGCACCAGCTGGTCGACCAGGGCAATACGGTGGTGGTGATCGAGCACAACCTCGACGTGATCAAGACCGCCGACTGGATCGTCGACCTCGGCCCCGAGGGCGGTGCCGGTGGCGGCCGCATCCTGGTTTCCGGCACACCGGAAACCGTGGCGGCCACGCCCGAATCGCACACCGGCCATTTCCTCGCGCCGCACCTGAAGCCAGCCAAGCCGAAGAAGCCGGGTGCCGCCACGCGGGTCAAGGCCGCCACCAAGCACATCGCCTCGGCCGACAAGTACAAGCCGATGCGCGGCAGCAAGAAGAAGCGTTCATGAGTCCACGCAAATCCACCACGGTCGTCGACGCTGCGAGCACTGCCGCGGCAGAAACCGGAACCGGCAAGCCGCTGTTCGTCGCCTCGATCGGCGTGCGCTGGCGCGACCTCGACGCGTTCAATCATGTCAACAATTCCAACTACCTCACCTACCTCGAAGAGGCCCGGCTGCAGTGGCTGAGCCACGTGCCCGGGCCGTGGTTCGACGACCACGCGATGCCGGTGATGGCCGCCAGCCAGGTCAACTATCGCCGCCCCATCGCATGGCCCGCACAGTTGCAGGTGCAGCTGTTCTGCGAGCGCGCGGGCAACAGCTCGATGACGCTCGCGCACCGGGTGGTCGACGCCGAACACCCCAACCAGTTGTACTGCGACGGCCACGTGGTGATGGTGTGGATGGACCCGGCCAGCGGCAAGCCGGTGCCATTGCCCGAGGCGATCCGCGCCGCCACCGCATAGCCGCCCATGCACACCGCAGCCGCCCGCACTTCATTCACGGTCAGCCCGGGCGGAGCCGGCCGGGTCGAGACGATCGCGGGCGCGCGCCACGCCTGGCGCTTCCGGCCGCACTTCCACGCCGGCGACGAGATCGTGCAGGTGCTGGCAGGCCGGGCGCGGCTGCGCCTTCCCTCGACCTGCCGCGAAGTCGTCGCCGGCGACACCGTCGTGGTACCGGCCGGCGTGATCCACCGCTTCGAGCCGGTGGACGGCAGCGGCTGGGCTTTCAGCTCGCGCTTCGTGCCGCCCGCCACGAAGAACGCCCCGGTCGACGGCCCTCACGATGCGCTTGGCGCGCAGGCCAGGGCCTTGCTGAGCAGGCGTCCTTCGCTGCACACCGACGTGGAAGCGATCGCGCAAGCCTGCGCGGTTTCCGCCGGCCACCTGGCACGCGCGTTCCGCCGCGAGACCGGCACCAGCCTGCACAACTTCCACGTCCTGCTGGCCCTGCACAAGGCCAAAGCGTCGTTGCGCAATCGCGCACCGGTCATCGAGGCGGCGCTCGACGCGGGTTTCTACGACCAGGCCCATCTCAACCGCGAATTCGTGAAGACATTCGGCATGACTCCCGCCGTTTTCCGCGCGGGTTGGGCGGCGGCGTAGCTCAGGCCGTTCCCGGCTCGAGCTCCAGCGCCATGTACAACGTGCCCGGCACCGGGTTGTCGTAATACGCCGCCACCGGACGAAACCCCAGCGCGACATAGAGTTGCCGGGCCGCCTGCATCGACGCCAGCGTATCCAGCAGCACGCGCACGTAGCCGGCACGGGCCGCCCAGGCGATCACCGCCTCGGCCAGTCGCCGTCCCAGTGCCTGTCCGCGCGCCGCGGGTCGCACATAGAGACGCTTGATCTCGCACACGCCCGGCTGCGACCAGGGCCGCAGCGCCACGCAACCCAGGGCCGATCCCGCGCCGTCGCGCGCGATCAGGATCGCGCCCCGCGGCGGCGCGTACTTACCGGGCAACTGCGCCAGCTCCGCACCCACGTCCTGGAAGGAAAGATCGATGCCGAGGCTGTCGACGTACTCCGCGAACAGCCCGCGCACGGTCTCGATGTCGTCCGGCAGGCGGGCGGGTGAGATTTCGATCGTCGAGGATGCGGACATGTTCGGGCTACCTGCGGGGATCCTCGCACCACGATAGTGAATCGCCGCCGCCCGCGCTTGGACAATCCTGACCGCCGGGCCAGGCGGAAAGCGATCGAAGCGCTGCGCCCGTCGAATGCCCGATGGATCTCCCTGGATGTGCTCGGCCCCCGGCATCCTGGCCTCGCGGCGTTCAAGGCGCTTCGGTTTGCACGATGGAACAGGGCCGGCCATGGCCAACCCTGTTCCATTGTTCCTGTGCCTGGAATCAGTCGATCTTGTAGTCGAGCGTCATCGCTACTTCGCGGCCGTTGTAGTTGGCGTTGTTCAAGGTCGGAATGAATTCGAACCCGCCGGCGTAATACGGAATCCTGCCGACATTGTCGAAAATGTTGGAAACGGTCAGGCCCAGCTTGAGGCGGTCGTTGAAGCGGTAGCCGACGTTGGTGCTCCAGGTGATCCAGGCCGGCACGTGCCCGTAATACATGACGCATGCCGGGTCGCCTTCGCTGGGCCGGATGCCGTTGGGCAACACGTTGCAGCTGTTGTACCCGGGGGCACGCACCTGGCCGGTGCGGTCGCCGTACAAGGTCACGTCCCAGGCACCCTGATGCCAGTGCACGGTGCCGCGCACCTTGCTCGCTGCCCGGTTGTAGCGCGTGTTGACCAGTGGGTCGGAAGCCAGCGAGCGCTCCTTGTAGGAAAGGTTGTCGGTGTAGTCGATTCTGAGGCTGAAGTCGCCCCAGTTCGCGGTTCTCAGCGCATACGCCAGCGAAGCGTCGATGCCGCCGACATACAGCTGATTCTCGTTGATGGCGCCGCTGTAGACGTCGGTGATGTTGCCGTTCGCATCGCGCTGGACGTTGGCGATCACCTGCAGGCAATACGCCGATCCGGGCACATGGGCGATATAGGGCGAACCGTCGACGTTCTTGCCGGTGCGGCAACCCGCCTCGTCGGTCAGTGCGCCGTTCTGGTCGATGGTCACGATGCCGTTGTTGATGCCCATGTACCAGTAGTCGGCCGAAACGGACAGGCCCTCCACGCCGGGTATGGCCCAGACGAAGCCATAGGTCCAGGATCGGCCGACTTCGTTCAGCAGGTTCGGGCTGCCGGCCTGGTGCGAGATGAAATACGTGTTGTGCTGGTACGGTGTGCAACTCGTATCGTTGGCGAGGATGCACTGATAGGGATCGGCGTAGATGCCGACCTGCGACAGCGACGGATTCTTGTAGATGTACTGCATGTCCGGCGCGTGGAAGTTGGTGCCGTAGGATCCACGCAGCAGCAAGCCTTCATAGGGGCGCCATTCGATCGAACTGCCCCAGGTCCGCGCGATGTCCGCGGCGCTGGCATCGCGGTACTTGTCCAGCCGTCCGGACAAGGTCCAGGTCAGGGTGGACGCCAGGGGAATGCGCAACTCCGAACCAAGCGACACGCGGTTGCGGGTGCCGCCGCCGGTGATGTAGTCCTGGAACGGATCGCCAAAGCTGGTGGTGTTGCCGCGCGGATCGGGCGACAGCTGGAAGCCCTGATGAACCGCTTCCAGCACCGCGGCAAAACCGACCGGACCGGCCCAAGTCTTGAACAGCTCGTCGGTATTGACGTTCAGCGAGGCCTGATCCATCCAGGTTGCCGCGCTGTTCTCGCCGACCACGCCGAACGACTGGTACTGCGCCGGGGTGATCGGATTCCAGAAGCGCCCCGAGTTGAGCGCATAGACCGGCAGCGTATCGCCGCCGACCGTCGTGGTGCCGAGCTGCGGCCCGTAGAAGAAATCGAACATGCCCTGTTCGTTGAGGCCGGTATAGCGCTCATGCACGATGTACTTGTTGGTGCCAAGGTTGAAGTCCCAGTTGAAGCGCCCGTCCAGGAACGTGCCGCGCAGGCCGGCATGGATATCCCAGTTCTGCTCCTTGTCGTGCGTATTGCCGTAGCTGCCGATTTCCTGTGGCGTCAGCTGCCTGAAATAGTCGGTGATCACCTGGCCGCTGGTCTGGTCATAGAAACCGTTCGGAAGGCCGCCCATCGGATACAGGAACGGCAGTTCGGTATTGGAAGTGCCCAGCGTGTCCCACAGCCCGATCGAGCCGTAAGCCTGCAGGTCGTTCCCGAAATCGTATTCGCCGGAGATGTATGCGTCCTTGCTGTCGCTGCCGGGGGTCAACACCCAGTTGGAGAACAACGCTGGTTGCGTGCAGTAGAAACCGTGATCGGTGACGTCACCGGTATTGACCGTATTCCCCGTGGTAGAGACGGTCTTGGTGTTGCGTAGCGCGAAATTGTTGCCGAACTGATCGCAGGCGCCCGCCGGAGGCGCGATGTAATTGCCGTCGGCGTTCTTCATCTCCAGGCCGGGGTAGGTCTGCCAGCCGAACAGGCGGGCATTCGGGTCCCAGGCGCCGTACCCGGCGTCGGCTTCCGAATCGGTGTAAGGCCGATCGCGTCCGAACAACCCGCTGCGATGCGATCGCTCGAGGTTGTAGACGATGTGCCAGTTGTCGCCGGATTTGCCGCCGACCAGGTTGAAATCGCCGTAGTCGCGACCACCACGCGTCGCCGAACCGAGGGTGAACTGCACGTCGTCGCCCTGGTATTCCTTCTTCAGGATGATGTTGACCACGCCGGCGACGGCATCCGAACCGTAGAGCGATGACGCGCCGGTGGCGAGCACCTCGATGCGATCGATCATGCCGGTCGGAATGTTGTTGTAGTTCTGGAAGTTGGTCCTGGCATTGGCCGACTGCGGGTAATCGGCGACGCGATGGCCATTCACCAGCAACAGGCTTCGCCCCGAGCCCAGATTGCGCAGGTTGAGCTGGCGCGCGTTGACCGAGCTGCTGCCCCAGCTTGGTGGCGTTTCGGATTGACCCACCTGGGTCAGCGAATTCATCAACTCGTAGACCGTGTTGAAACCCTGCTGCTTGATTTCCGCCCCGGAAATGGTGATGACCGGGGCTGGCCCTTCGATGTCCACCCGCGGGATGAGCGAACCGGTGACGACGACTTTCTGCAACGTGGTGGTCGTTTTCCTCTTCGCCGCCGCGTCCTGCTGCGAGGGCGATGCCGCTGCGGACGGCGGCGACGCTTGGTTGCCGTCCGGCGGCGTTGCCGTCTGCGCCGGAACGGACAGCGGCGCGAAAAATGCCAATGCCAGTGCGCTCGCAAACGCACTGCGCCGGAAACCGATGCTGCCCATGGTCCACCTCCCCGAGAAAACCCAGATTGCGATAAATCCGGCGCCCCTCCTCGCCAGACCATGCGTCTAAAACCGGCTTCGATTCGAAGGACACAGCCGGCTCGGCAGGCCCTGAACCACGGTATTTAGATCGTTCTATATTGAGCGTGCGCCCGTTCCCTCTGCATCTTGCAAAGCAGCATGGCGGCGTCCGTTGCCGCGATTCCCGACCGCCGCCTTGACGGGTACTTTGGCGACTTGGGGTTTCGTGGGGGTTTCGTCGCGCCACGTACGTCATCCACAGCCCGTAAGATGCTCACGACCCACTGAAAGGAGTTCCCCGTGAGCCGCCCTCCCCTGATGCTCTTCACCTTCGTCTTCGCCACGACCCTGTCCGCCGCCGCGACCGCCGCCCCTCGCACCACCGAACTCACGATCTATCGCAGCGACAATCCCGCGCTGTACGCGTCCGGCAACAACGGCAGCGTCGATGAAGGCTACGCCGTGGTGCGCGAACGCCGCAGCCTCGACCTGAAAAGCGGCGTACAGGACACCGTGATCGGCAACCTGCCGCTCTACCTCGATACCGAGGCGATGGCTCTGGCGTTCCCCGATGGCTCCGGCAACGTGGTGTCGCAGCGCCTGCTGCTTGGCCAGGGCAGCAATGCGGCCCTGGCCGGACTCACCGGCCGCGACGTCGAGGTGCTGGGCAGCAATGGACAGCTGCTGGCCCGCGGCACGCTGCTGCATGCCGGCGACGGCCTGCTGGTCCGCGGCGGCGACGACATGACCACGTTGATCCGCGAGTTCGCCGCAGTCCGCGTGCAGGGCGGCGAGTTCCCGACGGGTTCGAGCCTGCGCCTTCGGGTGGATGCGGCACGTGCCGGCCGGACCGTGGCCCTGCTCAGCTACCCCACGGGCGGCCTCGGCTGGCGTGCCTCCTACGTCGCCACGCTGCAACCGGACCACGCCTGTCGCATGCAGTTCGAATCGCGCGCCAGCATCGCCAACCGCAGTGACCGCGACTGGCACGATGCCCAGGTCACCCTGATCGCCGGCGAACCGAACATGGCCAAGGCGTCGGCACCGCGGCCGATGATGGCGATGGCGCGCGGCTACAGCGCCAAGGCCGAGAGCGCCGACATGCCGCAGCAGGACAGCGTGGGCGACTACCGCAGCTACACCCTGCCCGCCGCGGTCGAGCTGCCCGACGGCAGCGTCAGCCAGGTGCCGCTGTATGCCGTGCGCACGCTGGATTGCGTGCGCACCGCGCTGTACGAGAACGGCAACAGCTTCCAGCCGCAACAGCCGATCCTCAGCCGCGACTTCAACCAGGGCGGCGGCAGCGCCATCGTCAGCACGCTGAAGCTGAAGGCGTTCGACAGCCTGCCGGCCGGCTTTCTGCGCGTGCTCACCGCCGACAGGAACGGCACGCCGCAATTCATCGGCGAGGGCCGCATCGACGACACCCCGAAAGGCAGCGACGCGTCCATCACCCTGGGCACCGCGTTCGACCTGCGCGCCGAGCGCGAGCGCACCGCCTTCAGCACCGACAAGGCCGGCCGCACCCTGGACGAGGCATTCCGCATCAGCCTCAGCAATGCCGGCGACAGCGCGCGCACGGTGACCGTGCGCGAGCATCCCAGTCGCTGGCGCCAGTGGACGCTGGTTTCGTCCAGCAGCAAGCCGAGCGAACAGACGCCGGACACGCTGGAGTTCCGCGTCGACGTGCCGGCCAACGGCAAGGCCGTGCTGGACTACGCGGTGCGCTACAGCTGGACCGCCGACGAACAGCCGCAATAATCCCGACCGGAGTTCTCCATGCTCAACATCACCAACCATGACAACGGGATCCGCGAGATCCAGCTCGCTCGCCCGCCGGTCAACGCACTGAACCTGGAGCTGCTGCGCGCGTTGCACGCTGCCCTCGACGATGCCGTGCAGGGCGGCGTGCGCGGCATCGTGCTGTCCGGCGCGCAGGGGCTGTTCTCCGCCGGCGTCGATGTGCCGGCGCTGCTCGGCTGCGACCGCGCCGGCGTGCGCGAATACTGGCGCGAGTTCTTCGCGCTGTGCGCCACCCTGGCGCACGCACCGATCCCGCTGGTGGCGGCGATCACCGGCCACAGCCCGGCCGGCGGCGCGGTGCTGGCGCTGTTCTGCGACTACCGGGTGATGGCCGAAGGCCCGTACCGGATCGGCCTGAACGAAGTCCAGGTCGGGCTGATCGTGCCCGAGTCGATCCAGCTGGCGCTGCGCCGCGTGGTCGGTACCTACCGCGCCGAGCGGCTGCTGGTCGCCGGCGCCATGATCGAGGCCGGCGAAGCACTGGCCTGCGGCTTCGTCGACGAACTCACCGGCGTCGATCAGGTCACCACGCGCGCCCTGCACTGGCTGGGCGAACTGCTGGCCTTGCCGTCACACGCGATGCTCGCCACCCGCACGCTGGCCCGCGCCGACCTCGCCGCCGCCTATGCCGACCTGGACGCGTTGCCGCTGGACGATTTCGTCGACGAGTTCTTCCACCCGCAGACGCAGGCGGTGCTGCAGCAGTTGGTAGCCCGGCTGAAGAGCAAGAGCGAAAAGTGAGTGGCGAGGAGTGAGAAACGAGAGCGCGCCGCCATTCGTTTCTCACTCCTGCTTTTCCACTCACTCTTCGCCTTTCGCCACCGGCCGCGACGGGTCGCTGACCCAGCCGCTCCACGACGGTGCGTAAAGCCGCGAGCCGTGCAGGCCGGCGTGTTCCATGGCCAGCAGGTTGTAGCAGGCGGTGACGCCGGAGCCGCACATGTGCACGACCTTGTCGGGCGTGGCGTCACCCAGCACCGCGGCGAATTCCTCGCGCAGTTGCGCCGGCGGCTTGAAGTGCCCGTCGGCAAACAGGTTGTCGGCGTACGGCCGGTTGCGCGCCCCCGGCACATGGCCGGCAGCGCGGTCCAGCGGCTCGACCTCGCCGCGGTAGCGCACGGCGGCGCGGGCGTCGAGCAGCAGGGGCGACGGCGCGGCATGCAGGGCCGCGTGGTCGACGATCACCTGCCGCGCATCGTAGGCCAGCGTCACCTGGGTGGGTATGCGCGGGCGGACGACGGTTTCCACCGGCTGTCCGGCCGCCTGCCACGCGGCGAAACCGCCGTCCAGCACCGCCACCGCATGCACGCCGGCCAGCCGCAGCAGCCACCACAGCCGCGCCGCCGCCAATGCGCCCGGCCCGGTGTCGTAGCACACCACCTGCAGGTTCGGCGCCCAACCCCAGCGGCCAAGCACGGCACTGAACGCTGCCGCCGACGGCAGCGGATGCCGGCCCAATCCCTCGGGCACGCGCGACATGTCGGAAAGGTCGCGTTCGAGGTCGGCGAACACGGCACCGGGAATATGCCCAGCCAGGTAGCTGCGCTCGCCCTGCGCGCGGTCGGCCAGGTCGACGCGGCAGTCGACGACCAGTACCTCGTCCGCCGGCAACGCGGCCAGCGCGGCGACATCGATCAGGGTGGTTTTCAGCGTCATGTGCGTCCCATCCTCTGCAGCAGGTTGTACAGCATCGCGGCGGTGGCGCCCCAGATGCGGTGGCCGCCGTGGATGAATTCCACCATCGGCCGCTGGTGGCCGCGGAATTCCATCGTATAGCGGCGCAGGTTGGCCGGCTCCAGCAGGAACGCCAGCGGCACCTCGAACACTTCGGCCACCTCGTCCGGCGCCGGATACAGCTGCGCCCCGGCCGCAATCTTCGCCACCACCGGCGTGACGCAGAAGCCGCTGATCGTTTCGAAGCGATCGAGATAGCCCAGCGGCGTCACCAGCGTGCGGTCGAGACCGATCTCCTCCTCGCTTTCACGCAATGCGGTAGCGAGCGCATCGCCATCGTCCGGGTCGCTGCGCCCGCCGGGGAAGGCCACCTGGCCGGCATGCGCCTGCAGGCTATCGGTGCGCACGGTAAGCACCAGCCGCGGCTGCACGCCTTCGCGAAAGCCCACCAGCACCGCGGCGGGCAAGCGCCGGCTGCTGCCGAGCAGCCGGGACATGTCCGCGTGGTTCCAGCCCGGCCCGGTCGGCGGCGCCGACAACGGCAGCAGCGCCTTGACTAACTCGTCGATCATGAGGTCCTGCGCAGCGGCAGGATATCGCGCATCACGTGCAGCCGTTCGGCATCGCTCATCGTGCGCCAGCGGCCGATTTCGTCGCCGTTGCGCTGGCAGCCGATGCAATAGCCGCGCGCATCCAGCCGGCAGGTGCCGATGCAGGGTGTCAGTGGCGGCGTTTCGGCGGGGATCGGGGCGTTCGGCATGCCTCGCCATGCTACCACCGCAGGGGCGTCGAGCAGGTTCTCAGGGCTTGCCTGTATCCGGCTTGATCGCGAGCAGCTCGATCTCGAACACCAGCGCTTCGTTCGGGCCGATCCGCGGCAACGCGCCGGTCTCGCCGTAGGCCAGCTGCGGCGGGATCACCACTTTCCAGCGGTCGCCCACGTGCATGCGCGGGATCACGTCCTGCCAGCCGCGGATCACCTTGTCGACGGTGAAGCTGACCGGCGCGCCATGCGCCCAGGTGCTGTCGAACTCGGTGCCGTCCACCAGCATGCCGCGGTAGTTCACGGTGACCGTGCTGGTGACCGTGGGGCTGGTCTTGCCGCTGCCCGCGCTGAGCACGGCGTACTGGATGCCCGACGGCAGCTGCACCACGCCGGGCCGCTGCCGGTTCTGCGCCATGTACTGCGCGCTCTTCCGCGCGTTGGCAGCGGCGACCCGCTTGAACTCGGCCAGCGCATCGGCATGCATCTGCTGGTCGAGCCGCTGCAATTGCTGATGCATGTCCTGCATCGACACGCTGGGATGGCGCCTGGCGTAGGCGTCCTGGATCGCCCGCACCAGCACCGGGATTTCCACGTCCGGCTTGCCGTCGGCAAACTGGCTGCCGATCTGGTAGCCGATCGCATACGACAACTTCGCCTTGTCGGGCTTCGTCGTCGGCACGGCACTTTGCGCATGCGCCACGCCGCCCAGCAACAGCACTGCGCCCAGCAACCCGCAACGCAGATGTGTCATGCCTTTCTCCACCGGGCCTTTCCCTATCGCGACAGTCGATCCTGACGGTTCATCCTAAGCGGTTCGCGCGATTCGTGCAGCGCTGGCGCTCGTGGCTTGAGAAACCCCGCGGCGGCAAAGGTTCCCGCTGCTACCATTTGCCGTTCTGCATCCACCGGGAATCGCTCATGGCCTATCGCAATCTGGAAATCAGCAACCGCGGCGCAGTGCGCACGATCGTGGTCAACCGCCCGGACAAGCTCAACGCGTTGAACCGCGACACCCTCAACGAGCTGGGCCTGGTGTTTGCGCAGGCCGCGCAGGACGACGCCGTGCGCGTGGTGGTGTTGACCGGCGCCGGCGAGAAGGCGTTCGTCGCCGGCGCCGACATCGCCGAAATGAACGGCTACACGCCGGTGCAGGCGCAGGGCTTCTCGCGCGCCGGCCAGCGCCTGATGACGTCGATCGAGCGGCTCGGCAAGCCGGTGATCGCGCGCGTCCAGGGTTTCGCGCTCGGCGGCGGCATGGAGCTGGCGATGGCCTGCCACCTGCGCGTGGCCAGCGAGAAGGCGAAGTTCGGCCAGCCGGAAATCAACCTCGGCCTGATCCCTGGTTTCGGCGGCACCCAGCGCCTGCTGCGCCTGGCCGGCCGCGGCGCGGCGCTGGAGCTGTGCCTGACCGGCGCGCCGATCAACGCGCAGCGTGCGTACGAGCTTGGCATCGTCACCCGCGTGGTCGCGCCCGAGGCGCTGGACGAAGCCGTGAACACGCTGGCCGACCAGCTCGCCGCGGCTGCACCGTTGGCCGCCGCCGGCATCCTCGACGCCGTGCTGCAAGGTGGCGAGGCCGCGATCGACCAGGGCCTGGAGTTCGAGACGCAAGGTTTCGCGCTGGCGTTCTCCACCGAGGACATGCGCGAAGGCACCACGGCATTCCTGGAAAAGCGCAAGCCGCAGTTCACCGGGCGTTGAGCCGAGCCATCGCGTCGCGGCGGCTCAGTGCCCACCGCCAAGAAACTTCATCTCGCCCGCGGTGACCGGCAGCTTCAACCGATTTTCCGGCGGCGCCAGCGGGCAGACCACATGCGGGGTGATCGCGCATGGCGGGTTTTCGGCCAGGTTGAAGTCCAGCAGCACCTTGCCGTTCTTCGGCGCCGCGGCGTACAGGAAGCGCGCGCCGCCGTAGGTCAGCTTCCCGGCCGTGCGGTCGCTGAACACGAAGAACAGCCGGCCGTCCTCGTCGATCGGCAACAACTCGTAAGTGTGGCCGTCGCGCCGGAACACCGCCTTGCCCGCGATCGGCGTATCGCTCACGGTGCCGGTGACGTAGGCGATCTTCAGCATGTGCGGCGTGGGGAACGGTACCCAGTCCGCCTCGATCCGCCATGACGGGTCGATCGGGAAATAGTCGAAGCCGGGGAAATGCGTGCGCAACGGCGCGGCATTGTTCTTTGCGCGCAGACCGCGCTGCGTGCCGTTCTCGATCACGTACAGGTAGCTGCTGCCGAAGCCCACACGGGTCGGCTGCTGCTTGCCGTCAGGGCCTTGCGTACGCAATGCGTTGACGGCTGCCGCTGGCTGGCCGTCGACCGTGATCCCGCGGGTTTCCGCCAGGTGCAGGCTGACCTGTCCGTCCGCCGCCAGCTGCAGCGTGCCCAGGTGCTCGGGTGCGCCGGGAACCTCGAAGCGATTGTCTGCCGCGCTGCCCACGCTGTTCGCGCCGGGTTGCAGCCAGCCCGAGGCGGTGAGTGCCAGATAGCCGTCCACTTGCTTCAGCTGCTCGACGCGCTCGATGCGCGCCCTGGTCACCGCAGCGGCGTAATGCTCCGGCGTCGCGGCCGGCGCGGAAAACGGAAGCAGCAACATCAGCGCGGCGACCGCGCACCACTCAGTGATTCGAGCCACGGTAGTTCTTCTCGCCGGCAGTGACGCGCAGGTCCAGCCGGTTTTCCGGCGGCGCCAGCGGACAGGTGGCGAACGGGGTGAATGCGCACGGCGGGTTGTACGCCTTGTTGAAGTCCAGCACGACCTTGCCGTCCTTCGGCGGGTCGATGTACAGGAAACGCGCGGCGCCGTAGGTCTCCTTGCCGCTGGTGCGGTCGGCGAACACGATGAAGTACTGCGCGTCGCCGGGCACCTCGATCACCGGCAGGATCTCGAAGTGCTTGCCGTCGCGGGTGAACTCCAGCTTGCCCGGCACCGGGTACTTGTCGATGGTGCCGATCACCGAACCCATCTCCAGCGTCTCGCCGGGCTGCGCCGGCACCCAGGTCGCCTCGATCCGCCACGACGGGTCGATCGGGAACGTGTCGATGCCGAGGAAATGCTGGCGCGTCGGCGCCTGCGTGTCCTTCACCCGCAGTCCCTTGCGGCCGTCGCGGTCGATCACGTAGAAGCTCGCGCTGCCGAAAGCCACCTTGGTCGGCGCCGCGTCCGCGCCGGCGTGCAGATCGTCCACCAGCGCGGCTTCCGTCACGGCCTTGCCGTCGATCGTGGCGCCGCTGTCCTTGTCCAGCACGATGCGCATGCCACCATCGCGGGCCAGCGTGACCACGCCCAGATGCGCGGGGCCGGCGCTCAGCACGATGTCGTTGTCGGCCGCGCTGCCGACACGGTTCGTACCGTCCTTCAGCCATTCCAGCCCGATCAGGCTCAGCCAGCCATCCGGCGCGGTCAGCCGTTCGACCCGGCCGGCCTGCCACTGCTCGATGCTGTGCTTGTAACTATCGATGTCGGCGGCTTGCACGGTAGCGACTCCCAGGATGGCGGCGGCAACAAACAGGCTGGTACGTATCATCAATATCTCCAGCGGAACGTTTCTTGAAGGCGCGTCAACGGCCGCGCATGAACAACTTGTCGAGCTCGGCCAGGCTCAGCTGGACCCAGGTCGGACGCCCATGATTGCACTGTCCGGAGCGTTCGGTCGCCTCCATCTCGCGCAGCAACGCATTCATCTCGGGAATCGTCAGGCGTCGGCCCGCACGCACCGAGCCGTGGCAGGCCATCGTCGAGAGCAGTTCGTTCTCCAGCTCCAGCAGGCGACGCGAGCTGCCGTGCTGGGCCAGTTCGGACAACACGTCACGGCTGAGCTGGCCCACGTCGGCGCCTTCCAGCAGCGCGGGAATGCGCCGCACCACGATCGTCGCCGGGCCGCTGCGCGACAGCTCCAGCCCCCATTCGGCCAACGCCTCGGCATGTTCCTCGGCGGCGGCGGCTTCCTTCGCGCTGACCGCGACGGAAAGCGGCACCAGCAGCACCTGCGAGCGCAGGTTGCTGGTGACGCGGCCGGACTTCAGCTTTTCATAGGTGATCCGCTCGTGCGCCGCGTGCATGTCGACCAGCACCATGCCGTGCGCATTCTCGGCCAGCACGAAGATGTTCTTCAGCTGGGCGATCGCGAAACCGAGCGGCGGTGCCTCGCCTTCCGCCGCTTCCGGCAACGGCGCGGGTGCACTGGCGGTGGATGGCGAAGCACCGAGCAAGGCGGCGTAATCGGCCAGCGGTTCCTCGCGCGTGCCCAGGCTCAGGCGGCTCTGGCTGGACGGGCTGGGCCAGGCCACCGGAGCAGGCGACGCATACGCGTAACTGGCCACCGGCATCGACTCGGTCGCCGTCGACATCCGCAACCGCACCGAGATCGAACAAACGCACCGCGCCGGCATCCTCGAACGCGACAGCGTCCGTCTGCTCCTCGATTCCGGCGTCTCCGACCGGGTGCTCACCGACGGTCACGAGCACAAGGGCATCGACCTCCGCTTCGGCGGGGTCAGCCACCGCATCGACTTCCAGGAACTCGTGGGCGCATCGACCTGGCTGTACCCGCAGACCGACGTCTTCATCGACCTCGCCAACGCCCGCGACCGCGACGGCGGC
>Ga0207647_10001806_pt1 | contig 16402 bp, 7 predicted proteins | sample KBSCornC2_FD_184295 | JGI IMG/M metagenome (GOLD analysis project Ga0207647, IMG submission 184295) | Corn rhizosphere microbial communities from Kellogg Biological Station, Michigan, USA - C2 (SPAdes) (version 2) | ecosystem: Host-associated > Plants > Roots > Rhizosphere ...
CGCGGTCTTCAGACGACGATACTTCACGCCGCCGGCTTCCCAGGTGATGATGGCGCCGACAGCCATCGGATTGCTCTTCGTCGCGACCAGGTTCAGGCCAATCCAGTTGTTCTGATTGCCGCCTTCATTTCTCAGCAAGACAGGCGCGTCGCCGTTGTTAATAATCAGCACGTCGAGGTCGCCGTCGTTATCGTAATCGCCGACAGAAAGGCCGCGCGCCGGCCAGTCTTTACTGAAAGCCGCACCAGAAATCGTGCTGACGTTCTTGAACGTTCCATTCACGTTCTCAAACATCAACAGCGGCTCTTTGTATTTAACTTTGAGCGACTGAATCTCGACCATGTCGTCCGGATGGCCATTCGCGAGAATCAAATCGGGATCGCCGTCGTTGTCGTAATCAAAGAAACGCAACCCCCACCCGCTGAGCAGGCGCGTGGCTGGTCCAATCTCGCCGGGCCGATCGAGGAAGGTCAGGTCCTTTTCGTTGTGATAGAGACTGAACAGCTCCTGGTCGATATTGGCAACAAACAAGTCCTGCCAGCCGTCGTTGTCGTAATCGGTGGCATCGACTCCCATTCCCGAGCGTGGCGCACCCGAATCGCTGTACGCGACGCCCGACAGCAGACCGGCTTCTTCAAACTTACCCTTCCCCTTGTTGACGAATAGAAAATTGGCGAGGGTGTCGTTCGCGACGAAGAGATCCATCAGACCATCGTTGTTCACATCAGTTGCGACTGCGCCAAATGATTTGCCGAGTGACGCAGCGATTCCCGAATCTTTGCTGACGTCGAGAAACTTGCCGCCACCTTCGTTGTGAAACAGAAAACTGGAACGAGGCTTGAAAACGCGCGGCACACAGTAGTAACGACGACCGACGCGATTATCGCCGCAGAAGATCGTGCCCGTGCCGCTGTATTGCACAAAACTCGAGACGAAGAGATCGAGCTTTTGGTCGTTATCGTAATCAAACCACGTGGCGCAGGTGGACCAGTTCGGCGCCGCAACTCCGGCTTTGTCGGTCACGTTCGTAAACGTGCCGTTTCCATTGTTATGGAAGAGCACGTTCGCGCCGTAGTTGGTGACGTAGAGATCCTGCCAGCCGTCGCCATCGAAGTCTGCCGCAGCCGCGCCCATTCCGAAGTTTCCCATCTGCCCGCAAGCCACACCGGCTTTATCTGTAACATCGGTGAACGTGCCGTCGCCATTGTTTCGATAGAGAGCGTTCTTGATTGGAGTTTTGGGCGTGTAAAAATCCGATGGTCCACTGTTCACCAGATAGATATCCATCCACCCGTCGTTATCGAAATCAAAAAAGAGTCCGCCACCGCCACACGTCTCCGGCAAATGGCGCAACTCAGAGCGCCCGTTGTCGTGCACCCAAGTGATCTTGCTCTGCGACGGCGGCACTTCAACGAATGTGACTCGCTGCACCGGCTGATCTGAACGCGCTTGAAACGAACTACTCCCTAAAACGAGCGCTAAAACAATAACTAAACATAAGAGCTTCATACTTAATCTGCGTAATCTGTGGATTAGCTCGGATACTTCTCGCCCGGCCGAACCACGCGAATGTAATGATCCGTAAACTTGAAGTGCGCTGCCGGTATCTCAGTCTTCGGCATGTGACACGACGTGCAGTCTTTGTCAGCGACAGGACAACTCTTGCCATCGCCATTCACCTTCGCGGTCTTGTCCCTGAGCGAGTGACACTCGAGACACCTCTTGTCGTAATACGCCGGATCTTCTCGCAGTGGCTCGTGCGGGTTATGACACGCTGTGCAGCTTATCTTTCGATCGTCCGAATAACACTTGCTGTTGAAGATGCGGTAAGGCTGAAAACGAACGTTGTTGAGTTCCAAACTCTTCAGCAACGAGAATTCTTCAGCGCCACGATGACATCCGGCGCAGAAGTGTTGCGTCAACTCATCGCCACCCAGAAGTTTGGGATTGTAAATCGACTTTTGGGGAGATTCGCCTTCTTTGACCGCGGCAATGTGTTGGCCCCCCGGACCGTGGCACGCTTCGCAACGCACGCCATGCGTGAGTCTGTCCAATCGGAGCTGCGAGCCACTAACCACCGCACCCGTAGCATGGCAACTAAAGCAACTCGCTACCTCGTTCGCATTTAACAAACGACCGATTGCCGCATTCAGCGTCGGCGGGACGCCGCGTGGCGCTCCGATCGTGAAATCGAGTGACTTTGTTTCGTTGTAGAAACTCACCAGACTCTCGTAAAACTTCCCGTCACGCTCGAGCATGTAAGTCTGGCCCATCTTACCCTGACCGAAGGCGTAGACGATCGGAACGGAAATGGTGTCCTTCCCATCAGTCACCGAGTATGTGCTTTGTTTACCATTGCGCTTGACCTCATAAGTATATGGACCAACACGCATGCTTAACTTTGGATTATTGTTCAGTACGAGAGAACCGGCGACTGGCTCCATGGCCATTGCCATTCCACTCTGACCATGCGAGGCAAATTGTCTCTTGTGACACTCGCCACACGCCTGGTCACCAACCAGGACAGCGTCTGCCGGAACTCTTCTCGGATTCCAGCGCTGCACTGCAGTCATCTGAGCATTCACCATCGCGACCGCGAGGGCTGTGAAACCCAAAGCAATCGCCACCGCGACAAGCGAATACTGTTTAATAAATCCCCTCATTAAAATCTGTGTAATCTGTGGTTACGGTTTTTGTTCAGGCGGAGCTTCTGATTTATCGAGTTGGCGTTTCTTGTTGTATTCATCCTGAAGTTTCTTGAAGGTCTCGCGTTCACGCGCAGCTTCGTCTTTCCGGCCAGCGCGCGTGTAGGCACGCGCGAGAGCGAAATGCATTTCCGGACTGTTGGGCGCGAGTTTTACTCCCTCTTCCAATTCCCTGATCGATCTATCGACCTGGCCCAGCTCCAGCAACACACGCCCCAGCACGTTGCGCGCTGCGTACAACTTTGGCGCGAGTTGCACAGCCTTCTCGGCCAATGGCAACGCGTCGTTGAACTGGTCGCGTTTCAAATATTCGAATGCCATCTGAGCCATCGCCGCGTAATGCGCGGGCGATATTTGTAACTCCCGTTTGAACTCATTCAGCGCCAGATCGGCGTCCTGGGGCAACATGAACACGCCGAACGCATAATGAATATTCGGATCGTTCGGATATCGCGCCAACAACGTGTCAAATGCGGTCCGCGCCTGATCGAGGCGACGCGCTGCCATGTGATATCCCGCCTGGCCTGCAATGAGTATTTTCTCTCGCTGATCGGACGGAATCTCCCCCGGAAGAAACGGCATTCGTAAGATGGTCAACCCAAAGGCTTCGACCACCTTCGGAGTCTCGTGACCAATGCGTACAAACTCATTAAGAACTTCGTACGCGTTTTCAAAATACTCGAAACGAACATAAAGGAGTGCGATGTGGTAGCGAACCACATTGGCGAGTTCGGAATTGTCATTTACGCCGAGAGAGCGTCCGCGTTCCAGAGAAATCGCGGCTTGCTCAAATTCTCTTGTTTGAAAAAGACACAGACCGAGCATCGCCCACGCCGGTCCTCTTTCCGGTTCGACCGCGACGAGATTCTGAAATGCGTTACGCGCGTCGGGATATAGATCTCTTTGATAGAAGATGGCTCCGATGTACCACCAACCCTCCGGCCACTTTGGCTTGATCTTCAAAGCCGAACCATAGAGCGAGATCGCTTCGTCGAAACGTTCCGCCAACCGGGCTTCATCAGCGAGCTTTACGAAGCGATCAAAATCGGCCTCGGCGTTAGCTGGAGCCTGGGGTTTGGGTCTGGGCTTGCGCGTCTGTGCGACGATTGTTGCTGAGCATATCAGCAACATAGCGAGCGATATTGCGGCACAGATTGTACGGATCTGTGTAAATCGATTTTCACGGATCTGTACAATCCGTGGCTCGTTATTGCGGTCCTGGTTGTTTGGCCTGTTGCTCGGCATTCGATTTTTGTATGAGTGCCTTTTCCCGATCGCCGTCTTCTTTTCGATTGAGCCGGTAATAAACCGAAGCCAGCAGCACACGGGCTTCGACAAAATCGCCATGCTCCTTCAACACGCCTTCGAGGAGGGGCAGCGCATCTTTTGGTTTGCCCGCCGCTGCATAAACCGCCGCCAGATGGTAACGAGCGTATTGTTCGCGCGGACGGAGTTGAATCGCACGCTCCAAGTGCGCGCGCGCTTCATCCAGTTGCTTATCCTGTCGCAGCAATACTCCCAGATAAAGATTGGAATCGAAGTCGTTTGCGTTGCTTGCTAACTCAGTCTTAAAAGCAGCTTTCGCTCTTTCCGTATCTCCGAGACGCATCAACACACGCCCGTACCACGCCTGAACCGCAGGCAGTTTTGCATTCAACTCGATTGCGCGTTGAACTTCTTTCAGTGCGGTTTGCGCGTCGTCCGCAAGCAAGAGTATCGACGACATCAGCAAGTGTGCTTCGGCAGAATCGTCGTGACGAAACAAACGATCGATGATCGCCTGACCTTTATCTAACTGCGCGTCACCAATGAGGGCGCTTCCGAGTAGATAAGCTACCGTTCGATTCTCAGGATCGGCATCTGCCACAGGCGACAGCGACTCAATGACCTTCTTGTACTCACCGAGCCTGACATGACAATCCGCCAGCACCAACCGCGCGTTAGCTGTCGCGGGATTATCAGGAGCCGCCGCGATAAATCGTTCCAAATCGGTTGCTGCTTCCTTGAACCAGGCCGCCTTGTAGTAAGCCATCGCGAGATTGAAACGGATCGCATGATTGGCGCTGTCTATAAGTAAAGCTCGTTTGTATTGGTCGATTGCTTCTTCGTATCGTCCCAGCGCGGAGTAGGCGGCGCCAAGATTTGAACGGACGTCGACCCGTGCGGGGTGGGTGTTCAGAATCGCGAGGTACGCGCGCACTGCGCCCTGCAAATCGCCCGCTTGATGCAGTTGAGTTGCACGCTCAAATTCCCGTTCAACGTCAGCCGAACCCTGTGCTGAGACAGCGCCAGCCAACACTGCCGCGGCGATCAAAACTCGGATTATTGCGACAGCTCCACTCCGTACTTTTTTTAGTGCCATTTATAAATCCAGGCGAGCCCTTAAAGTAGGCCAGATTATACAGTATTCGCCCGCAAATTACGTGTTCACGCGCCTAGATTTGTGGCATACTCAAGCACAAAAAATGAAGATATTTCTAAGCCTTTTACTCATCGTTTCGACCGGCTTCTCGCCTGTTCTGACGCATGCACAAACACCGGCTCAAGACCAGGACGACGTCGTTCGTGTCCGTAGTAATGAAGTCAGGCTGGACGTCGTCGTCAAGGACAAAAAAGGACGGCCAATCAGGGACCTGAAAGCGGGCGATTTTGAGGTTCTCGAAGACGGCGTGGCACAGAAAGTCGAGTCGTTTCGCTTCGTCTCCAGAGAAGCCGCCCCGGCCGGGACTGAAACGAGGAACGACAAAGTCGCGGGTAACACGACTGGAACCACCACGACGGCTCCGTCGACACGGTCGACACCGACAGTTACCGCGCTCGTTTTCGATCGACTCTCACCGGAGGCTCGGTCGCTGGCGAAAAAAGCCGGGCTTGCGTATGCGCAGGAGGGCATGGCCTCCGGAGGTTTCACGGGTGTGTTCGGAATCGACCAGAGCCTGCGCACAATTCAGAATTTCACCGACGACACCAAACTAGTCCAAAACGCAGTCGAGCAAGCGACCGGTACTGCGACTTCCACTTATGCCTCAGGCGCAGAAAAAATGCGCTCGAATACTGAACGCATTGCCAACCTGGATAACCAAATATCAGGGTCAGCGTCGGCAGCTTCTTCTGCCGGCGGGGCCGGCGACAGCTCCGGCGCGATGTCCGAAGCAGGCGACATTGGCTCGGCGGCTATGGCGCAGAAGCTGCTCGAGATGCAGAACCAGATGCTCGATCAGTACGAACGTCTTGAACGCGATCAGGAAGGATTCGCGACGATCAACAGCCTGCTGGCAGTCATCAGTCCGATGCAAAACCTGCCGGGACGCAAGACCATCATCTTCTTCTCAGAGGGTTTGAAAATACCGCCGGCCGTGATGACGAAGTTTCCGGCCGTCGTCAATGCGGCCAATCGCGCTAATGTGAGTATTTATGCGATCGACGCCGCCGGTTTACGCGCGGAAAGCAATACTACCGAAGCCGCGCGAGAATTAAACTCGATCGCGTCCGCGCGCATGAACCAACAGGCTCGCGGCAACGACCGTGGCAGCAGTGGCCCGTACATGAGGGCGCTCGAGCGAAACGAGGATCTACTGCGCTTTGATCCTCGCAGTGGTCTCGGCATGCTCTCGGATCAAACGGGCGGCTTTCTGATTCACGATACCAATGATCTTACTGGCGGGGTTCGTCGGATCGACGACGACATGAATGCCTACTACTTCCTCACCTACGTGCCGCAAAACAAGGAGTACGACGGTCGTTTTCGCCGTATCAGCGTGAAAGTGACGCGTCCGAACGTTGAGGTTCAATCGCGCCAGGGCTACTACGCCATCGAAGCCGCAGGCGGGCTGCCAATGCTCGATTACGAAGTGCCCGCAATCGCAGCCAGCCGAAACTGGAAGAGCAGCGGAACACAAAACATCCACAGCAGCGCGCTGAGTTACCCGTCGCCGGGCCAAAGTGGGTTGACGTTGATTCTTGCCGAAGCGCAGCTTGCCACATTCAAGTTCGCCCCGAGCAGTGACAACAAGACTTACAGCGCGGATTTCTCAATCGTGGCTCTGGTCCGAGACGAATCCGATCAAATCGTTCAGAAGCTGAGCCAGCATTACGCTCTGAACGGACCGATACAGAATTTGGAAGCGGCGAAAAAAGGCGACGTCCTCTTTTATAGAGAAGCGCAATTACGCGCGGGCAAATACCACGTGCAATTGATTTCTCACGATGCCGCGACAGGCGCCGTGAGTGTCAGCAGTACGCCGTTGGAGATTTACGCGAGCGCGGAGGCCAAACCACGACTCAGCAGCGTGGCTGTTTTGAAGCGGGCAGAGCGACTTAGTCCGGCAGAGCAACAACGCGATCAGCCGCTGCGTTTCGGCGAGCTGCTGGTTTATCCGAACCTCGGTGAACAAATCGATCGCAACACGACTAAGCAACTCGCGTACTTCTTCACCGCATGGCCCGCAAAGGGCTCGACCAAACCGCTGCAAATGACGCTCGAGATTCTGCAGAACAATAAATCGTTGGGGACAACGTCCGGCGAGCTTCCGGCCGCAGACGAGCGTGGGCAAATCAAGTACGCCGGTTCACTAGCGATTGATAAGTTCCAGCCAGGCAAGTACGAATTGCGGATAACGGTGAATAACGAGATCAGTCGCTCTACGAGTTTTGTGATTAGTCAGTAAAATAGGCCACAGAGAACACGGATTTAATCCGGATCAGTATTATCTGTGGCTTATTTTTTCCTGCAGTTCCTTCGCTTCCTTGATGAACTCGCCACGCGGCGCCAGTTGAATATACGACTGCACCGAGCGCGTCGCATCATCGATTGCGCCTCGACTGAAATAGATCCGGGCCAGGTGGTAGTGCGCCGCCACACACTCAGCGCCTCCGGTTATCAAAGCGCGCGTCAATTCCTGTTCGGCAACGTCCAGATCTCCTAACTCGAGTTTGGCTATTCCGATCCAGAGCCGCGGCACCGGTCGAGTGCTATCGATCGCAATTGCCTGATTCAGTAACGCGATCGCGTCCGCGTAGTTGTGCCGCTCGACCTGAACCAACCCCATGTTGAGTTTTGCGTTGAAGTTTTTCGGATCGGCAGCCAACACAGTCTCAAAGTGTTTCTGCGCTTCGTCGAGCTGTTTCAACTTCAGATACTGCGCGCCGAGGTCGTTACGCGCTGCGAGATACTCGGGATAGATTGTGAGTGCTTCCTGAAAGTGATTGGCAGCTTCTTGAAAGTTGCCCTTGCCGACAAATTTCAATCCGAGCTCGTATTGCTTTTTCGCGGCGGAAGGTATTGTTTGTCGTAGTTCAGCCGCAGACACAACTTTGCTGCTGTAATTGCCCAACGGATCTTTCTTCTCTTTTAATTCCAGGTTTACTTGTACCGTTAAGCCGCGACCCAGTTCTATCCGGCGTACTGCCGTTTCAAAGTTGCTCTTGGGAATTTCGGCTTCGACGAAATAGACACCCTGGCTCAGGTTTCTGATCTGAAACTCGCCGCTGCTGTTGGTGTAGAGAGTTGAGAGGACGCTTTGATCGGTTCTGAGGGTAATGCGAGCATAACCGTCGAGGGTGAAGCCGGATGGAAGCGAAACGCGCCCATGAATAATCGCGTCGTTCGTATCGACGACCCGTTGTCTGCGCTCCACTTCCTCCTGAGCGACAGCTGCCGTACTCAACAGCAGGCCCAACAGACACGCCGTGAAGATGCGAATACTTAATTGCATAATGGGCCCTAAGCCTGCGAAGCAGGCGGAAGCATATAGCCTGGGGCGTAAGCCCCAGGATCAGAATCAATTGAATTCAAGCCCATGAAATGGGCGGCAGTTCATTGACCATAAATCGTAACATTTTGTCGCGATCATCTGTCACCCGCATTTGCGGGCTCAAGAATTTGTTTTGCGCGCTGACCTGGGGCTTTCGCCCCAGGCTTTACGCTTCCGCCTGCTTCGCAGGCTAAAACAAACGGCGCGAGAAGCGGTCATCGCCCCTCGCGCCGAGATTGCTCCGCCTTTGGCCGGCGACTAGAAGTAGAACTTCAGTGCAAACTCCACAATTCGTCGACCGCGTTTGTTTTGGACCTTACCGAAGTTGTTGATGGTGTTTTGCGTGTAACTGAATCCGCCCGTCGGATCGCAGGTGCTGGCAGTGCCAGTACCATCACCGGTCGGGACGGTGACCCTCTTGTTACATACCGTATCCAATGCCAGGAATATATCGGTGGCATCCGGATTCGTGGCACCCACATCGATAGTCGTCGGGAAGGCCTGGTTGAATACGTTGAACAGTCCTGTCCGGAACTGAATCTTCTTTTCTTCAGTGATATTGAAGTTCTTGAAGAATGAGATGTCGAAATTGCTCCGGCCCGGAGTGCGAATATAAAACGGTGGTTGCGATGGACCAGTATTCGGGAACGTCGGGATAGCGAGCTTGGAAAGATCGTATGCCTTGTTGCCCAAATCGTTATTACCAGTTTGCGGATTACCAAGATAAACCGGTGTGATCGCACCCAGGCTGGCGCCCGCATTCGTTCCTCTAAACGCATCAGAGCCATACCATCCTATAGCCTGGCTGCCCTGCGCTATGTCGCCAGTAAATCTGAGCCGAATGGGAATTCCGCTCTGGATAGTTGTGATACCTGATATCTGCCAACCGTTGAAGACACCGTTCGTGAAAGCATTCTCGAAATCGCCACGAGCGAGTTTCGGAACGCTCCAGTTGTAGGACAGATTGAACACGTGCGTTCGATCAAAAGGCAACACGCCCCAGCTTCGGTTTCGCGTGTCGATCGGGTCGGCCCACGCAGCACCGTCACTCTCGTTGGTCGCCACGGTTCCCAGGGCTTTACCAAATGTATACGTGGCAAAGTACTGAAGATTTCTTCCGTTATGGCTCAGCGTCGCTTGCAACGAGTGATAGGACGAGGTCCCAGTGAACTGATAGAGGCCTACAGAGTTGAAAGCATCGAACGGTCTGTACCTTCTCAGCACGTTACCTGCAAGAGCTGCTCGCTGAACCGGAACTGATAAGTCGATTTGATTGTACTTAATCCCACCAAGACAGTTGGGATCGTTCGGGAGCGGAGTGACACATACCGTCGAGTTCAGCGGAATCGTGCCACTTAATAGCGTACCGAGCGGAATGATGTTGGCGTTGCGCCGCTGCGGTAGATGCCGGCCCTGAGTGCCGACGTAAGCGACTGAAAGGATGTTGCTCATCGGCAATCGCTTTTCAATCGTGAAACTCATGTTCGCGACTCTCGGTATTTCATTCGACTGGATATCGCGAGTGTTTACGTTGATAGCGCCGACGTTGCTGGTGAACGGATTCAGCGTGGTCAGGTCACCGAACGAAAGCCCGTTACCGGAGGCCCACGGTGTATCAACTGTGGAACTGTAGGTGTTGGGCATTTCGCCGCTGGAATAGTAATCGTAGTTACCCTGCACGCGATTGTAGAAGAGGCCCGCTCCGGCTCGAAGAACGAGATCTCCCTTGCCGCCGACATCCCACGCCACGTTAAATCGCGGCATCCATTGAACAGGCAGGTTCGACAAAACGCCCTTGGGGATTTCATCTCGCGCCGCCAGCTTATAACCATTGGGCTTAGTGATATCCCCGCCCAAAAAGGCTCCCTTACCGGGTTGGTAAGCGGCCGGATCGAACAACACGCCTAATCCTTTGCGCTCAAAGTTCTGTGGCAGATAAGCGGCGCGCATTCCGTACTCGAAAGTCAGATTCGGACGCATCTTCCAACTGTCTTGCGCGTAGAACTCGTAGTTGTAATAACGGAAGTTATCGATCGGGCGGGTCGTCGCCTGCGTGAACTCAATGGGTTTGCCGACGAAGACGTCGCCGAAGTTGCTGCCGGTTCCAGTAGTCTGGCCCCACTGTGCAGTCACGATATTCGTGTCAGCGTTTGATTGCTGCCGTTTATTCGCCTGCTCGATGAACGCGCCAAACTTCAGTGTGTGCGTATTCTGAACCTTCACCAGGTTATCGGTGATTGCAAAGCTGTCGTTCCAGGCCAGGATCGGATAACCGTACGCGGTATGGAAATCTCCCTGTCCCCAGGTAATGACGCTCAGGGGGACGTACGGGTTCTTGTTCTGAAGGCTTGCCGGAATATTCGGATTGCTCGTTGAGAAGAAACCTACTGGCTTAAGTCCCAGGCCAGTCCACGAAACTTTATCCGGTTCGGCGAAATCATAATTCAGCTTCAGCTTGCTGGCGCTGAAGAGAATCTCGTTGGTCATGCTGGAGTTGATGATGTTAGTCAGATTCACCACGACCGAGCGACCCAGATTCTGGCTGGTCAGCTTTCCGGGAAGTTCATACGCCGACGAATCCCACCACAAGCCGCGCGGGAAACCCTGCTCTTCATACTCACGCGCAAAGCGGACGTACATTTTCGTCTTTTCGCTGATGGAGTAGTCGAACCTCGACGTGAACTGGTTTCTGTCGTTGGGTCTCAAAACGCTATAGACATAGTTGTTTTGACCAAACGGAACATTTCGATTGGGTGCTGGATAAAGATTCAAGAGCGTTCGTCCCAAAGGACTGGCGCACGGACGGAGGTCAGCGTTTGGAGCTGCGTCGCCGCCATTGTTAGCTCCCGGATTTCCGGCGACCCCATTTGCCGTGCAACCTGCAGGTACGAAGATATTGCCGACACCCGATTCACTGAAATCACCGGTTCGCTCTTTCAGCGTGGGAACACGGAACAACTTCGATCCCTCGTCGACCTGCTGCCGGTAGAGTTCGAACCCGACGAAGAAAAACAGTTTGTCGCGATTTTTATTGAAGTTGGTCCATGGAAGCAGAACGGGACCGCCGATGTTTCCACCGGGGTAGTTGTACTTGCTCTTTGGCCGCGCGATTACGTTTGTCGGCGTCGTAAGGATGCTGTTCGAGCGATCGTTCGCCTGGAATCTCCAGTTGCGCACGTAATCGTAAACCGAACCATGGAAACCACTGCCGCCGCCTTTGGTCGTCGCGCTGATCTGCACCGCACTGGTTCCGTGTTCAGCAGCGTAGTTGCTGGTCTGAACTTTCACTTCCTGGACCATGTCGGGATTAGCAGTGATGACGGTACCGTTGTTCGAGCCGATGTCGATCATGCGCGAACCGTCGATGGTCACGTTGTTCTGCTCGCCGCGCAGACCATTCACGTGATAATTGGCATTTGCGTTCGCGCCCCCGCCAAACGAAATGCTCTCAAGCGATGTGTTATCCGGAGCAACGACGCCCGGAAGGATGCGCAGGAGTTCGAGAGAACTGCGGCTGATGATCGACAGGTTATCGATCTGTTTCGCCGAGATTGTGTTCTCTTTGGCGCCCGTTTCTGTTTGCAGTTGTTCTGCGCCCGCCGTGACGGTCACCGTCTCAGTTGGCTGGCCCACCTCCATGGTGATGTCAATGCCCTGAGTGCTGCTCGTCTCGATTGTCACGTTAGCTTGTGACGAAGTTTTGAAGCCCGGCGCTTCCACTTTGAGGGTGTAGTTGCCGGGCGCAACGGCAGTGAAGGTGTACGTGCCGTCCTCACTTGATTTCGCACTGCGCTCGTCTTTGGTTCGCTCATTGATGAGCGTGACGGTCGCCCCCCGGACGATTGCTCCCTGCGGGTCTTTGACAGTCCCGCGCAACGTCGCGCTACCGGTAGATTGCGCGACTGCCGAAAGAGCCGTCAGGGAAAACACAAAAATGGAAACGATGAGCGTCGCTAAGAGCCTACGCGTGGCGAGTGAAGTCATACTCTCCTCCGTTGGAGCGAAATCCAGGTACCGTAAAGCTCAGACCAGATGGTTTTTCAGGGTTTGTTGTACGACCGGACAAAAGCTGCGAAGCTAGACGCCGCAGGGTGGTCGAACGACCCCAAAACAAAAGCTCTCACTTATCAAAATTTCGACTTAGAGGTTTGTTGCACGACCGGACAAAAGCCTTAGTACTACCAGTGATTGATCTTTGTCAAGACTTTTTTATGGCTGACTAAGTTTTCTTTAATACCCGAAAGTGCAGAACCGAGGGTGTTATAGTCCCAAAAACTCACTAGGCAATAGCGATGCCGCGAACTCCGTTTTTCCCGTGACCTCAAGAACACTGAGCAATGTAACAACATTAAGGGTGGAGACCGTCCTCCAACTTTAGTTGGATATTGAAATTTTTGGGGAGCTTTCCGAAATTCTGAATTTGGACTCAGATAAACGCGGATCTTAAAACGGATCAGGCTGGGACCACTGAGGCGAACTTGCGTGCGAGGACCAGGCTGAGGGCACCCATCAGGCGCGTGTCGTCGCCGAGCGTCGACGCAAACACCGGCGTCGAAGGTAGACCACTGCAGATCGTGTTTTCGGCGAGCGTGCTTCGCAACTCATCGGAGATGAGCGGCCAAACTCGCGCGATGTCGCCGGCAAGAATCACGGCTTCAGGACTCAAACCCTTCGTGAGATTTGAAATTCCCAAACCAAGATAGTGCGCCGTCTCGAGCAACGCTTCTTTCGCAGCACCGTCTTTCGAGAGCGCATTGTCCATCAGCTTACGAAACGAGATGTCAGAATCCGTGCCGCGTCGCAACCGGTAACGCGCTAACGCCGCGCGCTCGGATGCAAACGCCTCCCAACACTTTTCACTTCCCGCAGCGCACGGAACGGGTGCTCCCATTCCGATCGTCATGTGACCAAACTCACCCGCCGCCCCGGCCACGCCCTGATACACCTGACCATCGAAGATGATTCCGGTTCCCAATCCTTCTTCCACCAGGACGAGGATAAAGTCGCGCACGTCGCGAATCTCGGGGCGGCCCAACCACAACTCAGCGAGGGCCGCAGCGTTTGCGTCGTTGTCAGTGGTGACCGGTAGTCCTGTTGCCACTTGCAGGTCAGACGCGAGTGCCCAGTTGCGCCATTTGAAATGCGGAATGAAAAGCGCAGTACCTGTTTCCGGATCGACAAGCCCGGGTACACAGACGCCGATGCCCTCGATGTTCGAGTGAGTCTTGATCAATCGCTGTATGATCGAAAGTAGTCTGCGATACGTCGCCGTGACATCGGGGTTCGTATCAAACACTTCCCTTTCGACGACTCGGCCCACCAGATCGGCAACAGCAACTGTTGTTTGTGCAGTGCCGACATCAGCGCCGATCGCCATAAAACCGCCGGCGCGCAGGCGCAACAAACTCGGCGGACGTCCACCAGTCGACTCACCTTCGATTTCGTAAATCAATCCCGACGTCTTCAACTCGTCAACGATCAGTGACACTGTCGATCGCTGTAGCGCCGTTTCGTGAGAGATCTCCGCGCGTGAGATCGGTTCTTTTTCACGCACGTAGTTGAGGACGATTTGACGATTGATGTAGCGAATCGTATCCGCCCGGGCCACGTTTGCTTTTTTGAGGTTTATGCGTCGCAACGTTTTGGTCCAAGTATAGTAACTCAGCGAGTGTTGATGACAACTGAAGCAGCCTGCAGCTTGTCTGAAGTTGCTTCGAGATAGATCCGGCCTGGTTTTTGTTTCGCCTGAAGGATCGCGAGTGCCATCCCGTGAAAGGCTTTGCGCTGTTTTCCCTTGAACGACTCGTGGCTGGCCTGGTAACCGTTGTCGACACCGACGATGGCCCCGTCGCCGATGACTTTGAACTTGATCAGGTTATCAGCCGACGGCACAACTGTTCCATTCCGATCGACTACCTTCACCGTGATGAATGACAGGTCCGTACCGTCTGCCTTGATCGTTCTGCGATCCGGAACTAAAACAATTTTCGCGGGCTCTTCCGCGGTTCGCACTTCTTTGGTGAGTACTATCTGCCCATTTTTTCGCGATTCCGCTTTCACCACTCCAGGCTCAAATGGAACGCGCCAGAACACGAGCATGTCGTCGCCCTGCTTCCGTTTCGTCCCCAGCGAGCGCCCGTTCAGAAATAGCTCGACTTCATCGGCATTGAAATAAGTTACCAAATCCACTTCCTGACCCGGCTTCCAGTTCCAATGCGGAAACAGATGCAGCACCTGCTTATTGGTCCACTCGCTTTGGTACATGTAGTAAACGTCTTTCGGAAACCCGGCGAGATCGATGATTCCGAAATACGAACTCACAGCGGGCCACGGATATGGTGTCGGCTCTCCGATGTAATCCCAACCGGTCCATATGTACATGCCTGAAAAGAAATCGTATTTCTTTACAAGTTTCCACGTCTCTTCGTGAGTCGATCCCCAGGGAGCACTCGAATTGTCGTAAGCCGAACAAGTGAAATCGGGATTGCCGTCTCTGAGAACTTCGTCCCACTTCCTGGGCCAACGAAGAATCTTATCGGAAGGCAGGTTGTAAGTGCCGCGAGTGTTAAGGGCGGACGTTGTTTCGGCGCCGATTATGGGACGTCCGGGAAACATCTTTGCAAACTCGGGAAGTTTCGCCTGCGCGTAATTTGTGCCGACGAGATCCAGGCCGCCTTCCATGATCACTTTGTTGTCGCGGCTCACGCCGTTTGTCGCCGAGGTGATCGGGCGAGTTGGATCCAGATTGCGAACGATGCCGCCCAACTCTTTGGCGATGGTCCCACCCGCCGGATTGTTGTTCCACTGCTCCATCACCTCGTTGCCGATGCTCCAGATGAAAATGCTTGGGTGGTTTCGGTCGCGAAGCACTATGTCTTCCAAATCGCGTTTGTGCCACTGGTCCCAATCGAGGTGGTAATCGAATTTCGTCTTCTCGATCTTCCACATGTCAAACGCTTCGTCCATCACGATGAAGCCCATCTTGTCTGTCAGTTCGAGCAGTTCGGGAGCAGGCGGGTTGTGAGACGTGCGAATGCCGTTGACGCCCATTTCCTTCAACATCTCGAGCTGCCGCTCGAGCGCGCGCGTGTTGACGGCTGAGCCAAGCGAACCGAGATCGTGATGATTACAAACGCCGCGAATTTTTACGGGTTTACCGTTGAGGAAGAAGCCCTTGTCGACGTCGAAACGAAAGCTGCGGAGGCCGAGCGGCGTCTCGTAGCTATCGACAACTCGCCCGCCCTGCTGCAACTGCGAAATAACTTTGTAAACGTACGGACGATCGTCGGACCAAAGCGACGGCGACGAAACCTTCAATGTTTGACTCACTTCGGCATGCGCGCCCTTTGCGGCGACGGCGTTCGCAACGCTCCGGGCGACCACTCTTCCATTAGCGTCCTGAATCAGCGTGGTCAGATTTACCGGAGCGCCGCTATTCGAACCATTACGCACCTTCGTCTTGATGACGACGGTTGCTGATTGGGCGCTAACCTGCGGTGTCGTTACGTATGTGCCCCATTGTTCGACGTGCACCGGATCGAGTGTCGTCAACCAAACGTTTCGATAGATTCCCGACCCCGAATACCAGCGCGAATTTGGCTGTTGTGAGTTGTCGACCTTAACGGCGATAGTGTTTGGTCCACCACCGTAGATCAGGTGTGGCGTCAACTCGTATGCGAATGAAATGTAGCCGTACGGACGCTTGCCGAGATAGTGACCGTTGATCCAGACCTCGCTGTTTCGATACACGCCATCAAACTCAACAAAGACCTGTTTTCCTTTTGAAGTCATCGGGATGGTGAACGTCTTCCGATACCACGCCAACCCGCCCGGTAAGGCGCCACCACCAGTTCCGGACGGCGCGTTTTCACTGAACTCACCCTCGATACTCCAATCGTGCGGCAGATCGAGTTGCCGCCACTGCGCATCGTCCAAACCCGTGTC
>Ga0207647_10001807_pt1 | contig 16402 bp, 16 predicted proteins | sample KBSCornC2_FD_184295 | JGI IMG/M metagenome (GOLD analysis project Ga0207647, IMG submission 184295) | Corn rhizosphere microbial communities from Kellogg Biological Station, Michigan, USA - C2 (SPAdes) (version 2) | ecosystem: Host-associated > Plants > Roots > Rhizosphere ...
GAGTCCAAACGATAAAACAGGCTCCCCCAAGGGCCGCACCCTGAGGGAAGGAGGGGGACGGGCAAGGGTTATGCAGCAAAAGACCCAGCCGAAACGCGTCCGGTCTCTAAGCTTCGGCATCGAGCGGCTTGGCCTTACCGCTCTGCGCTATCCCCGCATCGTCGCAGTCCTCATCGCCATCATCACCGTGGTCGCGGCCTTCGGCTACACCAAGCTGCGCGTGGATGACTCCCTTTCCGAGCTGTTCCGCACCGACACACCAGAATTCCGCGATTACGAGACCATCTCCAAACGCTTTCCATCAAGCGAGTACGACGTACTCATCGTAGTGAGCGGGGACAAGCTGCTCGAGCGGAGATCGATCCAGGCGCTCCGCGAACTCATCATCAATCTCCAATTCGTGGAGGGCATGGCGGGCGAGGTCTCGCTGTTCTCAGCGCGCGAGGCGCCGGAGCCCGGCAAGGTCCCTGGTCCCGTGTTTCCTGCTAAGCTCCCGACCGGAGCGGACTACGCGAAGCTTATCGACCAGGTCCGAAACAACGAGATCATCAAGGGTAAGCTCCTTTCCGATGATGGCACGCTCACCCTCATCCTGCTCGCGCTCGATCGCCAGATCGTCGAGGAGAAGGGCCTCAACTCGGTCGTTCAGCAGATTCATGATACGGCAGAGGAGGAGCTGAAAGGCACCGATCTCAAGATGCAGCTCTCGGGCGCGCCGGTGATGCAGCTCGAGATCAGAAATGCGGTCGAGCGCGACCGCTTCAAATACAACGTGCTCGGTTTCCTGTTCGGTGCGGTCATCGCCTACGCCTTCTTCCGGCGCTTCTCGCTGATGATCATCGCCGCGCTGCCCCCCGTGATCGCCATCATCTGGTCGCTCGGTCTATTCGGCTGGCTTGGCTTCAAGCTGAACCTGTTCCTCAACGTCATGATCCCATTGATCATGGTGCTAGGCTTCTCGGATTCTATGCAGCTCACAGTCGCGATGCGCAACCGACTGCTTGAGGGAGATCGCCGCATCAAGGCTGCCCGTTATGCGGTGCTCGTGGTCGGGCCGGCTTGCGTGCTTGCCACGGCTACAGCGGCCGCCTCGTTCATCGCGCTGCTTTTTTCGGATTCGGCTCTGATCAGGACCTTCGGCATCGCCGGCGCCTTGTCGACCATCATCGCCTTCATCGTTGGCATTACGGTTGTTCCGCTGCTCACTCGCGCGCTCATTCCGCGGAATGCCAGGGCTTATGCCGCCAAACTCAAGCGCCACGACCGGGCGATGAATGCGCTCAAGGCATTCTGTGGCAAGATCGCCGAGTTCGGCGTGAGCTATCCACGCCTCGTCGTCGCCCTCGGGCTCCTGGTGGTGCTCGGCTTCGGCGCCATCTATGCGACTCTGCCGCCACGTTATCGCCTTGCCGACCAAGTGCCGGACCGCGAGCAGGCCGTGGCGGCAAGCGAGCAGCTCGACGCGAAGCTCACCGGCGCCAATCCGCTCCACGTGATGGTCGATTATCCCAAGGACAAGTCGCTCTACGATCCCGACGTGCTCAAGGTTATCGGCGACGTGCATTCCATCGTCGAGACGCAGTCTGGCGTCGGCAATGTCTGGTCGATCGAGACCCTGCGCCGCTGGCTCGCGAAGACGCAAGAAGACACACCGGAACGGCTTAAGGAATATGTCGATATCCTGCCGGACTATCTGACTAAGCGCTTCATCGATCAGCCCGATCATTCCGTTGTGGTGACTGGGCGCATTCCCGACATTGACGTGAGCGATCTCTTGCCGGTCATCGTGAAGCTCGACGGCAAGTTGAACATCGTGCGCGACACCCATCCCGACTACCGCATCGTCGTCACAGGACTATCGGCCATTGCTGCCCGCAACAGCGCGACGATGATCGGCAAGTTGAATGCGGGCCTGACCACCGAGATCGTATTCATATGCGTTTTCTTGGGGCTTGCCTTCCGTTCGCTCATGGTGGCGATCGTCACCGTGCTGCCTACGCTGTTCCCGGTCTTCACCGCCGGCGCCGTGCTCGCCGCCTCAGGTGAGGGGCTGCAATTTGCCAGCATCGTCGCGCTGATCGTGGCCTTCGGCCTCTCGCTCAACGCCGCCGTGCATTATCTCAATCGCTTGCGTCTTGAGGATCGACCGGGAGAGGATCCGGCCATCGGGGTGGAGCGCGCGACGGTCCTGATCGGCCCTGCGCTCGTGCTCACCTCCCTGATACTCGCCTTTGGGTTAGGTGTTACGGTCCTGTCGGACCTGCCGTCGTTGCGGCTGTTCGGCAAACTCTCAGCTCTCACCCTCGTCGCCGCCCTGATCGGTGATCTTTTGCTCTTGCCGGCGAGCGTCCTGCTCTATCGGCGCTTCATACGGCGCCTGCGGCCTGCCCCTGCTCACCGAAGGGCTAGGGCCTGAGGCAGCGCCTTCAGCCGACAAGCGGCCCCAGTTCGGCAACCACCTGCTCATAGACGTCCCGCTTGAACGGCACGACCAGTGAAGGAAGCTCGGCGAGAACAGCCCAGCGCCACGCGTCGAATTCCTGCTCATGTCCTTCGCGCGGGTTGAGATCGATTTCGCTCTCAGGACCCTCGAAGCGCGCGGCAAACCAAATCTGCTTCTGTCCGCGATAGCGTCCGCCCCACGCAATGCCGAGGAGCTCGTCAGGAATGTCGTATGTGAGCCAATCGCGCGTCCGCGCGAGCATGCGCACCGAGCGCACGCCGGTTTCCTCCTTGAGCTCGCGCCGCGCCGCGTCCTCAGGATCCTCGCCCTGATTGAGACCGCCCTGGGGCATTTGCCACCAAGTCCCGGGCCCTTCAGGCTCTTCCGGGTGATCTGTGCGCCGGCCGATAAAGACGTGGTTGTCGCTGTTCAGCAGCATCACGCCGACGCAAGGCCGGTAGGGCAGCGCCTCTCGATCGATCATCGGAAGTAAATCAGCTTTGTCGCTGAGAACGCACCACAGCGCTTACCGGCACGAGCACGATACCCTTGCTCTGCAGCTTCGCTGCCCAATCTGCCAGTTGCTTCGCGGTGCCCAGCTTGACCTTCGCCACCCCAATCGCGGCGCCCTTCTCCTTGGCCGTAGCTTCGAGCTGGGCGAGTTGTTTGGCGACATCGGCGCCGTCGATCTGAACGCTGGCGACGCCAAAATCGAGGCCTATCGTGCTGCCAATTTGACCCGTGGTCGACCCCGGTACACTGCCGTCATCGATGTAAAGAAGGCCACGCCGCTTAACCTCCTCGAGGACGGGAGTGAGCGAGTCCTGCGCGGCCTCGAACTTTGAGCCCATTTGATTGGTGACGCCCACATAGCCCGCATAGCGGGACATGAGCCACTGCAGCCGCTTCATGTTCTCCTCGGGCGGGAGTGTGGTGAGCAGCGTGTGCGGACCCGGATCAACTTTTGGATAGTCGTTTGGCTCGAGCGGGATTTGCAGCAACACCTCATGGCCGTCGGCGCGGGCATACTTCACCGCATCTTGTAAGGATCGGCCATAGGCGCCGTAAGCGATGCTTACCGGACCAGGCAATCCCTTGATCACACTGGCGGGCGGGCTGTCGGGAAGGCCGAGGCCAACGAGCAGTACGGCAACGCGCGGCGGTCCTCCAGCCCCGCTACCGGCATAAGACGACGGACGCGCATAGACCTCAATCGGACGCCGACCATCCGTGGCAACCTTGGGCAGCGGTCCGTATTGAGACTGTTCGACCAATTCCGCAACCGGCACCTCGGGGAGCGTAACCGACCCGCTTTCATTCGCGGGGGGCGCAGGCAGCGGCGTTGCTGGCTTCACGCTATCGGGGTTGGACAGAGCGGACTCATTCCCGAGTGCTGCTTGCTTCTGCTCGGTATTTTCTGTCGGCGATTCTTGCGATGCAGGAGCCGAGGCCTGTTGCTCGGGAGCCTCAGATGGCGCTGGCGACGCGGGTGCGGCCTGCGGCGTAGGCGCCATCGTATTTTGGGCGGATCCAGGCTCTCCGCTCGGTTGGTGCTGAGGCGGAGCGCCGGCCACCCCAAAGCCAGGCGGAAGGTCCACGTTAGGTCCGGAGGCTTGCGTTCCTGAGGACTCTGGCTGAGTTGCAGCGGTGGGCGGAATGTTTTCGCCTGCCGATTGATCCTTGCTTGCCTGTGAGGGTGTCGTTGCCGAAGAGCCAGATGTGGATGCAGCGCCCTCCGCGCCTTCCCCCGCACCGGGTGCCGTTATCGGCTCGATCTGAAGGACAGCCACAGGTCCGCCGGACTCGCTGCCCGGAAAGAAGGCGAGCCAGGCGATACCGAGGACGAGCGTCCAGAACACGATGCCAGCTGCTACCGCCAGCGCCTTCATCTTAACTTACCTCCCCGCACGCCGGCTCGGTCGCAGGAGCCTCCTCTCTCGGCCGCCATTATCATTGTCAATGGCCGGTACCCGAGCCGACCTTATCAGCCGAGGCCTATGTCTAGTTGGCCTCGGCCTTCTTCTTCGCCTCCGTGTCGACCGACTTGATGCCATGCAACAGATCGATCGCGTAATTGAGTTGCGTGTCTTTGGCTTTGTCCGGCGAGACGTAGGATGAGCTTCCAGACTCCTCCTGATCTGCCTTGGCCTTGTCATCCTCGTCCTCACTTTTGAGGTGACCGCGCAGATTGGCCTCGCCGCGAGTGCTTTGGGCGTCGGCCTTCTGCTTGAGATCGTCGGGCAGCTCCTCCTCGACCACAGCCTCGGGCTCGATGCCCTTGGCCTGAATTGAGCGGCCCGATGGCGTGTAATAGCGCGCGGTGGTCAATCTCAGCGCGCCATTAGAGCCGAGCGGGATGATCGTCTGCACCGAACCTTTGCCGAACGACCGCGTGCCGATGATGGTCGCCCGGTGATGATCCTGCAGCGCGCCGGCCACGATCTCCGAAGCAGACGCCGATCCGCCGTTGATCAGCACAATGATCTGCTTGCCGTCGGCGAGATCGCCCGGCCTGGCGTTGGACCGCTGGGTCTCCTCGAGATTGCGCCCGCGGGTCAGCACGATGGCGCCCTGGTCGAGGAACGTGTCAGAGACCGAGATGGCCTGATCGAGCAGACCGCCCGGATTGTTGCGGAGATCAACGATATAGCCCTTGAGCTTGGGACCGATCTGCTTCTTCAGGTCGTCGATGGCCTTCTGCAGATTGGCCGTGGTCTGCTCGTTGAAGGTGGTGATGCGGATGTAACCGATGTCATCGCCCTCGACGTCGTACTTGACCGGATTGATATGAATCACGTCGCGCACGACCTTCACGTCGAAGGGGTCATCGACGCCCTTGCGCACGATGGTGAGCGTAATCGGCGAGTTGACCGGACCACGCATTTTCTCGACCGCCTCCTGCAATGTGAGGCCGAGGATCTGCTCCTTGTCGAGATGGGTGATGAGATCGCCGCTCATAAGCCCAGCGCGTGAGGCGGGCGTATCCTCGATCGGGGACACGACCTTGACCACGCCGTTCTCCATGGTGACTTCGATGCCGAGGCCGCCGAACTCGCCGCGGGTCTGCACTTGCATGTCTCGGAAATGCTTCGGGTTGAGATAGGCCGAGTGCGGGTCAAGCGCGGTCAGCATTCCGTTGATGGCGGCCTCGATCAGCTTCGCATCTTCCGGCTTCTCCACGTAGTCCGAGCGCACCCGCTCAAGGACCTCGCCGAACAAATCGAGCTGACGATAAATTTCCGAATTGGCGGCCGACGCCGACTGGCTCCGAGCCAAGCTCACCATCGTCGAACCGGCAGCGATCACGGCCAACACCAGAAGCGCCCACAGCGCGTATTCGGATTTCCGCATCATCCTTGCACCTTTTCGGAAGCCTCTGCCCACCATGGGTCAGGATCTATTGGCCTGCCGTCCTTCCTGAATTCCACATATAGGACGGGGCGTGAACTATCGTCGCCTTGGCTCGGCGCTGCCGAGTTCCCCATCACCGCGATGGGTTCGCCGGCAAGGACAAACTGGCCGAGGCTTACGTCTATACGGCTCATCCCCGCAAGCAAAACATGATAGCCTCCGCCTGCATTGATGATCAAGAGTTGCCCATAAGAGCGGAACTCACCCGCATATACCACCCAGCCGTCTGCCGGTGCCGTGATTCGAGCCTCCGGCCGCGTCTGTAACGAAATCCCCTTGACTGTGCCGCCGGACGGGTCAGCATCGCCGAAGCGCTTAACCTTCCGCCCCTGGGCGGGCAGCCGCAAGCTGCCTTTCGCCGTCTCAAATGGCATCGCCGGCTTGAGTCGGTCCGGGCTTGCAAAGGCGATCTTGGTCGATTCAGGTTTGAGCTCGACCACGCTCTCATTTGTCGGCGTGGCGAGAGCCTGCTGCTGCTCGCGCGCCCTAAGCGCCTTCTCGGCAGCGACCTCGGCATCGTATTGCGCCACTTCGACCTTGGCGATCTGGGTATCGAGGCGATCGATGAACTCGCTCAAATCGGTCACGGTTTGCGCTTGGTCGGCGACAGCCTGCTTGATCTGGGCAAGCTCGGCTTCGCCTTGCGCCATGGCGCGACGCTTCTCTTCCAGCAAGCGATCGACTCTCGACTGCTCCGCGGCAAGCCTATCCCGCTCGCTCTTCTCCGCGTCGCGTTGTTCCCTGATGCCGTTCTCGAGCGTCACCATCCCCTCGAGCTCGCGTGACAGATTGTCGGCCTGATATTTCAGCTCGGGAAAGACGTCGGCGAGCAGCATGGCGCTGCGCACGACGGCAAGAGCATCGTCACGCCGGGTCACGAGCGCAGGCGGGGGCGTGCGGCCGATCCTTTGCATGGCGCTCAGCATTTTGACGATGGTTTCCTTTCGCTCCGTAATCGAATTCTTGATGAGGTTCACTTGATCGGTGAGCTCGGCGAGTTTTGCTTCGGTCTCCGAAAGTTGCGCTTCGCTTGCCTGCACCCTTTTGCCGGAGTCGATCAGATCGTTGTTCAGCTTCGCCCGCTCGGCGGCGAGTGACGCCAAATCCTGCGTGAGACCCTGCTCCTTGGCCCGGTTCGACTGAAGCTGCTGCTCGGTCTTGTTGAGCTTTTCTCTCGCTTCGTCGCGGGACAGGTCATCTTGAGCCTCGGCAAGCCACGGCAAAGCGCAAACCAGGCCGATAACGAGGAGCGCTGATCGAATTCTACACAGTAAGGGAATCAATCGACCGGATTGCGCCATGCGCCTTGGCCGTTCAGCCGACGGCAACGACAACGGAGCGGTACGGCAGAATCAAGGCAAAACGCTTACCAATGCTTAACCTTGAGGCTTTCAACCGCGGTGATAGGGGTGGCCGGTGAGAAGGGTCCCGGCACGGTAGATCTGCTCGGCGAGCACGATGCGGGCGAGTCCGTGCGGCAAGGTGATGGGGCCGAGCGACACGACCCGGTCGGCCTTGAACTGAGCCGCCAAACCGAGGCCATCGGCGCCTCCGATGAAAAAGGCGAGCCCCTGGGCGCCCCCATCGCGGAACTTCGCCAGGGCTTGCGCGAATTCCTCGCTGCCAAGGTGATCGCCGCCGCGGTCGAGACAGATCAGCTTGTATGAGGAGGGAAGCTTGGCGAGAAGGGTCTTGGCCTCGGCCTCCATGCGCGCCTGCGCAGTGGCAGCTTTGGCTTCCGCAACCTCGATCGCGCTTAGCGGCGAAAGACCAGTCTTCCGGCCGATAGCCTCGGCCCGGTCGAGATAATGCGCGAACAGCTCGCGTTCAGGCCCGTGCTTGAGCTTGCCTACGGCAGCGATCAAGAGCCGCATGGCTCGCCCTTGCCTTCAGGCGTCGCGGCCGGGAGACGGTACTTAGATCACAAGCCGCTCCATAGGCCGGTCGGCAGACCACATCTTCTCGAGGTTATAGAACTCACGCACCTCGGGGCGAAAGATGTGGACGATGACGTCGCCGGTGTCGATCAGCACCCAATCGCAATGGGGCTGCCCTTCGACGCGGGCGCGGCCATAGCCTTCATCTTTGAGCTTCCTGATGAGTTGGTCTGCGACGGCCCCTACGTGCCGCTGCGAGCGCCCCGATGCGAGCACCATATGGTCGCCCATCGAGGTCTTTCCCCTCAAGTCGATGGTAACGACATCTTCAGCCTTTGCGGCGTCGAGCGTGTCAAGCACGACATCGAGGAGATCAGTCGGACCGGCGCGAAATGACGCAAGCCCGGAGGGAGGTGTACCGCGTCGGGCACCCTCTCTAGCTGAGCGCATGTTTAGGTGGTTGTCCTTCTGCCATTGCTCCTAGCGGAAGCGGTTTCGAGGATCCAGCCTCGCCTAAACGCACTCTTGGCGTCTTGGTTGCCGCTTCGCGCCATAAACATAGTATGGGCGTCGACGAGGTTTCAATAGCTAGTGTTTTTTGCCCTTTTTGCTGTTCTTCTCATTCTCACCTTTCCCCTTTTGGCTCTTGGGCTTGGCGGCTCGGAGTGCAGTGGAAGAGAGGGGCGAGAGCTTGTGGCTGATGATGGTCCAAGCTGGCGGCGTAAGCTGCGCTAGGCCCGATGCGTCTGATTCGTCCACGTGAGATTCGGAGAATCGGTGTGCGGCTCTGCTCGCGCGCGCCTTGAGCCGGAAGGTCGGTCGGTCGAGCACGGCAATCGGCGTCAGCCTGAAGATTCGGTCCCAGGCGCGCCAGCGGTGAAAGTCGGCGAGATTGTCAGCTCCCATCAGCCAGACAAATTTCACCGTCGGGAAACGGCGCTTTAGCTCGGTGAGCACATCGATCGTATAGAGAGAGCCTTTCTGCCCAGCGAAGCCGGTGACCTCAACGCCGGGATGCTTACCAGCAAAATTCCTGGCGCTTCGCACGCGTTCGGCGAGGCTCGGCAGCTTGGAGCCGTTTTTCAGCGGATTGCCTGGGGTGACGAGCCACCACACCCGGTCGAGATCGAGCCGCTTCAGCGCCGCGAGGCTGATGTCGAGGTGAGCTTGATGCGGCGGGTTGAACGACCCTCCCAGGAGACCAACGCGCATGTTCGGCGCCACCATGGGAAGCTGCGTGATCTGCCGCAGCCATGGGCGAGCCCTATCCGCCTTCGACTTGTTGCCCCGCTTTGAGGAGGCATTCAGCGCAACGCCCGCTTTCTTTGCCTTCTTGGCTTGCTTTTTTTCGATTCGCTTTACTTGCTTTGCCTGCTTTTTCTCGGCGCGCTTCAGCCGCTTCGCGAGCTTTGCAGGCTTCGCCTTGCTCGGTTTCGCTGGTTTTTCCCGCTTCTTCGATTTCGTCGGTTTTTGCTTAGGCAAATTGGACCCCCCGCAATCAATCTGCAAATACGACAGGCTCAAGGGCGCGTCTGGCCCGAGCCGCGCACGACATATTTGAAGGTCGTGAGCTGCTCCACCCCGACTGGACCGCGCGCATGAAACCGGCCGGTGGCGATGCCGATCTCTGCGCCCATGCCGAACTCGCCGCCATCCGCGAACTGGGTCGAAGCGTTGTGCAGCACAATTGCGCTGTCGACGCGGGCAAGGAATTTCTCCGCCTCGACGCGATCCTCAGTGATGATGGCCTCTGTGTGCCGCGAACCATAGCGAGCGATGTGATCGATAGCCTCATCGAGGCCATCGACCACTTTCACCGCAATAATGGCGTCGAGAAATTCCTTCGGCCAATCGTCCTCGCTCGCAGGTCTGACGCGCGTGTCGGCGCGTTGGGTCTCCGTGTCGCCCCTCACCTCGCAGCCCGCCTCGATCAGCATCTCAACAAGAGGGCCAAGGTGCATGGGCGCGGCTCGCCGGTCCACGAGCAGCGTCTCCGCGGCGCCGCACACGCCGGTGCGCCGCATCTTGGCGTTGAGGACGATGCGCTTCGCCATGTCGAGATCGGCAGAATCCTGCACGTAGACGTGGCACACGCCTTCGAGATGCGCGAACACTGGCACCCGCGCCTCGACCTGCACGCGGGCAACAAGGTCCTTGCCGCCGCGTGGCACGATCACATCGATGGCGCCGCCGAGCCCTCCCAGCATATAGCCGACCGCAGCGCGATCGGTAGTCGGCACGAGCTGGATAGAAGCCGCTGGAAGTCCAGCCGCGGTCACGGCCTCATTCAGGAGATTGGCGATAACAAGCGAGGTGAGGAAGCTCTCTGAGCCGCTCCTCAGGATCACGGCGTTGCCGGACTTGAGGCAGAGCGCGGCTGCGTCTGCCGTCACGTTGGGGCGCGACTCGTAGATGATGCCGATGACCCCGAGTGGCACCCGCACGCGCGAGATTTCGAGACCGTTCGGCCGCGTCCATTTCGCCATCGTCTGCCCCACGGGATCGGGAATCGCCGCGACCTCGCGCAGGCCGCGGGCCATGGCTGCGATGCGGAGTCCGTCGAGCATCAGCCGGTCGAGGAAGGCGAGATCGCGGCCTTTGCTCCGCGCAGCCCCGAGGTCCTGGCGGTTCGCTTCGATGATCTGCTCGCTGCCGGCCTCGATTCGCGCGGCCATCCTTTCCAGCGCTTCGTTCTTCTGCGCCGTCGTGGCGAGCGCAAGCTCGCGCGCGGCCTCGCGGGCGAGGTGGCCCATATAGAGCATCATCGGCTCAATGCTCGCTTCCGGTCTGTCGGCGATCGCGCTCACTTCACGTCTTCCGTTGAAGGACCATGTCGTCCCGATGGATTAGCTCGGGACGGCCAAAATAGCCGAGAATATCCGCGATTTCACTGCTCTTGCGGCCGATGATGGCCTTCGCCTCCTCATGGTCGTAAGCGGTGAGCCCGCGGCCGAGCTCGGCGCCCTCCCCGTTTCTAATCACTATCGCATCGCCGCGCTCGAAGCTCCCCTCGACGCGCGTGACGCCAGCCGGAAGCAGGCTCTTGCCAGAGGCGAGTGCCGCCGCCGCGCCCTTATCCACGATGAAGGCGCCCTTGGGCTCCAGCGTGCCTGCGATCCAGCGCTTGCGCGCCGTCACAGGGTCTGAGCGTGCCAGGAACCAGGTGCCGGTCCCTTTTTTGGCTAGCGCTTGCAGCGGGTTCAGTACTTTGCCGTTGGCGATGACCATATGCGTGCCGCCATGGACTGCGATTTTGGCCGCCTCGATCTTGGTCACCATGCCGCCCTTGGACAGCTCGGAGCCCACGTCGCCGGCCATGGCTTCGATCTCAGGCGTGATCTCTTGCACCTCTTCCAGCTTGCACGCATCGGGATTTGCGTCGGGCGGAGCGGTGTAGAAACCATCGACATCAGAAAGCAGCACGAGGCAATCGGCGCTCATCATCGAGGCGACGCGCGCGGCGAGCCTGTCGTTGTCGCCATAGCGGATCTCAGTCGTAGCGACGGTATCATTCTCGTTGACTACCGGTACCGCGCCGAGCTTGAGCAGCGTGGTCATGGTGTTCCTTGCATTGAGGTAGCGCCTGCGCTCCTCGGTGTCGCCGAGGGTGAGAAGGATTTGCGCCGCCACGAGGCCGCGGGCGCGGAAGGCATCCTCATAAGCATGAGCGAGGTCGATCTGGCCGACTGCTGCCGCAGCCTGGCTATCCTCGAGCTTAAGCGACCCTTTGGGCAGCTTAAGCGCGTTGCGGCCAAGCGCAATCGCTCCCGAGGAGAGCACAATCACCTCCTTGCCAGTCTTGCGCAGCGCGGCGATATCGTTGGCAAGCGAGGCGAGCCAAGCGCCTCTCAGCATGCGCGTCGCTGCATCGACCAGGAGTGACGAGCCGATTTTGACGACGATGCGCTTCCCCTCGGTCCATTCCTGTCTCATGGCCGCCACCTTTGCGATGGCTCATCAGCAGGCGCCTCTTGCTTCTTTGCTGCTCGAATGGGCTTGATCTCTGCTGCCAGTGCGCGCAGCACTTGCGGCACGCCCTCGCCGGTCGCGGCAGAGACAATCAGCGGCTCGGCACCAGCCACCTTTTTCAAAGCTCGCGCCTTTTTCTTGAGCTCGTCCTTGGGGACGGCGTCGGCCTTCGACAGCGCGACAACCTCCGGCTTGTCCTCGAGCCCCGCACCATAGGCCTTCACCTCGCCGCGGATGATCGCGTAGGCGTCAGCCACGTCGTCGAGCGTGGCATCGACGAGATGGAGCAGCACGGCAGTGCGCTCGACATGGCCGAGGAAGCGGTCGCCGATGCCACCGCCCTCATGTGCGCCCTCGATCAGTCCAGGGATATCGGCGAGCACGAAATCGAAGCCATCGATGCGCACTAGGCCGAGGTTCGGGTGCAGCGTGGTGAAGGGATAGTCGGCGATCTTGGGCTTGGCCGCGCTCACGGCAGCAAGGAACGTGGACTTGCCGGCGTTAGGAAGCCCGATGATGCCGGCGTCGGCAATGAGCTTCAGCCTAAGCCAGATTTTGAGCTGCTCGCCGGGCTGCCCGGGCTTGGCGTGTCGCGGCGCCTGATTGGTCGAGGACTTGAAATGGGCGTTGCCGAAGCCGCCATTGCCCCCGTGCAGCAGCACGATGCGATCGCCTGGATTGACCAGGTCTGCAATCAGAGTCTCGGCGTCCTCGTCGAGGATCTGCGTGCCTGGCGGCACCTTCAGCACAACGTCGGCGCCCTTGGCGCCTGAGCGGTTCTGGCCCATGCCGTGGCCACCCTTTTTGGCCTTGAAATGCTGCTTGTAGCGGTAGTCGAGCAGCGTGTTCAGGTTCGCTACGCACTCGACAATCACGTCGCCACCCCTGCCCCCGGCTCCGCCATCGGGGCCGCCAAACTCGACGAACTTCTCCCGCCGGAAGCTCACGCATCCGTTGCCGCCGTCGCCTGAGCGGACATAGACCTTGGCCTCGTCGAGGAACTGCATCGGGGAGGCATTAGCACTTGCGCCTTGCCAAATACACTACGAGGACTGCGAATATCGTGAGGGGACGCGAGCCGTTAGGCCTGGGCCTTGGCGAGCTCCGCCACCGCTTTCTCGCGGTCGAGCCGGTAGGTCAGGCAATAGGCCTTTTCCCCGCGCGCCGCGCACTCTCTCACTTCTTTGCCGTCCCGCTCGAAGCCGGTCTTAGCAATCACGCGGGCGGAAGCCGGGTTGTTGCTGAAATGTCCGACGGTGAGATAGGCAAAATCATCAGTGGCGAAGGCGTATTGCACCAATGCGCGCACGGCCTCGGTGGCATAACCCATGCCCCAATAGGGCTTGCCGATCCAATAGCCGAGCTCGGCGTGATCCCGGCTGAAGGCGCGATAGCCGGTGCAGCCGATTAGAGTGCCCAACCGCTCGATCGCGAACACCACGCCTTCCTCCCCATCGAGCACGCTTGCGAGCCAATGGGCGGCCATGCGCTCGGTATAGGGATGCGGAATGGTGCCGGTCATGCTCGCCACTTCATAGTCGCCGGCGAGCAGACTGATCTGGCGCGCATCTGACGGGTTGGGTGCGCGCAACAGGAGTCTTGCGGTCCTGATGGTCACGACGTGAGGCTACACGCGAGCACGCTCGCGGGCGAGACCGGACCAAGGCAAATTGAAGGCAGAGCGCCTATTGTGGCTTCACCGACACAAACACGCGACCCTTCTGCTTGGTCGCGTAGGTGACTTCGCCCTCGCGAAGCGCGAACAGTGTGTGGTCCTTGCCGATGCCCACGCCCTCGCCCGGATGCCATTTCGTGCCGCGCTGGCGAACGATGATATTGCCGGCGAGGACACGCTGGCCGCCCGACTTCTTGACCCCGAGCCTCCGCCCGATCGAGTCGCGACCATTACGCGACGAGCCGCCTGCTTTCTTGTGTGCCATGGGAGTGGTCCTTTACTTCTTCTTCGGCTTGGCTGCCGACTTCTTGGCAGGCGCCTTGGCCGCTTGCTTGGTTGCTGGCTTCTTGTTGGCGGGTTTGGCTTCAGCCTTCTTGGCCGCCGGTTTCTTCTCGGTCTCGGCTTCGCCCTTGGCTGCCTCCGGCTTCTTCTCCGCCTTTTTCGGCTCGGGCTTCGGCGCAGCCTTGGATGGTTTCTTGCCGTCGGTCAGGATCTCGGTGATGCGGAGCGCCGTCAGCGCCTGGCGATGGCCCTTCTTGCGCCGATAATTGGCGCGCCGTTTCTTCTTGAAGACCACGATCTTATCGCTGAGCTTGTGCTCGATCACCTCGGCGGCAACGAGCGCGCCGGCGATGGTCGGGCTGCCGGTCTTCGGACCGCCATCGCCGCCAAGCAGGATAACCTCCGACAACTCGATGATATCGCCGGGTTTTCCCGCGACCTTCTCGATCTCGATAACGTCGTTCGGCGCCACGCGATATTGCTTGCCGCCCGTGCGAATGACCGCGAACATAGTCCAAAATCCGTGTCTGTGGCTTGAAATGCGCTGGCTGGTCCGGAGGATGGCCGCCGCACCGCGCTAGCCGTTGATCAAGCGGCGCAATATAGATGCCGAGTCTTATAAGTCAATTGCCGGGCTGCCGCCCGTCGGTTGGCGGAGCCGGATTTTGCGTCCGTCGACAGACGCATGCAGCGACGACGAGAAAGAATATTTATTTATTAATGAAAGAGATTCTTCTCGCTTCGCTGCTTGGGCTGGCAACCACCTCCTCGGCCATGATCGGGATAGCGGTGGGTCTTTATGTCCCGATATCCAAACGACTGCTCGGCTGCATTCTCGCCTTTGCTTCGGGCGGACTGATAAGCGCTCTCGCGATCGAACTCGCCTTCAATGGGGCGGTCCAGCTTCACCATCTCGGCTTTAGCGTCGGCGCCGCTTGGTTGCTCGTCGGCAGCGGCTTCGCCATCGGCGCGATCATCTATAGCGTGTTCTCTCGTTATCTCATCCAGAAGCGTCGCGAGCATGACGCCAAGGAGTTGATTGAGCTGCTCTCGCGCTGCGACTTGCTGCGCCATCTTCCGCCCCAAGAAATCGAAATTATTCTACCAAGTGTGCGCACCCGGCGGCTGGCAGCCGGCCAGGTTCTCTTCAACGCCGGTGACCCCGGCGACATCCTCTATATCGTCGCAAGAGGCGAGATCGAAATCCTGGAGGCTAACGGTTCCAACGGGGTTCCTCGTGACCAACCCATTGCCAGCTTACGAGAGGGCGAGGCCTTCGGCGAGATGGCGCTGCTCAGCGGCAGTCCACGCACCGCGACGGCACGGTCTGCGGGCGACGTCGAGCTGGCCGAGATTGACCGGAAGGACTTCGAGCGGCTGGTCGCCGAGGATCAGGTCCTAGCTCGCGCGGTGGAGCAGCTGAGCCACGATCGGGCACTCAACAATTTGAGCGCCGGCACGCCTGGCGCGGCAAGCTGGGCGGCGATCGCTAGCAGGAGCCTGCAACGCGTTACGCAACGAGGCCAATAGGCTTCTGACCGAGGGTGCGCACGGCTCCGGAATTCCCGTCGGGCTGGCTTTCGCCCCGCGGCGATCTTCGGCCTTTGGTCGACGGTTCTGGTGGCAGGCACGCTGGCAGCGGCCGTCGGCAACGAGTTCATCGGCGGCTCGTTCCCGCTCCTCACCATATTTCCGAAGCCGTAGCCGGCGGCGCCGTGCTCGCTCTGGTGACCCACGTCATGATCCCCGAGGCGATCGAGGAGGCAGGTTCGCTGATCGTTTTGCCAACCACAGCCGGCTTCCTCACCGCCCTGTACCTGGCACTCACCGAATATCCCGTCCGACAATGACGGCGCGCGGGCGAGATACTTAGTGGGCGGATTTGTAAACCGGCAAAGGTTGCCGCCAAGGAAGTGGCAAGCTACATGAGCGCACGGAGAGGTGCCAGAGAGGTCGAATGGGACGGTCTCGAAAACCGTTGTACGGGTAACCGTACCGTGGGTTCGAATCCCACCCTCTCCGCCAATTATTGCATGTTTACGCTGCTTTTTCATAGGCTTAGATTTGATGATTCCATGCTATATACCTTTCGACCTACCACGCCCGGCCGCCACTCGCTCAAATCTGGCTGAAAGGAATTATTCGGGTTCCGGGTAGGCGGCCCTCTGCCTCCTCGCAATTCATCCACCCCGGGCCTTCGACGTTGCAATAGCCCTTCTCGGTGAGAACGGCGTCGATGTTGTCGCGGAGGGTGCAGGCCTCCTTGGCTTCCCAGACGTCGGATTTGTCGTTGAGGCAGACCTTATTCATCTTCCCCCACATGTCGATGAGCTCGACGTCGGTTGCAGCGACCGTCGGGGTTACAATCAGCAACGCGACGGCAAGAACTAGAGTTTTCATGGTCCTGAATGAGGAGGTGTGGACCTCAATGGGGCGTTGTCACATTAAGTGAAACTGGCCCAATTTGGACGATCAACCAACAGGCTAAGTCGCTGAAATCCCTTGCGTCAACATTGGCGATTGTCGGCAAATTCCGCTCAGTCTGACTTAATGTGACAAAACCGGCGAGGCGTTCACTCGGCGGCTTCGAGCAATGGGCATTCGCGATCGCCCCATCGCGCCCCGATCACCATGGCAGAATGGATACGTCGAACGTTCGATCGGGTCGATCCGCCGTGAATGCCTCGACCATGTGATCATCTGGGGTGAGGCACATCTTCGGCAAGTCCTGCAGGCATACACCGC